>Ga0209415_10007967_pt1 | contig 18402 bp, 20 predicted proteins | sample PeaSoiSIISIP2007_FD_187696 | JGI IMG/M metagenome (GOLD analysis project Ga0209415, IMG submission 187696) | Peat soil microbial communities from Weissenstadt, Germany - SII-SIP-2007 (SPAdes) (version 2) | ecosystem: Environmental > Terrestrial > Soil > Wetlands > Peat | place: Germany...
GCGACGACAAAGAAGAAGGCGGCGGGGCGCGCCGCCACGCGGTGAACACCGGCGCCCGTTGAGCGCTGCGCCGGGCGCCACCCCGCCGCCCATCCCGGCGCCCACCATCGCCGGGCGGCGCCTCTACCTGTGCACCCCCGACCGCCCCGACCTGGCCCACTTCCTGGGCGCGTGCATCACCGGCGGCGTGGACGTGGTCCAACTGCGCGACAAGCAGCTCGACGCCCGGACGACCGTGGACCGGGCCCGGGTGGCGAAGCGGGTGTGCGCCGACCTCGGCGTGCCGTTCATCCTCAACGATCGACCGGACCTGGCTGTCGAGGTCGGCGCGGACGGCGTCCACGTCGGGCAGGACGACGTCTCCCCCGTCATCGCCCGACGGATCGTGGGGCCGGACGCCGTCATCGGCCTCTCCACCCATGCGCCCGAGGAGCTCAGGCGGAGCCGGGAAGAACCGGTGGACTATGTGTCAGCCGGACCTGTGGCGCCGACACCGACGAAGCCGGGACGGCCCGGGACCGGCACCGAGTACGTCGCCTACGCCGCCCAGCACGCGCGGCACCCGGTGTTCGTGACCGGCGGCGTCACCCCGGAGACGGTCCCGTCGATGGCGGCGGCGGGCGCCCGGCATTTCGTGGTGGTCCGGTACTTGACCGATGCGCCCGAGCCGGAGCAGGCGGCGAGGCGGCTGCGCCGCGCCATCGAGGAGTACGCCCCGGAGGGTCAGGGACCCTGACGTTCGAGCCACCCGGCCAGCAACGCCATGGCCCGGGGGTCGGCGCGCAGGCGATGGCCGGCACCGGCGAGGACGCGCAGCTCGGCAGCCGGTCCGGCCGCCTCGGCCAGGGCGCGGCCGTCGCTCACCGGGACCTCCTCGTCGTCGGCGCCGTGCACGAGGAGCACGGGTCGGGGGCCCATCTTGGCGGCGGCCTCGTCGGGACGCAGGGACGTGAACCCCGACGCCCACCGGGGCAGGTCTGTCGGGAAGCCGGGGGTGCGGATCACCCCCAGACGCCGGGCGTACTCGACCGTGCCGGGCACGTCGTGGGCCCAGTCGGCGAAGGTGGCGGGGGCGGCGAAGCACGCCGCACCCCGGATGCGGGGATCCACGGACGCCACGCACAGGCCGAGGGCGGCACCGGTGCCGAACCCGATGACCCACACCCCGCCGCCGCGTCCGATCTCGGCACCGTGGTCGACGAGCCTGCGCAGGTCGTCGTACCACCCCCCGAGCGAGAAGTCCCCCTCGGACGGCCCGACGCCGCGCAGGCAGCCGACCAGCACCTGCCAGGTCGTCTCGTGCGCCAGGCGGTCGGCCAGGGTGGACATGTTGGCGCCCAGGTGATCGGCCGAGTCGGGTCCGACCGGGAACCCGTGGCAGATGACGAGCACGTTGGCGGCCACTCCCCGGCCGGTGTGGCCCTGGGCCATGTGCACGGCGAGCGTGCCGGCCGGACCCTGGATCTCACCCCATGTCGTGGGCACCGTTCCGACCCCCGTCGCCCGACGCCCGGCCCCGCCCCGTCCCGCCGCCGGGCTCGGCTAGATGCCGATGCGCTGCGCCAGGAGCTCGCGGTGGTAGCTGGGGTCGCCGAGCATGAGCTCGGAGGACTTCGCCCGCTTGAAGTAAAGGTGGGCGTCGTGCTCCCAGGTGAAGCCGATCCCGCCGTGGATCTGGATGTTCTCGGCGGCGGCGTGGAAGTAGGCCTCCGAGCAGTACGACTTGGCCAGGCTCGCCACGACGGGGAGCTCGTCGGAATCCTCGGCTGCCGCCCATCCGGCGTAGTAAGCAGCCGACTTGGCCGACTCCACCTCGAGCAGCATGTCGGCGCACTTGTGCTTGATGGCCTGGAAGGACCCGATGGGCCGCCCGAACTGGATCCGCGTCTTGGCGTACTCCACGGCCATGTCCAGGCACCGTTGCGCCCCGCCGACCTGCTCGGCGGCGAGAGCCACGGCGGCCAGGTCGAGGGTCCGTGACAACACCGGGGCGGCGGCGCCGTCCTCCCCCAGCAGCCGGGCGGGCGTCGAGGCGAACTCGATGCGGGCCTGCTTGCGGGTCTGGTCCATGGTGGCGAGGGGGGTGGCGGTCATGCCCGGGGCGCCGCCTTCGACGGCGAAGAGGGTCACACCCGCCGACGTCCGGGCGGCCACGACGACGAGATTGGCGTTGTGCCCGTCGATGACGAACATCTTGTGGCCGTCGAGCCTCCACGACCCGCCGTCAGGGGTGGCGGCGAGCGTGATCCCCTCTGTGTCCCAGCGCCCGCTGTCTTCGGTGAAGGCCAGCGTGGCGATGGTCTCCCCCGACGCGATCCCGGGGAGCAGATCCTTCTTCGCCGCCTCGTCGCCGCACGACAGCAGGGCGTTGGCGCCCAGGGCCACGGTGGCGAAGTACGGCGCGCACAGCAGGGCCGCGCCCATCTCCTCGAACACCACCGTCAGCTCCACGTAACCGAAGCCCGCCCCGCCGTACTCCTCGGGGATGGCCAGAGCCTGGAGGCCCAGCTGGTTGGCCATCTGATCCCAGACGGCCGGGTCGTAGCCGTCCGTCGTCTCCATGAGGCGCCGCACCTCGGTGACGGGGGACTTGTCCTCGAGGAACCGGTGCACGGAGCGCCGCAGCTCCTCCTGCTCCTCGCTGAAGGCGAAGTTCATGACTCTGGATCCCCCTCGTCGGGTCCTGGCGGAGCCTTCGGCACCAGACGGGCGTCCCCGGAGGGCCGGGCACCCCTGGGCCGTCACCCGGGGGCGGGCCCCGGCCGGCTCCGGTCGGGTCGCTCGTGCTCGCCGCACGGCCACTGTCGGGCTTTGTCTACCAGACGCCGGGCGTAGTTGACCAGTGAGTCAAGAACGGCGCGCGCCGGTAAGGTACCGGCGTGTCCCGGGTCCGGGACCCGGCCCCCGACGACGGTCCGGTCGGGGCGGACGCCACGGCGGCGCCCCGGCCAACGGGCCCGCACCCGAGGAGGAACGATGCTCCAGTACGAAGACGCCCTGCTCGAGGTCCACCACGTGGTGGTGGGCCCGATGGACAACAACGTCTACGTCATCCGGAGCAAGGCGACCGGGGAGGCGGTGCTCATCGACGCCGCCAACGAGCACGAGCTCCTCCTGGAGATGTGCCGCGACCTCGGGGTCCGCAAGGTCGTCGAGACGCACGGGCACTGGGACCACATCCAGGCCGTGCCGGCGGTGCGCGACGCCGGCTACGAGGTGGCCGTCACGGCCGCCGACGCCGAGATGCTCCCCTCCTACGACCTGCTGCTGGAGGACGACACCATCGTCGAGGTCGGCGACCTGCGCCTGCGCACCATCGCCACCCCCGGCCACACGCCGGGGTCCATGTGCTTCGCCGTCGAGGGCACCCCGCTGCTGTTCAGCGGCGACACCCTCTTCCCCGGCGGCCCCGGTGCCACCAAGTTCCCGGGCGGCGACTTCGCCACCATCATCCGGTCGATCGAAGAGCGGCTGTTCGCGCGCTTCAGGCCCGACACCATCGTGCTGCCGGGTCACGGGACGCGCACCACCATCGGCACCGAGCAGCCCCACCTGCAGGAGTGGGTCGACCGGGGCTGGTGACCGAGCTCAGGGGAACAGCCCCCGGGCGGTGATGGCATCCGCCAGGCGCTCCACGGCCACGACGCCGGCGGCACGCCGCATGGTCACGCCCAGGTCCCGCGATCGCGCCCACACGTCGGTGAAGGCGTCGTCGATGGTGCGGGCCAGGCGGGAGGCAACGACCTCCTCGTCCCAGGCGTAGCCCTGGCGCGACTGCGCCCATTCGAAGTACGAGGCGGTCACGCCGCCCGCGTTGGCCAGGATGTCGGGGACGACCGTGACCCCACGCCGGGCCAGGACCACGTCCCCGTCGGGCGTGGTCGGGCCGTTGGCCGCCTCCACCACCACCGAGGCGCCCAGGCTCCGGGCGGCGGCTGCGTCGATGGCGCCCTCCAGGGCCGCCGGCACGGCCAGGTCGGCGTCGACGGCCCACAGCTCGGCGGCGCCTATCGGCTGACCCCCCTCGAAGCCGGCCACGGTCCCGACCGCGGCCACGTGGTCCGACAACAGGCTCAGGTCCAGGCCGCCCGGGTTGTGCACCGCCCCCCCGACATCGGCCACCGCCACCACACGCATCCCGGCGGATGACAGAAGGAAAGCCAGCGGGGCACCCACCTTGCCGAAGCCCTGCACCACGGCCCTGGCCCCGGCGACCGGCATGTCGAGAGCGGCGAACACGGCGCGCACGCAGCGCACCACACCCGAGGCGGTCGCCCCGGTGTGCAGGCGCATGCCACCCACCGCCAGCGGCTTGCCCGTCACCACCTCGGGCAGGGACCGCCCCTGGAGCATGTCGAGGGTGTCGAGCAGCCAGGCCATGACCCGCTCGTCGGTGTTGACGTCGGGGGCGGGGATGTCCCGGTCCGGGCCGAGGAGCGGAGCGATCTCGAAGGTGTAGCGGCGGGTGAGGCGCTCGAGCTCCCCGAGGCTCATGGTGCGCGGGTCGCAGCGCACCCCGCCCTTGCCCCCTCCGAACGGGATCCCGACGACGGCCGTCTTCAGGGTCATGTCGGCTGCCAGGGCGGCCACCTCGCCCGCCCGCAGCTCGGGGTGGAAGCGGATCCCGCCCTTGGCCGGGCCTCGAGCGGTGTTGTGGTGGATGCGCCACCCCACGAACACCTCGACGTGGCCGTCGTCCATGCGCACCGGCACCGCCACCTCGAGCACCCGGTCGGGCACCTGGAGGAGGCGATGGACGTCGGGATCGAGCCCGGCCAGGGCGGCGGCGTCGTCGATGCGCCCGAGCACGGCCGCCCACGGGTCGTAGCGCCCGGCCGGCGTCACCGGCGGGCCGGCGACATCGGCCGGGTCCGCCGGCGAGGAGGCCACCGGTGGTGGGGGCGTGGGTGGCTCGGCCCGGGGCAGGGCCGACGGCAGCTCGGCTCCGGGCGGGGCAGGTTCGGCCGTCACCCCGGCTCCCAGGCCGAGCCCGACCGGGCCTCGACGTCGCCGTCGGTCCGGCCGCTCCCCTCGTCCGACCGGCCCCGGGCGAAGGTGATCCGGCCCCGGGCCCGTGGCCCGAGCAGATGCGGGTCGGGACCCGCCTCGTCGTCGCTCTTCACCCGCACCACCAGGGGCGAACGCGCCAGGGACAGCACACCCACCGACAGCACCACCATGGCCAGGATCTCGCCCACCAGGAACCCGCCGCCGGCCCGCACGCTGTCGCCGAAGAGCCCGATACCGATGGCGATGGACGCCAGCGGGTCCACGATGACGAGCGCCGACTGCGAGGCGGTGACGGGGCCCGCCTGGAAGGCGTTCTGGGCCAGGAACATCCCCACCAGGCCCATGGCGGCCATGGCATAGGGCGGCCACGTGACGAAGAGGTGAGCCCAGCCCCGGGCCATGAGCTCCTCGTTCACCTCCTTGATGATCGAGGCGGTGAAGGCGAAGGCGAGGGCGCCGGCCACGCCGAACCAGGCGGCGCGCCACACCGGCGAGCCGAACCGGGCCAGGAGGACGGCGAACGAGCCCCCGGCGATGACGGCGAACGACACGATGCCCCAGTTGTCCAGATCGGGGGTCTCGTTGCCGCCCCCCGGGGCGGCCAGGACGAGGAAGGCGGCCAGTCCACCGGCGGCGGCGCTCGACCCCACCCATTCCTTCCACGTCAGGGGCTGGCGGAACCACACCCCCAGCACCACCACCAGGAACGGCAGCTCCAGGGTGAGGATGGGCTGGACCGTCGTCAGCCGACCGAAGTGCAGGGCCAGGAACTGCAACAGGAAGGCCCCGATCATGAGCACGAAGCCGGCGATCCACACCTTGCGGCGCACGGCGTAGGCGAGGAGGCCCAGCGTGAGCGTCTTCTCGGCCGGGGCGTTCTCCACCCCCATCCGCTGGAGGATGCTCGTCAGTGCGTTGGCAAGCGCCGCCAGGACGGCGAGCACGTAGGCCATCGCTTCTTGTTCTACCGCATCGACCCTGCTCGTCGTGCGCTCTCCCCCCTTCGGCCGTGCCCGGGCTCTCTGGCAGGGATTCACCCGGCGTCGGTACGCTGGCCGTCCCCCCGGCGCCGCGCCGGGGCGGACCCGAGGGAGCACCCGATGGCAGACACCGTGACCGTCCAGGAGTTCGAGCGGGCCGCGGCGCAATTCCTGGAGGCCAACGCCAAGCCCAGGGTCGAGGTCGAGCAGGCCTGGGGCGAGGGCTCCGACCAGGTCTCCCTGCTGCCGGAGCGGACCCACGAGGAGGAGCTGGAGGAGCTGGCGGCAGCCCAGGCCTGGGCCCGGACGCGCTTCGACGCCGGGTTCGGGTGGCTCACCGGACCGACCGAGTACGGCGGCCAGGGCCTCACCCGGGAGCACCAGCGCGCCTACGACACGCTCGAGTCGGGCTACGAGATCCCGCCCATGACGGCCTTCGGCATCGGCCTCGGCATGGTGGCGCCGACCATTCTCGCCCATGGCACCGAGGAGGTGAAGCGGCGCTACCTGCGCGCACTGTGGCGCGGGGACATCGTGGGGTGCCAGCTGTTCAGCGAGCCCGGTGCCGGGAGCGACCTGGCCGGCCTGCAGACCCGGGCGGTGCGCGACGGCGACGAGTGGCTGGTGACGGGGCAGAAGGTGTGGACCTCGGGGGCGCACCTGTCGGACATCGGCGAGATCATCTGCCGGACCGATCCCGACCTCCCCAAGCACAAGGGCCTCACCGGCTTCGTCGTGGACATGAAGGCGCCCGGCGTCGACATCCGGCCGCTGCGGCAGATGACGGGCGGCGCATCGTTCAACGAGGTCTTCTTCACCGAGGTGCGGGTGCCCGACTCGCACCGCCTGGGCGACGTGAACGGGGGGTGGACGGTGGCGCTCACCACCCTCATGAACGAGAGGGCGGCCATCGGCGGCGGGAGCATGTCGTCGGGGAGCGGCAACCTGAGCACGCCCCGCCTCCTCGAGCTGGTGCGCCACCAGGGCAAGGCCGACGACCCCCTCGTCCGCCAGCAGATCGCCGACATCTTCATCAACGGTCGGGTGGCCAACTACACCAACCTGCGGGCCATGGCCAAGATCGCCGCCGGGCAGGTACCGGGGCCGGAGATGTCGCTGGCCAAGCTGTCGCTGACGGCCAACATGCGCCGCATGACCGACCTGCTCTCGAGCGTGCTCGGTCCCAAGCTCCTGGCCGACGGAGGCGAGTGGGGCACCTTCGCGTGGTCGCAATTCATCCTGGGGCTGCCGGGCATGCGCATCGCCGGGGGAACCGACGAGGTGCTGCGCAACATCATCGGCGAGCGCGTCCTGGGGCTGCCCAAGGAGCCGGCCAAGAACTGATCCCGGCGGAGGCGCGGGCAGCGCCGAAGGCGCGCCGGGAGCGTCAGCGAGCTGTCACGGTCCGCACGGCGCCGGGCCACGTGATGCACCCCCAGGGCACGTAGTCGACGAAGGCCCACGATCGCCGGTGCACGGCGGAGAGCCCGTAGCCGAACAGGGCCCGCTTGTGGGCCGGCGAGGGATACCCCTTGTTCCGCTCGAAGTCGAACGGGGGGTAGCAGTGGGCCGTGGCCCGCATGATGCGGTCGCGCGTCACCTTGGCCAGCACCGATGCGGCCGCCACGGAGGCACACCGGGCGTCGGCCCCGATGACCGTCCGCACCGGTCCGTCGACGGCGACGCCAGCCCCCTCCGCCTCGGGACCGAAGAGCGTTGGGGTGGCGGACGGGCTCACGTAGTCGAAGTTCCCGTCGAGGACGACGGCGTCGGGCTTCACCTCGGCGGGTAGCTGTCCGAAGGCCCGTCCCGTGGCCAGCCGCAGGGCGGCGGTCATGCCCAGCCGGTCGCACTCGTCGGGCCAGGCGTGACCGACGGCCCAAGCGGTGCACCAGGCCGCCACGGCGTCGAAGATCGACTCCCGCATGTCCTCGCTGAGCTGCTTGGAGTCCCGCAGCCCCCGGGGGATGCGCCGGGGCGCCTCGCACAGCACGGCCACGCCGACGCTGAGCGGGCCCGCCCACGCCCCCCGGCCCACCTCGTCGACGCCGGCCACCAGCCGGTGGCCGTGACCCCACATGTCGCGCTCGTGGGACCACCCGGGCCGGGCCGGCAGGGCCCGGGAAACCCGCCGGGCCGGGGCGGGGCTCGCCGTCCCGGTCACGGCGCCGAGGCCGCCACGGCACACGTTGGTGCCATGTTGTCCGTGGCGCTCTTGTGGTCGGGGGCCCGAGTGCGCATCATGGGCAGGTCGCCACCCCGGCCCACGCCGAACCCCCGTCGGCCGGGACGACACTGGAGGACAGCGCCATGACCAACGGCCTGATGGACGCCACCAGGAGCGAGTCCACGACCCCACTGGCGACCGGGACGCGGGTCGACGTGCGCAACAGGTTCGAGGGCTCGTGGAGCCACGGCTTCGAGGTGGCCGACCACAAGGGCGGCGGGTACCACATCCGCCGCCTGTCGGACGGCAGCGTCCTCCCCGACGTGTTCGACGACGACGACGTCAGGCCCGAGCGGCGCAAGCAGGGAATGTGGTGGTACTGAGCAGCGGGCGGGCATCGGCGTAAGGCGAGGCCGACGGGCCGGCGCCGTCCTCGGTCCGGGCCGGCGTCCCACCGCTAGGGCGCGCCGACCGTCTCGATGAACTCGTCGATCGGGACGGCGATCATCGTCTTGGTCTTGAGCGTCCCACGGGCGCCGAGGGCGACGGCCACGCGGGTCATGACCTTTTCGTCGGGCGCCTCGAGCACGGTGGCGAAGTCGTACTGGCCGAGCAGGGCCCACTGGGCCACCACCCTGGCCCCCATGGCCTCCACCTCGCTGTTGACCTCCTTCAGCCGCTGCGGGTTCTGCCGGAGGGTCGCCATCCCCTCGGGGCCGAGCGTCGACAGCATGAGGAACGTCGCCATGGGGGCACGCTACCGCACCGCCCTGTCGCCACCGCTGCGGCCGCGGCGCCGTGCCGACCAGGACGATCAGCCAGGCTTCCCGGGCCCCGTCTCGGCCCGGACCCAGGCCAGGTAGTCGGCGTCGCCCCCGGTCACGGGGACGGCCACGATCTCGGGCACCTCGTAGCCGTGGGCCTCCCGGAGCGCGCCGACGAGCGGTTCGACGAGCTCGGTGGTCGTCTTCATCACGCACAGCCATTCGACCGCCGACGTCACCTCGCCCCGCCACCGGAAGGTACTCGTGATCGGGCCCGACACCTGCGCGCAGGCGACCAGCCGGCGCTCGACGGCGAGGAGGCCGAGGCGCCTCGCCTCCTCCTCGTCGCCCGCCGTCACGGTGACCTGGACCACGCCGCTCATGACCGCCGTCACGCTATCGCCCCGACGCCGACGGCCACGGCCCACGCACGGGTGGTGCAGGCACGACGTCGACACACGGGCTGACCCCATTGGACGGGCCCCGGATCCGGGCCACAATGCCAACGGCGCGCCCCGGTCGGCGCGCCCGTGGAGGCCGACCCGAGGACGTGACGTGATGAGCGGTGCCCTGCAGTGACGGCCGCCTGGTACCGCTTCCGGACGACCTTCGGGCACCGGTGGGGCGGGTACCTGGCCATCGTGGTGCTGACGAGCCTGGTGGGCGGGTTGGCCATGGGCTCCATCGCCGCCGCCCGCCGCACGGCGTCGTCGTTCACCGTGTTCTGGGCGAGCACGAACCCCTCCGAGCTGGGGGGCGCCGACGGCGTGCTCAACCCCGCCCTGGGTGCCGACTCCGCCTATGACCCGGAACTGCTGGCGCGGCTCGCCCACCTCCCCCATGTCACACGGGTGGAGAGCCAGTCGGGCATCGACTTCCTCCCCCTGCAGGCCGACGGCGCCCCCCTCGATGCCCCCAAGTGGGACCCACCGGCGGCGGGTAACGGCTACGGCAGTGTCGACGGCCTGTACTTCAACCAGGACAAGGTGGCCCTGACGGCGGGCCGCATGGCCGACCCCGGTGATCCCGACCAGCTCATGTTGAGCGCCCAGGGCGCCTCGGCGCTCGGCGTGCAGGTCGGGAGCGTGCTCCCGGTGGGCATCTACACCAACGCCCAGACCGAACTGCCCGACTTCGGAACGGCGGCGGTGAAGCCCTACCGGGTCGTCCGCGAAAAGGTGGTCGGTCTCATCGCATTCGCCAACAGCATCGTGGTGGACGACGTCGACATGAGCCAAGCCGCCAACAACCTGTTCACCCCGGCCCTCACCCGCCAGCTGCTCGACTGCTGCGTCAACTACACCGCCAGCGGCGTGCAGGTGGAGGGCGGCACGCGCAACGTCGGCATGGTGGAGCGCGAGATCGCCGCCGCCCTCCCGGCGGGGTTCCCTCCCTTCGTGGACAACGAGCCCCAGGTCGTGGCCAAGGCGCAACGGGCCGTCAAGCCCGAGGCCATCGCCCTCGGGGCGTTCGGTGCCATCGTCGCCCTGGCGGCCGTGCTGATCGCCGGCCAGTTGATCGGCCGCCAACTCCGGCTCGGCGCCGAGGAACGCGCCGTGCTGCGCGCCCTGGGGGCGGGGCCGGTGCAGGCATCGAGCGACGGGCTCATCGGCATCGTCGCCTCCGTCGTCCTCGGCTCCGTGCTGGCCATGACGGTGGCCGTCGGCCTGTCTCCGCTCGCCCCCCTCGGGCCGGTGCGCGCCGTCTTCCCATTTCGCGGCGTGAGCTTCGACTGGACGGTGCTCGGACTCGGCGCGGCGGTGCTGGTCGTCGTCCTGAGCGCGGTGGCGGCGTTGCTCGCCCTGGTGACCGCTCCGCACCGGGCAAACCGCCGGCAACGGAGCGCCGGCGACCGCCCGTCCACCGTGGTCAGGGCAGCCGCAGCCATGGGAATGCCCGCTCCCGCACTCACGGGTGTGCGCTTCGCCCTGGAGTCCGGCACGGGCGCCGAAGCGGTGCCGGTGCGGTCGGCCATGCTCGGTGCCTGCCTGGCGGTGGTGGCGGTGGTGGCCACGGTCGTCTTCGGATCGAGCCTCGACTCGCTCGTGGCGCACCCCGCCCTGTACGGGTGGAACTGGGACTACGCCCTCGTCTCCGGAGGAGGCGACATCCCCCAACAGCAGGTGGCCACGCTCCTCGACCGCGACCGCTCGGTGGCGCAGTGGTCGCCGATGTACACCGCCGACCTGTCCATCGCCGGCCAGGAGGTCCCGGTGCTCGGGGAGAGCGTGACGCAGGACAAGGTGCAGCCGCCTGTCCTGTCCGGCCACGGTCTCCAGGCCGACGACCAGGTCGTCCTCGGTGCCGTGACCTTGGCGCAGCTGCACACCCACGTCGGTGCATGGGTGGAGGAGAGCGACGGCACCTCGGCGCCGATGCGGTTGCGTGTCGTGGGCACGGCGGCCATGCCCACGCTCGGCGGCAACGGCGGCCAGCACCTGGAGATGGGCACCGGAGCTCTGCTGTCGTACGGTCTCATCCCCGCCATCGACCGCAATCCCTTCAACGACCCCCTCCCCGGACCGCTCGTCGTGGCGGTGCGCCTGCGCCCGACGGCGGACCACGCGGCGGCGGTGCGGGCCCTCGATGCCATCGCCGCGGACACCACCAACACGGCCGACTTCGGCGTGGAGGTGACGAAGGTGCTCCGGCCGGCGGAGATCGTGAACTACCGGTCACTCGGCAGCACCCCGGCCTTCCTCGGCGCGGGCCTCGCCCTCGGCTCGGTGACGGCGCTGGCGCTGACCCTGGTGGCATCGGTGCGGCGCCGGCGCCGCGACCTCGCCCTGCTGAAGACGCTCGGGTTCACCAAGGGCCAGTTGGCGGCCACCGTGGCGTGGCAGTCCACCATCGCCGTGGCCATCGGCACCGCCGTCGGTGTCCCGCTCGGGATCGTGTTGGGACGCTGGCTGTGGGACCTCTTCGCCCGCAGCATCCACGCCGTCCCTGTTCCCGACGTCCCCGTCCTGACCGTCGTCGCCATCGCCGGCGGCGCCCTCGTGCTCGCCAATGTGGTGGCCGCCGTCCCCGGGCGACTGGCGGCCCGTACCCAGACGGCGATGCTGCTGCGCACCGACTGACGGTCTACGACAGGCCGGGCCGCCTACGAAGTAGCCCTGCTCAACGGTGGTTCCTTGCGCTGAGCCGGGACTTGCGCACGCGACCAAGCCGCCCACGTTCGATAACCGCCGTCGAGGTTACGAGCCTTGATCCCGAGCTCGTGCAGGAGAGCGGTGGCTGTGTGACCTCGCTGGCCGACCTCGCAGTACACGACGATCGGGCCGGGCCCGAGCGCATCGAGCTGGTCACGCAGCGCATCGATCGGAACGTTGATCGATCCCGATATGGCGCTGTTGGCGTGCTCCTCGACCGTACGGACGTCGACGACGGTCCATCCCTGGGCCACCAGTTCATCGAGCTCGGCGGGTTCCACGACATCACAGTCACCGCTCAGCACGTTCTCGGCCATGTAGCCGAGCAGGTTGACCGGGTCCTTGGCCGATGAGAAGGGGGGAGCGTAGGCGAGCTCGATGTCCGCCAGGCGATCCGCCGTGATCCCACCTGCCATCGCGGTGGCGATGACATCGATCCGCTTGTCGACGCCGTTTCGACCGACGATCTGGGCTCCGAGTATCGCCGCATCGTTCGGGTCGAAGATCAGCTTGGCCGCCATGCGCGTGGCGCCCGGATAGTAGCTGGCGTGGTCGAACGGATGGGAATGGATCACGCGGAAGTCCCTCCCGGCCGTCCGGAGGTGGCGCTCGTTCCAACCCACCGTCGCTGCCACAAGGTCGAAGACCTTGACGATCGCCGTCCCGAGGGACGCGGTTTGGTGCGACGGTCGCCCGGCGATGTGGTCGGCCACCCGCCGTCCCTGACGATTGGCAATATTGGCCAGGGCGATGAGCGACGTCGCATGGGAGATGGCGTCGGGCTTCTCGACGGCGTCTCCGACCGCGTAGATGGCGGGATCGTTGGTCTGGTTCGCCTCGTTGACCGATATCCCACCACTCGGCCCGAGGTGGAGTCCGGCAAGCTCGGCGAGTCGTACGTCGGGCCGGACCCCGATCGCCCCGACGACGAGGTCGGCAGCGAGAACCCTGCCGTCAGCCAAGGTGACCCCTGTGTCCTGCACCGATGCGACCGTGATCCCGATCTCGAGGTGGACACCGTGCGCGACCAGCTCGTCGGCGACCAGGATGGCCAACTCCGGATCGAAGGGCGGGAGTACCTGTGCGGTCGCCTCGACGATCGTGACGTCGAGGCCCCTGGTGACGAGGTTCTCCGCCATCTCCAGCCCGATGAAGCCGGCTCCGATCACGACCGCCGTCGACGGTGCGACGTCGACGTCCGAGACGATGCGAGCGGCATCCTCCACCGTGCGAAGGGTACGGACGCGGTCGTACCCCGGTATCGGGGGGCGTACGGGCGCTGCGCCCATGGAGAGCACGAGGTGGTCGTAGCCGACGATCGTTTCCTCTCCGGTGATCGTCGAGCGTGCAGTGACGGTCCGCCCGACCCGGTCGATGTCGATCACCTCGCTGTGCACCCTGACGTCGAGGCGAAAGCGGTCGAACAGCTGCTCGGGGGTTTGCAGCGTGAGGTCCTCCTCCTCCTCGATGAGCCCGCCGACGAAGTAGGGCAGGCCGCAATTGGCGAACGAGACATGCCCGGACCGCTCGAGGACGGTGATGGTCGCGCTCGCATCCAGCCGTCGAAGGCGAGCGGCCGTCGACATCCCCCCCGCCACGCCGCCGACGATGACGACCCGCTTGTTGACCGGCTCAGCTTGGGCCAGCTGCGACGTGGTCATCGGGAGAACCAGAGCTTGCGCTTGGCGACCGGTCGTCGGGCCTGGCACCGGCAGCGCTCGGCCGGGGGGACGTCGCCGAGTACTTGCTCCACGTGGGCGCCGCATCCCGCCCACGTCGGTCGTCCGCACTCCCTACAGGTAAGGGCTCTGCACATACCCCCTAGGGTATCAGGAGGTCGTTCCTTCGTACGCCCGAACATCACCCGTGGACCCCTGGCCAGGGTCTTCAGGCGAGCTTCATGAACATCTTCTCGACCGTCTCCAACGGGTAGCCGTCGGCGGCTGCCTCGTCGGGGTTGTCGAGGCAGTAGGTCAGGCCGGCGGCGACGAGACGGAAGCCGGCCTGCTCCAATGCCTTCGTGGCCGCGGAGATCTGCGTCACCACGTCCCGGCACTCCCGACCTTCGTCGAGCATGCGCTCGATGCCTTGGACCTGGCCCCCGACGCGGCGGAGACGCCTGCGGACCTCTTCGACCACCTCATCGGGTAGCTGCACTTTCGCTCCTCATCTCGGGTCTACGAACGGGTCGAAGACCCGTCGACACTATACCCCGTAGGGTATCGTGGAGAAGGGCCAGGGTGACCGACCACGCCAGGCGGGACGTAAGGCCCTAGCGACTGGCCTTGTGGCTTGCCACGCTGAGATCGTGGTGACCCGGATCGTCATCCTCGGAGGGGGCACCGGCGGAACGTTGGCAGCCAACAGACTGCGGGCGGTCCTCGACGAGGCCGAGATCGTCGTCATCGACCAGGACGACACTCACGTCTACCAGCCAGGACTGCTGTTCGTGCCGTTCGGCCTGGCCCACCTCGACAAGATCGTCCGGCCGCGTGGCCGCCAGCTCCATAGTGGCATCGGGTTCCGCCAGGCGGAGATCGACCACGTCGACCTGGACGCCGAGCGTGTCTGGCTCGATGACGGTACCGGGCTCGACTACGACGTGCTGGTCGTGGCCACGGGGTCGACCCTCGTGCCCGAGGAGACCGAGGGGCTCACCGGTCCGGGCTGGATGGAGAAGGTCTTCACCTTCTACACACCACAGGGCGCCGACGCGCTGCACGAGGCGCTGGGGTGCTTCGAGAGGGGCCGGTTGGTCGTCAATGTGGTCGATTTGCCCATCAAGTGTCCTGTGGCCCCCCTGGAGTTCTGTTTTCTCGCCGACTGGTACCTGCACGATCGGGGCATCCGCGACCGAGTGGAGCTCACCTATGTGACCCCCCTCGATGGGGCGTTCACCAAACCGGTGGCCTCCGCCACCCTGGCCGGGCTGCTCGACGAGAAGGGTGTCGAGCTGGTGACTGATTTCAACACCGCTCAGGTGGACGGTGAGGTGGGGCGGCTGGTGTCGTACGACGATCGTGAGGTCCCCTTCGACCTGGCCGTCGTCACCCCGCTCCACGGCGGTGCGCCATACGTAGGGCGCTCCCCGGGATTGGGCGACGAGCTCAACTTTGTTCCAACCGACCAACACACCTTGCAGTCGAAGGCCCGACCCAATGTCTTCGTCATCGGAGACGCCGCCAACATCCCGGCGTCGAAGGCCGGGTCGGTCGCACACTTCGAGGGTGAGGTGCTGGTGGCGAACATCCGGCGATTCCTGGCCGGCGAGCCGCTCGACACCAGCTTCGACGGGCACACCAACTGTTTCATCGAATCCGGCTTCCACAAGGCGTTGTTGATCGACTTCAACTACGACACCGAGCCGTTGCCGGGCCACTTCCCCACCGGTGTCGGCCTCCCGCTGCTCAAGGAGTCCCGGCTCAACCACCTCGGCAAGCTCATGTTCCAGTGGTTCTATTGGCATGGCCTCCTTCCCGGTCGCGACATCCCGGGGGTCGGCTCGGCCATGCCCGAGCACGGCAAGCACAAGGAATCGGTGCGCACATGACCCCGTCTGCAGGGAGGTGTTGACCATGGCCACCGCCATCTACGCCGGCGAGAGTGTCTCCGTCAACGATGAAGGCTTCTTCGAGCAGCCCGACGAATGGACCGAGGAGATGGCCCCTGAGATCGCCCGGGCGGAGGGCATAGACCTTCTCACTGAGGACCATTGGCGCGTCATCAAGTTCATGCGCTCCGAATATGCCGAAAAGGGTACTGGGCCGACAGTACGGGTGTTGGGCAAGACTTCCGGGGTCTCGGTGAAGGAGCTGTACCAGCTGTTTCCCAAGGGTCCGGCCAAGGTGGCGGCCAAGATCGCCGGGATCCCCAAGCCCCGCGGCTGCATCTGACGAGTCGGCACGGACGAACGGGACGACCACGCCTCAGGAAAGGACGCAGACTATGAACGACACCATCGAGAAGGTTTCCATCATCGTGTCGAAGGGCTCACTCGAAGGCGTCTACCCGGCGTTGATCATGGCCAACGGGGCGCGCGCTGAAGGGATCGAGGCCAACCTGTTCTTCACCTTCTTCGGCCTCGACGCGATCCACAAGAAGCGCCACGAACACATCAAGGTGGCAACCGTCGGCAACCCAGGGCTGCACCTGGCCACCATGGCCGGCGGTCTCCCCGGGGTGTCGTCGGTCATGACCCACTACCTCGAGCGCAAGATGGACAAGCTCGACATTCCCTCGATCCCCGAGTTCATCGAGATGATCGCCGACACCGGAGCCGGGCTGTACGGCTGCAAGGCCTCGTGCGACCTGTTCGAGTTGACCGAGGACGACCTCATCGACCAGGTCAAGGCCATCATCACCGTCGGCGAGTTCTACGAGATGGCGGCCGGGGGTCACATCATCTTCACCTGATTCCCGCCCGGTCTACTGGTTCATTCGCTGAGATGCTCGGCCGCCGAGGCAGCGGCCTCGGCGGCAGCCGCGAGAAAGGCGCACACTGCCTCACGGTGCTGGGCGGGAACGCCGTCGGCGATCGACCGGATCCTGTTGTGGAAGACGATCAAGCCGGCAGGGGCCTCGTTCTCGGCCCGTTCGGTCAGCTCGAGGAGGACGTAACGGCGATCGGTCGGGTGCGGTCCGCGGTGCACCCAGCCGGCGGCCTCGAGTCTGTCGACGAGCATCGTCACGGCGCCCGAAGTGATCGAGAGTCGCTCGCCGAGGTCGCGTTGGGTGAGGGGCCCATCGGCCTCCAAGTGCTCGAGCGCGTCCAGGTCGGTCTCGGCGATCCCCGCCCGGTGGGCGAGGGCGGCCCGCAGACGGTCTCGGGCCATACCGAAGCGCTGGAGCTTGCCGGCTACCGCGTCAGGCCGGGGTGTCGTCATTGACCTCAGTATAGACGGTTGCTATACTACTTAGTAGATAAGTGACTGAGTGGATAAGGAGGACACATGCACGAGACCGCAGCGACGACGAGGGCCAAGACGACCATCGGCGGAAGGCTCGCCCTGTCCCTCTACCGGTTCACCTACCGCCACGGCCGGCCCCGGTGGGACTCGGCGGAACCACACCCCGAACTCATCGACCTGGTCGCCGGGCGCAGACCGGGGCGGGCTCTGGATCTCGGTTGCGGTACCGGCACAGATGCCCTCTATCTCGCCCAGCATGGCTGGGACGTGGTCGGCGTCGACTTCGTTCCCGAGGCGATCGAGGCCGCCACGAAGCGGGCCGCTGACGCCGGGCTCTCCCCCCGCTTCGTGGTGGGCGATGTCACACAGCTGCGCCAGGCCGGGGTCGAGGGGCCATTCGATCTCATCATGGACACCGGCTGCTACCACGGCATCGCCGAAGCGGTGCGCGACGCCTATGGCGCCGAGGTGGCCGAGGTGGCGGCACCCGGGGCCGACTTCTACCTGGCCGGGATCTCGGATCCACCGGCCACCTGGCGCCTGCTCGGTGCGCGGGGCGTCAGCGACGACGACTTCCGTCGGCACTTCAGCGCCGATTTCGATCTGGCTGAGGAACAACGAACGGGAGCCCGGGGGCGGGTGGCGCACTTCGTGCTCTACCACCTGGTTCGCCGACAGGGTGAGCCAAGCGAGCTCCGAGGCGCTCGAACCCCAAGCGGGGCCAGAGACCAGAAAGGAGATCGACCATGACCGCATTCGTGAAGGTGCTCTTCGCAGGTCCACTGTTCTTCGTGAGTTCCTGGATCTTGATGATCTTTGCCGGGGTCGTGTACCACAACGTCGGTATCAATCCCTTTGGGTACGTCACCGCGATGGTGGTGACCATCGGACTGTGGCTGACCGTGGCGCCGGCGATCGGCGCGATTGCAGGAACCTCCAGGCGCTCAACCTCCTGAGCGTCATCACGACTACCCCGCTCTTTCTGCTCGTTACTCCACGACCTGGTTCGTGAGCTTCTCCACGACCGCCAGGGCAGCCTCGAACCCGATCGGAATTGCGTGGCGATCCACCAGCCAGTCGGCGCTCAGGTAGCTCATCCAAACTGTCCCGGAGTCGTCGACCCACACGAGCACTTTCAAAGGGAGATCGATGCCGGCAAGCGGGGATGCCGCCATGACCGGTGTGCCGGCGATCGGGTTGCCAAAGATCATCAGCTTTGTGTCGCGAAGGGCCAAGCCGACTCGTTCTGCCTCTCCACTGTGGTCGATCACGACGAACAGGGTCGCTCCAACGGCGCGCATGGCCTCCGACAGGCAGTCGACCGTCTCAGGGAGGGACAACGGGCTCCTCTTGTGGACAATCCCTGGTGTGGGACGCGCTCCGGCGGGCATCGCATCCACGGAGTCGCTCATCTCCACCTCC
>Ga0209415_10007968_pt1 | contig 18399 bp, 18 predicted proteins | sample PeaSoiSIISIP2007_FD_187696 | JGI IMG/M metagenome (GOLD analysis project Ga0209415, IMG submission 187696) | Peat soil microbial communities from Weissenstadt, Germany - SII-SIP-2007 (SPAdes) (version 2) | ecosystem: Environmental > Terrestrial > Soil > Wetlands > Peat | place: Germany...
GGTTCGAGACCGTCACCTACATCATCGACGGCACGTTCCGGCACCAGGACTCCAACGGCGGCGGCGGCCTGATCACCGACGGCGACACCCAGTGGATGACCGCCGGCGGCGGCATCCTGCACATCGAGGCGCCGCCGGAGGAGCTCGTGGTCAGCGGCGGGCTGTTCCACGGCATCCAGCTCTGGGTCAACCTGCCGGCCCGGCTGAAGATGACCCAGCCGCGCTACCAGGACATCCGCGCGGGGCAGGTGGCGCTGCTCTCGTCCGCGGACGGCGGGGCGCTGCTGCGGGTGATCGCCGGGTCGTTCGGCGAGTACGCCGGGCCCGGGATCACGCACACGCCGATCTCCCTGCTGCACGCCACCGTCTCGCCGGGCGCGCAGGTCCGGCTGCCGTGGCGGGCCGACTTCAACGCGCTGGCCTACGTCCTGAGCGGCCAGGGGTCCGTGGGCCTCGATAGGCGCCCGGTGCGGATGGGGCAGCTAGCGGCGTTCGGGGCCGGGGACGCGATCACGTTCGCCGCTTCGGGGCCCCGGGAGCTGGACATCCTGCTGCTGGGCGGCGAGCCGATCCGGGAGCCGGTGGCGGCCTACGGGCCGTTCGTCATGAACACCCGCGCCGAGCTGGCGCAGGCCTTCGAGGACTACCAGGCCGGGCGGCTGGGGTCGATTCCCGCGGTGCCGGCCGAGCCCCATCCCGGCCACGACGTTATTTAGGCCGAACGGTCCGTGGTGCGTGCTACTGCCTGGCCAGTTTGAGGGCCAGGGTGGGGCAGGCGGCCACGGCGCGGCGGGCCTCCAGGTCCAGGGAGGGCGGGACCGGGTGCGGGTCCAGGATCGGGTAGCCCCACTCGTCCAGCGCGACGAGCTCGGGCAGGAGCTCGGCGCAGACGCCGTGCCCGGAGCAGTTGATGGGATTCACCCGCAGGGTGTCGGCCATGATCAGATCCAGTCTTCCTCGCTGATCGGCATGCTGTCCGGCAGCGGCAGGAACGGCCTGCGGTTCGTGGCCGAGCAGTGCCCGCGCGCGTGCCGGCCGATCTCCGGCGCGAACACGGTCAGCGCGCTGCGGACGAACCGGGCGGTGCCGTCCGGGTGGTTGCAGGCGCCGCGGCCGGTTACCAGGCCGGCCCAGCGCTCGAGGTCGGCGCGGACCTGCCTGCGGTGCCCCTGCCCGGCCAGTTCGGCCAGGGCCGCGGCCATCCTCGGCAGCCCGTTGAGGCACGGCCCGCACTGGCCGGCCGACTCGGCGGCCAGGTAGCGGACGACCCGGGCCGCCTCGGCCAGGCCGCACCGGTCGGCGGGCAGCGCCGCGATGACGCCGGCGCCGACCGCGGCGCCGTGCTGGCTCAGCGCCTGGTTGCCGAGCGTCAGCGTGCTCACGGTGCCGACCGGCAGCCAGGTGCCGTGGTAGCCGCCGACGAGGACGGCCTGGGCGCCTTCTGGGTTTACCAGGGTCCGCAGCGGGGCGCCGATCTCGGCCTCGACGACCTGGGAGATGTCACTGGTGTGCACGGTGGCGAGCATGCTGCCCGGCTCCCGGGCGGTGCCGAGGGCGCGGAACCAGCGCGGGCCGTACCGCGCGATCAGGGCCAGGTGGGCCAGGGTCTCGACGTTCTGGACCAGGGTGGGCGCGCCGCCCAGGCCGCGTTCGGTCACCCGGGGCGGTACGAAGGTGGGCACCGCCGGGCCGCCGCCCAGCCGGTTGACCAGCGCAGATTCCTGGCCGGCCAGGAACCGCGGCGGCGCCTCGGCGATCGTGACCCCGAGCCAGTCCAGGCCCACGGCGGCTCGCTGGTTAAGGGCCCGCAGGACCTCCGGGCTGGCCCCCGGGTGCAGGTACAGGTAGGCCTCGCTGGCCCCGATGGCCTCGGCGGCCAGCTGCAGCCCGTCCAGCACCAGGTTCGGCGCGGCCCGCAGCAGCAGGGCGTCCTTGTGGCTGGCGGGCTCGCTTTCCGCGCCGTTGGCCACGATCACCTTCCGGCCGCGGGCCCGGGCCACGATGGCCAGCTTGCGGTGCACCGGGAACGCGGCGCCGCCGCGGCCGGTCAGGCCGGCCTGCTCGACCGCCTGGATCAGGTGGCCGGGGCCGCCCCGGTACGGCGGGCGGCCGTACCGGGCCAGGTGCCCGCGCAGGTCTTCCGGCACCCCGGGGATCAGGGGCAGCAGGCGGGGCAGCCCGGCAGCAGACGGCCGGATCGCCCCGCCCGTCGCCTCGTTCACTGTCTCGTGCGCCGTTTCGTTCCCCGCTTCGTTCACCGTTTCGTTCACCGGGGCCATGGTCATCGTGAGATCCTCTCGTGGGCCTGCCGGCTTCCGTGCGGGCCATGGGGCGCGTGCTGGGCCAGGATGGCGGCGACGCGCGCCGCGCGCGGGAGCTGCCGCGCCGCGCTGGCCAGCCGCCATCCCGCCGCGGCCACGACGACCAGCGCGCAGGCGACCGCCAGGTCGAGCATCCAGCCGTGCTGCAGGTCCCTGCTCGAGCCGATGCTGTGCGCGAACGCGACCGGCCAGCACAGGTAGGCGAGCAGATGGATGGCGCGCCACAGGATCCGGTTGAGGTGACCGCGGATCAGGCTGGTGATGATCATCGCGAGCATCAGGTCGAACGAGATCGCGCCCAGGCCGAGCCAGAGCCGCTCGTAGCCGGAGGCGAACGGGATGACGCCGGAGACGAGCGGGATCCTGACGTAGGTGTCGAGCACCGCGGTCAGCACGTGCACGGCGATGAACGCCACCGCGAGCAGCGAGATGTTCCGGTGCAGGCTGGTCACCGCGAAGCGCGGCAGGCCGGGCAGGCGGCCCTGCCGGTTGACCAGGATGCCGAGCACCAGGACGGCGGTGAGCAGCAGCAGCGCGACGATGCCGGTGGCGCGGCTGGCGTACCAGAACGCGGTGGTCCCGCCCATGTCACTCCCTCCCGTCGGTGTCTTCGGGCCAGCCGGCCACGGTGAACACCGCGCCGGTCGCGTCGACCAGGCGGGACGGCAGGCCGAGCTTGGCCAGCCAGCCGAGGGCCGCCCGGCCGCGGATGACCGCGGCGGTGCTGGCCGCGTTGGCGTCCGCGCACGTGCCCGCGGCTACCGACACGGTCCGCCACACGGGTTCGGCCGGGAGGCCGGTGCGCGGGTCGAGGATGTGGTGCAGCACGTCACCGCCGCGCTGCCAGCGGCGCGCTTTGGTACTGGAGGTGGCCAGCCCGCCGTCGCGGATCGCGACCAGCGCGTACGGGCCCCCCGGAGGTTCGTCGGGTGAGCCGGTCACGTCCTGGACCCGGATCCGCCAGCCACCCCCGGGGGCGGGACCCGCGACCGCGATGTCGCCGCCCAGGCTGACCAGCACGCCGCAGCCGGCCTGCTGCGCGATCCGCGCGGCGGACCGGTCGGCGGCCCACGCCTTGGCGGTGGCCCCGAGGTCGAGCTGGATTCCCGTCGGCATGGTCAGGGTCCGGCCTTCCAGGCGGACCTCGCGCCAGCCGGGCACCGTCCGCACGGTGACCGGCTGTTCGGTTTGGCCGGCACGCTGGATTTCTTCGAAATCACGATCGTATCCTACCGCTGACATGGCGGCACCCACGGTCGGATCGACGTCTCCTTCGGTCAGTTCGGCCGCCCGCAGCGCGACCGCGATCGCCTCGGCGAGCAGCGGGCTGACCTGCTGGCTGACCTGCTGGCTGACCTGCTGGCTGACCGTGGCCTGCGGGCCGGGGGTGACCTGCGGGCCGTGGCTGGCTTGCGGGCCGGGGGTGGCTCGCAGCGTGCAGATCTCGGAGTCGGCGCGGAACCGGCTGCAGGCCAGGTCGACCGCGGCCAGGTCGGCTTCGAGCAGCCGGCGGGCCTCGGCCAGGGCGTGCGGTTCGGTGACGACCAGCTGGACCAGCGTGCCGAGGGCTCGCCAGCTGGCCGCGGCGGTGGCAGCCGTCTCGGCCTTCGCGTCGGCTTCGGCCTTCGCGTCGGCTTCGGTCCTCGCGTCGGCTTCGGTCCTCGCGTTGGCCTCACCCTCGGCGCCCTCGGCGAGGATGGCGGCCCGGCCCGGGAGGGATGACATCAGGAGCCGCCGGACGTGGCCTGGCTGCTGCCGGAGCTCGATGATGGGGCAGAACCGGAGCTGAAGCCGCTGGAGTTGGAGTTAGAGCTCGAGCCGGTCGAGCCGGTCGAGCCGGTCGAGCCGGAACCGGTCGAGCCAGAACCCGATGAGGTGGACCCGGAGCCGGTGGACCCGGAGCCGGTGGACCCGGAGCCGGTGGATGAGCTCGAGGATGAGCCTGAGCCGGCCGAGGTGCCCGATGACGCCGTGGAGGAGGAGGCGGTACTGTGCGTGGACCCCGGCAGGGCCAGCGCCACTACGCCCGCCGCGGCCACGCTGGCCACGGCGACGGTCGTGGTCGCCGACCGGACCTTGGCCCGGCCGCGTTCCCTTTCCGCCATGGCCCGGCGGATGCGGTCTCGGTGTGCGTTGCTCATGTGTCCCACTCTGCGGTTACGTTCTCGAAGCCTGCTGTACGGAACTTCTCGGTCAGCTATGAGGCGAACCATCTGTCCCGCCGTCCTGGGCCGACGTTACCCAGGGAACATGAAGGCCAGCTGAAGCTGCGCCAGCTCCTCCGCCCGGCCGACGCTCTCGGGCCCGGCGGCCTCGGGTTGGCGGTCTCGGGCCCGGCGGCCTCGGGTTGGCGGTCTCGGGCGCGCTTTCTTCGGGCAGCATCCGGAAGGACGATCGTCATGGGTATCTTGACGGCATGGACGAGGATGCGCCCGGCGCGGCTGATCCGGTGGTCGTCCAGGTCGCTGACACGGCACGCCGTCTGGCGGCAGAGCTGAGCCGGGCCGGATCACCGCGGGACGCGGTGGCGGCGGCGCGGGACGCGGTGGCGGCGGCGCGGGACCTGTCGGCCAGCGCGGATGCGGCCCTGCAGGCGGCGGTCGACCGCGCGCGGGCGGCCGGGGTCAGCTGGAGTGAAATCGGTGATCTGCTGGGCAGAAGCGGGCAGACCGCGTTCCAGCGATTCGGGCACCCGGTCGACCCGCGCACCGGCGAGGCGATGAGCCGGGACGTCCCGGCCGACGCGGCGGACCGGGCGGTGACGATCTTCGTCTGGCACGACGAGGGCCGCTGGGAGGAGATACTCGCCGAACTCGACGAGAGAATGCGCGCGCACCTCGACGCCGGTCTCCTGGCCCGTGCCTGGGCGCACATGGCCGGGCTGTTCGGCCGCTTCGAGGGAACGGGCGAGCCGTTCGCCCGCCGGGCCGGCGACGACGTCATGGTCGATGTCCCGCTGCACTGGGAGGCCGGCCACGCCAAGGGAATCGTGCGTTTCGACAGCGACGGCCGGGTCGCCGGGCTGGCCATCCGGCCCGCGTCGCCGTGACCCCAGAAACGTCGCGCTGATGACCTAGCCCCGCCGGTGGCGGGCCGGTCACCCGGGGCCGGGCGGCGGGGCGTGGCTGCGGATGGTCTTGCCCGTGGGACTGCGGATCTGGCTGGTGCCGTCGGGGTGGACGGTCAGCGTCCAGCCCATCTGGTGCAGCAGGACGTGGTGGTGCCAATGGCAGTAATCTTTGAGGTTGGTGAGGCTGGTGTGGCCGCCGTCCTGGCGGTGTACCACATGGTGCGGTTCACAGCCTGAGGCGGGCTGATCGCAGCCGCCTGGGTGCTGGCAGTTCTGGTCGCGCAGCGCGACCAGGCGGCGAAGGTGGACCGGGATGTCGTCGGTCTGCCCCACGTCGAGCGGGAGGGAGGGACCGCCCAGGCCTTGGCCCAGGAGGTTACGGCGCAGGAACGAGGCCACCCCACTGGGGCCGGAGACGACCTGGAGGATCTGGGCCAGGATCTGGTGCTCCAGCAGGGCCAGCACTTCGGCCGCCGTCCGGTCACTGGTGTCCGTGCCGTCCGGGGTGTCCGTGGCGTCCGGGACGTTCGTTCTGCCGGTGCCATCGGGGCCGGGGGGGCCGTCCGCGCGGCTCGCGGCGTGGCTGCGGAGGCGGTCGTATTGCACGCACAAGCCGATCAGCATCGCGCGCCGGGGTCGAGGTCGCCGCTGACCACGGGGATGATCATCGCGTCGCACGCCATCACCCGGGCGGCGTCGCCCTCCAGCCACGCTCCGCCGTCGCCGGTGCTGACGGAGGCGGCGGCGCGGTGCGCGGCCCACCGGGCGCGGTACTCGGCGATCCACTTGTCCTGGAGGATGGAGTCCTGGTCCAGGTCGAGCAGCTCGGCGAAATGGATGTGCACCAGCGCCCTGGCCGGCTGCCCGGCCCGCTTGGGCAGCAGGTCGGAGGCCAGCAGGCGCCGCATGGCCTCCCCAAGCGCGTCATGGTATCGCTCGGGACGGGTGCGCAGGTCACCGGCCCCCTGCGGCGCGGACAGGGCGTCGAGGACGGCCTGCACCATCGCCGTACACGCCGGGGTGAGATCGCCCCTGATCACTCCGGCCCCGTCGATGGTGGTGTCCAGGGACACCCCCCGGTCCAGGGGCCGGCCGTTCTGGTCATCGGGGTCCGGCCGGGCCGTGCGGTAGCGGATCTCCGCGCAGATCGCGGCCAGGGCGCGCAGGTCAGCGCCGGTCCGCGCCGCGGCGATCAGGATCTCCTCGGCCTCCTCCCGGACCTCTCCGGGGGATCGCGGCGGTCCACTTGGCCAGCTGCAGCGCGACCGACTTGGTGATCGCCTCTCCCTCCCGCAGCCCGGCCAGCAGCGGCCGGTGGCCCTCGGCCAGCGCCTGCACCGCCTTGTGCTCGGCAGCCTGACCCCGGGTCACCCGGGTCGAGTGGACCAGCCAGGTGCGGGCCGTGCGCTGCCCGTCGGCCACCGACCCGTCCTGGGCGTCAAACGCGGCCAGCATCCCGCCCCGGGCCGCCGCCCCCACCGCGTCGGCCCGCTCCAGGGCCCGCAGGCCCTCGGCCAGCGCCTGGGCCGGCATACCGGCCGCGTCCATATCGGCCAGGAACCCCAGAGCGCCCTCCAGCATCGCCAGGGCCTCGGGCATGTCCGCCGGAACCACCACGGTACTCATCGCCGCGTAGCTCACCTCCCTCCGGCCGGCCGCGGGCCGGGCTGCACCCGGCCTTGTGTGCGTCTTGGCAGCGACCCTTTCTATTTCATTCGGTCCTGAGTTCTAATCTGACCCTAGCAGGGGCCACCGACATTTCCGGCCGACCGCTAGATGAAAGGGTGTGACAGATACGTGGGGCCGACGCGTTTCGCTGGCAGCGGGCCCGGTCTGGTTGTGCGTGCGGCAATCAGACTAGAAATATGCTGGTCAGCGCCACTCCGCTAGGCGGCCAGCCGGGCGGCGGTGGCGGCGATCGTCGTGCCGGACATGGTGAAGGTGCCGCCTGCCGCGTCGACGGCGGCGCCGAGGCCGTCGAGGAGTTCCCGCTGGATGGCCTCGGGGTGCCGGGTGAAGCCGCCGGTGGTCCGGACCAGGTCCAGCCACCCGTCCCGGGTGTAGGGCCGTTCCCAGTAAGACAGCCATTCCTCCGGCTCGCCGAACGCCCCCGTCTGCCCTATCATGCCGGCCACCCGTGCGCACCCGGCCCGGTAGGCGTCGAGGGCGGGCCCGTCCCAGAAGCCGCTGGACGGCGAGTCCGGGAGCACCCGGCGGAAGACCTCGCCGAACGCCTGGCGCAGGTCCTCCGGCGGGTCGAAGGCGTTCCAGAACACCGCCAGCCGGCCGCCGGGGCGCAGCACCGCGACGGCCTTGGCCGTGCCCGCGACCGGCTCCACCCAGTGCCAGGCCTGCGCGGCGATGACCGCGTCGAACGCGCGGCCGGCGCTTTCCCAGTCCTCGAACTTCGCGACCTCGACCTCGGTCCCGCCCTGCCTGGCCAGCTCGGCCATCCGCGGGTCGGGCTCCACGCCGAGCACCCGGCAGCCGGCCGCCTGGAACAGCCGGGCGGAGATGCCCGTGCCGCACCCGACGTCGAGGACGTCGCGTCCCGGGCTGGCGGCGATGATCCGGTCCACCAGGTCGGCGGGATAGGTGGGCCTGGCCCGGTCGTAGCGGCCGGCGTCGGCACCGAACCCCTCGGCGACCTCCCGCTGGAGATGCGAGGCCCGCGCCCGGTCGTAGTCCCCGGTGCCGGTCTCCGAGGTTCCCTCAGGTTCTGACGATAGAGTGGGCATGCGCCCACTATAAATGGGCGCATGCCCATTTATAGATGTGTTCGCGGGCGGCGAAGGAAGGACAGACGACCAGTGCCGACAGGGGTGGCCATCCGCGACCCGCGCGGGCAGCTCTTCGACGCCGCCGAGCGCGTCTTGCTCCAGGACGGCCCGGGCGGCCTGACCAGCCGCGCCGTCACCGCGGAAGCGGGTGTAGCCAAAGGAGTGCTGCACCGGCACTTCGCCGACTTCGACGCGTTCCTCGCCGAGCTCGCGCTCGAGCGCGTCGCATGGATCGGCGCCCAGGCGGCTGCCCTGCGTGCCATGGCGGGAAGCGGCACCGTCGCGGGCAACCTGTCCGCCGCGCTCCCGGACCTGTTCAGCCCGGCGACCCTCGCGCTCATCCGCCTGGTCATCGCGCGTGACGAACTGCGCGCCCGGCTGAGGGCCGCTACCGGCTCGCGCATCCCGCTCGTCTCCGAGTCCACCGCCCTGGTCGCGAGCTACCTCAGTGCCGAACGCGACCTGGGCCGCGTCGCGGCCGGCGCCGACATCAGCACGCTCGCCCCCACCCTGATCGGCGCCGTGCATCTGCTGTTCACCGACGCCGACGGCACTCCGGAGCCCGCCGCCGTGGCGCGTGTCATCGCCGCCGTCCTAGCCGCCGCCCGGCAACCCCCGTGACCCCCTGGGTGCCTGCGGAAACCTCCCAGCGCCAGGGGTGTGCGGCAGATGGACAGCGGCTCGGGCGTTTCTGCTGACCGCGGGCATGGTCAGTGATAGCCGCTGGTCATCGGGTGCGGGCTGATCTTCACCGGCGGCGGCGCGAGGCCGCTCCACTCGGCCTCGCGGATCGCCCGCATGGCCGCCTTGCGCCGTTCGCGGTCCAGGCGGTCGATGAACAGCACGCCGTCGAGATGGTCGGTCTCGTGCTGCAGGCAGCGGGCCAGCTGGCCCGCGCCCACCACCTGGACGGGATCGCCGCTGGCCGTGAAGCCCTTGGCCACGACGTTCATCCGGCGCTTGGTGTCGAAGTACAGGCCGGGCATCGACAGGCATCCCTCCGGGCCGTCCTGTTCCTCCTCGTCGGGGAAGTCGAGCACCGGGTTGACCAGATGGCCGGCCACATCCTCCTCGTGGAACACGAAAACCCGCAGGCCGACGCCGACCTGGGGCGCGGCCAGGCCGGACCCGCGCTGGTCGTACAGCGTCTCGTCGAGGTTGCGGACCAGGCGGCGGAGTTCGGCGTCGAACGCCGTCACCGGGTCGGCGGGGGTGGTGAGGACGGGATCGCCGAACAGGCGGACGGGCAGGACCGGCATGCGGGCGCTCCTCACGGTCGATGGCTTTGCAAAGAGTATACTTTGCAAAGTGACGAAGCAGCGGGGTGACATGAGGATGGAGCGGGAGCGGCATCCGGTCCGGGCGGCGCCGCCGGAGCGGCATCCGGAACGCGTGGCGCCGCTGGAGCCGCATCCGGAACGCGTGGCGCCGCTGGAGCCGCATCCGGTCCGGGCGGCGCTGCTGGAGCTGATCCGCCGCGACGGCGTGGTCACGGCCACCGGTGCGGCGCGTGAACTGGGCGGGAGCACCGGCCTGTACTCATTCCACCTGCGCCAGCTGGCCCGGCACGGCGTGCTCGAGGAGGCTCCGGCTCCGCGCGGCCGGGTCCGCCCGTGGCGGCTCGCGAGGCCCGGGACGGCCGGCCCGTCCGGGGAACAGCCAGGAGAACAGCCAGGAGAACAGCAGCCGCGCCCGGTCAGCGACGCGGAGCTGAGCGTGGTGGCGCGCGGGCTGGAGGACGAGAGCTACCGCCGCTGGCTTGAGCACCGCGTGGCCGCGCCCGGGGCCTGGCGCCGGGACGAGGCGTTCAGCCAGGTCCTCTACCTGACCCCCGACGAGATGGCCGGGATGGCGGAGGTGATCCGGGCGCTGATCGCGCAGTACCGGCACCGCGAGGCCAGGCCCGCGGCGCGGCCGCCCGAGGCTGCGCCGGTGGCCGTCGTGGCCCGGCTGTTCCCGCTGCTGGAACCCCGGTTAGGGTCGGGAGGATGGGTGACCCGCGCGAGCTGCTGCTGGCCGAGCGGGCCCGCGCGGGGCAACGGGTGGCCGCGCTGGAGCGGGAGTTCGCGCAGCTCGCGGACGCCGCGAGCGCGGGCGGGACCGACGACGAGCACGACCCGGAGGGCGCGACGCTGGCCTTCGAGCGGCAGCACACGGCCGCGCTCCTCGATCAGGCGCGGGAGCAGATGGCGGCGGTCGACGCGGCGCTGGGCCGGCTGGAGGCGGGCCGCTACGGGGTGTGCGAACGGTGCGGGCAGCCCATCGGGGATGACCGGCTGGCTGCCCGCCCGACCGCGCGGACCTGTGTCCGCTGTGCTGTCTTATTCGGCGCGCAGCGCGAACGCGGTGCGGGTCCTGGCCGCCCAGCCCGCCGGGAGCAGGGCGCCCACCACCGCGATGGCCAGCCCGGCCAGGGCCAGCAGGACGACCTCCCATGGATGGTACACGTTGAGCACCGAGGGCGGCACGTCGGTCTGCGCGGCGTGCCCCATGACCGGCAGCACGTAGTTGTGCACGGCGATCCCGGCCGGGATCGCGATCAGGCCGGCCACCAGGCCGATGCCGGCCACCGAGCACACCACCATGGCGATGGTCTGCCGCGGTGTCATGCCGACGGCCTTGAACACGCCGAGGTCGTGCACGCGCTCCCTGGTCTGCAGCACGACGGTGTTGAGCACGCCGAGCCCGGCCACGGCGACCAGCAGCAGGGTGAGCGTCGCGACCAGGCCGATGATGACGAAGAACTGCGAGGAGCTGCTGCCGTTGGCGGTGGCCTGGTAGGGCTGCCCGAGCTTGGCGCCCAGCGCGTCCGCGTAGGCCTGGGCGCTGGTGCCCGGCGTCAGCGCCACGTCGTACTGATCGGGGCTCAGGCCGGGATCGAGCGCGGCCAGGGTGGACTGGCTGGCGATGATCTCCGCCTGGCCGCCACTCGGGTCGAAGATCTCCCCGGCGACCTGGATGGTGGTGTGCCTGTTGCCCGAGGTGAGCGTGTAGCCGGCGCCCACCTTGGCACCGGTGTCGGTGAGGAAGGCGGTGTTCACGTCGGCCTGGTCGCCGCCTGCGTACCAGTGCCCGGAGATGAGCGCGTACCCGGTCCAGCTGGCGTCGCCGCCGAAACCGATCAGGGACACGTGATCGGACAGCCCCAGGACCCGGATGTTGTCGTCGGATTCGGCCACGTAGTGCAGCGTGCCGGGCTGGGCGCGCAGCGCGGCGGTGACCGCCTGCTCCTGCGCGGCCAGGCTCGGCACGGCCGGGCCCGGACCCGAACCCGGAGCGGCCTTCACCGAAACGCTATTGCCCGGGCCGCCGTTCTGGCCGGGCGCGCCGGGGATGTACACCTGCACCGGCTCGGCCGCCGAGTGCGACAGGTCGTTGTAGACCCGGTTCAGGGACGTGCCCAGGCCCGCGCCGAACGTGACCGCCACACCGCCGAACAGGATGGCCGCCAGGGTGATCGCGGTCCGGGTGGGCCGCGCGAACGGCCCGGCCAGGCCGATGGTCACCGACCGCGGCAGCCGGACCCAGGGACCCCGGCCCAGTACCCGGTGCGCCGCGTAACCGTGCTTCGGCCGCGGCGCGCGGCCGGTCGCGATGGCCGCCACCGCGCTCATCCGGCCCGCGCGCAGCGCGAGCAGCACCGCGGCCACGCCGGCCAGGCCGAGCATGGCCAGCGGCACGGCCGCGTCGACCCACACCGGGACGGCCAGCGCGCCCACGCCGTATACCTGCGCGGTCTGACCGAGCAGCGGCACCGCCAGCAGGTTCCCGGCTGCCACGCCGATCACGCAGCCCACGAACGCCGGCACCGCGACCTGGATCACGTACGAGGCCACCACCTGCCCGGGCGAGAACCCGATGGACTTCAGCACGCCGATCCGGCGTGTGCCCGCCACCACGGCCCCGCTGACCACGTTGGCCACGATCAGGGCCGACATGACCAGCCCGATCACCCCGAAGGCGACGATGAACGGGACCCAGGGCGCGATCGAGCTCGTGTCCTCCAGCTTGACGACCAGGTAGGACTCGGCGCCGAGCACCGCGCCGTGGGGCAGCGCGGCGCGGACCGACGCGACGTCCGCGCTGATCTCGCTACCGGTGGCGGCGCTGGAGAAGCGGTACAGCATCTGGCTCACGTCCGGCGCCCCCGGCGCACGCAGCGCGGCGACCTCGGACGGCAGCACCCAGGCCTGGGCCGTCTGGGTGATCGAGGTGGCGAAGCCGACGATGGTGAGGTGCGGCGACCCAGGCACGCCGGTCACGGTGATCTGCGTCCCGATCGCCTCTCCCGGCAGGCGGATGTTGTTCAGCACGATCTGGTCCGGCTGCGCCGGCCAGTGGCCGGACTCCAGCGTGAGGTCGTCCACGGGGCCGCCCGCCGAGGGACGGCCGACCACGGCCAGCGGTACGGTGGCCACGGCGGCGGGGTGGCCGGGCGGCGGGGTCACCGGGACGTTGGCGGTGATCGTCGTCTCGGGGAACGGCCCGGCGGCCGCGGTCACCCCCGGCAGGTGCGCGGTGGCGGCGAGCTGGGCGGTCGTCGCCCGGACGGTCGCGGTCACCTCCGAGCCGCGCTGGGCCGCGAACGCCTTGTCGAACGGCGAGTTCGAGTCGACCAGCAGGCCGAGGGCCAGCGTCGAGGCGGCCGTCGAGACCAGCAGGACCAGGCCGATCACCATGGCCTGCACGCGGCGGCCGGACAGGCCGCCGCGCGCGGCCCGGACGGCCGGGATGGCCCTCATCGCCGCGCCCCCGTTGTTCTTGATGGCTGAGCGGCGTCGCTGGCCACCCGGCCGTCGACGATCTCGATGACCCGCCGCGCGTAACGGGCGGCCAGGTCCGGATTGTGGGTGACCAGGATCAGGGTCTGCCCGGAGGAGTTGAGGTCGAGCAGCAGCTCGCCGATCTCCTCCCCGGTCGCGGTGTCCAGGGCCCCGGTCGGCTCGTCGGCCAGCAGCAGGGCCGGCCGGTTGACCAGCGCACGGGCGATCGCCACCCGCTGGCGTTCTCCGCCGGACAGCCGGGCCGGGTAGGCGTTCCGGTGCGATCCGATGCGCAGGGCGGTCAGCAGCTCGTCGGCCCGGGCCCGGGCCCGGGCCGTCGGCATCCCGGCCAGCTGGGCCGGCAGCAGCACGTTGTCCAGCACGGTCATATCGTCAAGCAAGTTGAAGAACTGGAAGATCATCCCGACCTGGCGCCGCCGGAACCGGGCCAGGCCGGTCTCGCTGAGCGTGTCGACCCGCTCGCCGCCGACCGTGATCTCGCCGCGGGTCGGCCGGTCGAGCCCGGCGATCAGGTTGAGCAGGGTCGATTTCCCGCTGCCGGACGGTCCCATCACCGCGAGAGACTCGCCGTGGCCGACATCCATGGTGACGTGCGCCAGGGCCGGCGCGCCGTCGCTGTCATAGCTCTTGCTCACGTCGGTGAGCCGCACGAGAGTATCCATGCCGGGACCGTAGGGCCGCGGCCGCCGCCGGCGCGTCGGCCGCCGGGCGCATCTTCGGTACCGAATCCGGCTGAGGTGAAGGTGCCCCTCATCCTCCGTATGTAGGCAAGTAGGCCGAACGAACGATGGCATCCGCGGCGTCCTGGATGACAATGGGCATGTGGCGGCAGAACGAACGGGGTGGCGTGCGATCCCGGCGCGCCTGGTTACCGCCCTCTCCGGGCCGCCCGAGAAATCGCCGGTCGTGTCCCGGGCCGCGGTGACCGCCGACGTGGCGATCGCCGCGGTGGCCACGATCGCCGCCGTGGTGGCGGTGATCGTGCAGGCCCGGAGCAGCACCGGGGGGTTGAGTATCCTCACCGTGCGGCCGGGGATCAAGCCGGTGATCGTCAACCCGGTCGGCCTTCCGCCCGCGGCGGGCTGGCCGTCGCCGTGGACCCTGCTGGGCGCGGCGCTGACCACGGCGCCGCTGGCGCTCCGGCGGATCTTCCCGATCGCCGCGTTCTGCGTGATCCTGGCCGCGGTCATCGGCGCCGGCGCGCACACGACGTCGGTCACGTTCGCGGCCGCGATCTTCGCCGCTTACAGCGCGGTCGCCTACAGCCCGTTCCGCCGGGGGGCCGAAATCAGCGTGCTGGCCGCGGCGGTCATCGTGACGGCGGCCTACCCGAACACCACCCCACCGCTGCCGGGACGCTATACCGCGCTGCTGGTCCTGATGCTGACGGTGGCGGTCGGGACCGCGATCCGGGCCGGGCGCCGCCGCGCCGCCGAGTCCGCCGAGCGGCTGCGCCGGGCGGAGGCCGGGCACGAGGCCGAGACCCGCCGCGCCGTGGAGCTGGAGCGGGCCCGGATCGCCAGCGAGATGCACGACGTGGTGACGCACAACGTGAGCGTCATGGTGGTGCAGGCCGGCGCGGCCCGGCGGGTGCTGGACAGCTCGCCCGGCGAGGCCCGGGAGGCGCTGCTGGCGGTGGAGGCCAGCGGGCGGACGGCCATGACCGAGTTGCGGAACCTGCTGGGCCTGCTGGCTCCGGCCGGGGACGCTGAGCCCGGTGCGGACCCCGCAAGTCGCGGCGAGGATATGGAACTCACCCCGCAGCCGGGCCTCGGCCAGATCGGTTCCCTCATCGATCGCGTCCGCGCCGCCGGACTGCCGGCCGAACTGGCCGTGGAGGGCGGGCGTGACCTGCCACCCGGCCTGGACCTGGCCGCGTACCGCGTGGTGCAGGAGGCCCTGACCAACGTGATGAAGCACGCCGGGCAGGCCAGGACCACCGTCCGGATCGAGTACCGCCCGGCCGAGCTGCTCATCACGGTGTGCGACGACGGCGGTCCCGCCGCCACGGCGCCTCCTGGCGGGGGCGGTCGCGGGCTGATCGGGCTGCGGGAGCGGATCGCGGTGTACGGCGGCGAGCTCGACGCCGGGCCGCGCCCCGGCGGCGGCTGGCGGCTGGCGGCCCGGATTCCGCTGGAGCCGGTGGCCGGGGACCTGCCCGTCCCGCCGGCATACCAGGCGGCGGCGAAGTGAGCCCGGTGTCCTCATGAACACGGCGGGCGAGACCCCTCGCGTGGTCATCGCCGATGACCAGATGCTGGTGCGCAGCGGGTTCCGGCTGATCCTGAGCTCGGCGGGCATCCACGTCGTGGCGGAGGCCGCCGACGGCCGGGAGGCGGTGGCCGCCGCCCTGAAGCACCGTCCGGACGTGATGCTGATGGACATCCGCATGCCCGAGATGGACGGGCTGGAGGCGACCAGGCGGATCCTCGCGTCCCGGTCCGGCGAGGACATGCGCATCATCATCCTCACCACGTTCGACCTCGACCAGTACGTGTACGCCGCGCTGTCCTGCGGGGCCAGCGGCTTCCTGCTCAAGGACGTGTCCCCCGAGCACCTCATCGCCGCCGTCCGGCTGGTCCGTTCCGGCGACGCGCTGCTCGCCCCGTCCATCACCCGCCGCCTGGTCGAGCGGTTCGCCGGGCACCAGAGCCCGGCGGAGGTGAGCGCGGACCTGTCCGCCCTGACGCCACGGGAACTCGAGGTGCTCGGCCTGATCGCCCGCGGGCTGAGCAACGCCGAGCTGGCCGCCGAGCTCACCCTGAGCGAGGCGACGGTGAAGACCCACGTGGCGCGGATCCTGGCCAAGCTCCAGCTGCGCGACCGGGTCCAGGCCGTCGTCCTGGCCTACGAGACCGGGCTGGTCAGTGCCGGCCAGAATCACGGGCCGGGGGGCATCAGCCGGTAACCGGCCGACGGGTCGCTCTGCAGGATCTGGCCGGCTGCCGCCGCGGGGTTGGCCTTGGCGGCTGCCGCCGCGGTGTTGGCCTTGGCGGCTGCCGCCGCGGTGTTGGCCTTGGCGGCTGCCGCCGCGGGCGGAGCACGCACCCCGGCCCGTTCGGCCTCATGATTTTGATTGTGTCAGTCGGTCAGGGCCTGGTAGACGAGCTGACGCAGCTGCTGGCGGATCGGGTGGGTGCTGGAGGGGAGCAGCTGGGTGAAGAACGAGACGGTCAGGTCCGTCTCCCGGTCGATCCAGAACGTGGTGCTCGCGGCGCCGCCCCAGGAGATCTCGCCCGCGGAGGCGAGCACCTTGCCCGGCACCGGGTCGAGGAGGACGGCGAAGCCGAGGCCGAAGCCGACCCCGCGGAACGGGGCCTCGGCGAAGAGCGGCCGGCCGAAGGTCTCCAGGTCCAGGCCGCCCGGCAGGTGGTTGCGGGCCATGTAGGCGACCGTGCGCGGGCTCAGCAGCCTTATGCCGTCCAGCTCGCCGGCCGGGCTGCCGGGCCGGTGCAGCAGCATCTGGGTGAACCGGTCGTAGTCGGCCGCCGTGGACACCAGGCCGCCTCCCCCGCTGAGCATCCGGGGTTCCCTGAGTGCTCCCCGGCCGAAGGCGTCGAGCCTGGCCGCCTTGCCGTCCGGCCCCGGGCTGTAGAGGGCGGCCAGCCGCGGCTGGGCCGCCGGGTCCGCCCAGAAGGCGGTGCCGGTCATGCCGAGCGGGCGGAAGATCCGGTCGGCGAGGAACTCGTCGAGGCGCTGGCCCGAGGCCACCTCGACGACCCGGCCGAGGACGTCGGTGGCCACCGAGTAGTTCCACTCGGTGCCCGGCTGGAACAGCAGCGGGAAACCGGCCCACAGGTCGCAGGCCTGCGCCAGGTCCGCGCCCGGCGGCGTGCCCCACTCGAAGCCCGCCGCCCGGTACAAAGCGTCGACCGGGTGCGCCCGGTGGAAGCCGTAGGTGAGCCCGGCCGTGTGGGTGAGCAGGTGCCAGATTCGTACTGGTTCGACGGCGGGGACCGTCACCTGCTTCAGGTCCGAGCCGCCGGCGTAGACGCGGACGTCGCCGAAGGAGGGGATGAACTCGCTGACCGGATCGCCGAGCGCGAACCTGCCCTCCTCGTACAGCATCATCGCGGCGACCGAGGTGATCGGCTTGGCCATCGAGTAGACCCGCCACACCGTGTCGTCGGTCACCGGCAGCCCCGCCTCCAGGTCACGCGACCCGCACCGGGCCACGTGCGCCAGGCGGCCGTGCCTGCGCAGGGTGAGCAGCCAGCCCGGCAGGCGGCCGTCGGCCACGTAGCCGGCCAGGTACGCGTCGATGCGCTTGAGGCGCTCGGAGTCCAGGCCGACCTCGGCCGCGTCCACCTCGATCGTGAGCTCGTTCACCGATCACCACCTGTCGTTCGGTCCTGCGCCAGCAGCATCAGTATGGGCTACGGGGCCATCTTCCCGCGCGGGCCGGCAGCTGCCACGATGGGCGCATGACCTCTTCGACGGATGCGTTCCGCGCGGCGCGGGATCTGCTGCTGGCCCACCGGACCGACTACGGCACCGCGCGGCGCGAGTTCGCCTGGCCGGACCTCGGCGAGTTCAACTGGGCCCTCGACTGGTTCGACGTGATCGCCGCCGAGCATCCGGACCGGCCCGCGCTGCGGATCGTCTCCGACGACGGGTCCGACGTGAGCTTGTCGTTCGGGTCGCTGTCGGCCCGGTCGGCGCAGGTCGCGAACTGGCTGCGCGGGCTCGGGGTCCGGCGCGGCGACCGGATGCTGCTGATGCTCGGCAACGTGGTGCCGTTGTGGGAGGTCATCCTGGCCGCGATGAAGCTCGGCGCGGTGATCATCCCGGCCTCGACGCTGCTCCAGCCCGCCGACCTGGTGGACCGGATCACGCGCGGCCAGGTCAGGCACGTCGTCACCGAGACGGCCCAGCTGGGGAAGTTCGGGGAGGTACCGGGAGACTGGACGCGGATCGTGGTGGACGGCCGGGCGGATGCATGGCATTCGTCCTCGGACGCGTTCGCCGGGCCGGCGTCGTTCGTCCCCGAGGGCGTCACCCGGGCCGGCGACCCGCTGCTGCTCTACTTCACCTCGGGCACCACGGCCCAGCCCAAGCTCGTCGCGCACACCCAGGCCAGCTACCCGGTGGGGCACCTGTCCACCATGTACTGGATTGGCATCCAGCCAGGCGACGTGCACCTGAACCTGTCCTCCCCCGGATGGGCCAAGCACGCCTGGAGCAACGTGTTCGCGCCGTGGAACGCGGGCGCCACCATCCTGGTCCTGAACCAGGCGCGGTTCTCCGCGCCCGGGCTGCTGCAGGCGCTCGGGGACTGCCGGGTGACCACGTTCTGCGCCCCGCCCACGGTGTGGCGGATGCTTTTGCAGGCCGACCTGGCCGCGGCGGACGTTTCTGGCCTGCGGGAATGCGTCGCGGCCGGCGAGCCGCTGAACCCGGAGGTGATCGAGCAAGTGCGCAAGGCCTGGGGGATCCCCGTCCGG
>Ga0209415_10007970_pt1 | contig 18397 bp, 19 predicted proteins | sample PeaSoiSIISIP2007_FD_187696 | JGI IMG/M metagenome (GOLD analysis project Ga0209415, IMG submission 187696) | Peat soil microbial communities from Weissenstadt, Germany - SII-SIP-2007 (SPAdes) (version 2) | ecosystem: Environmental > Terrestrial > Soil > Wetlands > Peat | place: Germany...
CCCTCGAGGCGGTCGTCGACGCCCAGGGTGACCGTGCCGCCGCTAGAGTTCTCGCCAAGACGCTGGCGGTCGGGTTTCGGTGTCGCCACCGACTCTTTCCCCTCCGGGCTTGCGTTCATCTTCTCTGCGGTCTGCTCCATGTGTGAATCCTTCCCCTACGCCGGCGGACAGGCTCGTCAGTCTAACGCGACGGCGGCCCCCGACCCCCTGGGCGGGGAGTGGCCGTCGGCGACTCGTTACGCGAGCCACCTCGAGAGCTACTACGACGCCGTCAACGACGCGTACGACGACTGGTCGTCGGGTGTCCACCGCCGGCTGGCGGCGCGGCTCATCGCGATCGCCTCTCCGCTTCCGGGCGAACGGGTGCTCGACGTCGGCTGTGGCACCGGGCTGGTGACCCAGATGGCCTCCGAGCGGGTGGGATCGTCGGGCGAGGTGTTCGGCGTCGACATCGCCAGGCGGCTGCTCGAGGTCGCCCAGCGCCGAGCCTCGCCACGGGTGCGGTTCTTCCATCTGCCCGCCGAGACCCTGGTCTTCAGCGACTGCACCTTCGACGTGGTGACGATCGGTGACGCCCTCCCCTACCTCGCCGACCCGCGCCGGGCGCTGGACGAGGCGTGGCGGGTGATGCGGCGGGGGTCACGCATCGCCGTCTCGGTGCTGGACCGCGCACTCTCCACCCCGGCTCAGAAGGTCTTCCACGAGCAGCTCCTGGACCTCGAGCGGCGCCACCCGATCGTGGTCCCCCGGCCGCCCGGCGACCGGACCCGCCTCGGGGAGCCCGCGGTGCTCGCCCATCTGCTCGCCTCGGCGAGCTTCAACGACGTGGTCACGACCACCATGGTCACCGGTGGGCGAGCGGCGACGGCGCGTGAGTGGACCGACCTCATGATGGGGGCGGGGCCCTCCTCCCACGCGCTGCTCTCGGTCCTCGGTCCGTCGGTCCGGGCCGGCTTCGAGGCGGATCTCACCGAGCAGATGAGACGGCTCGGCCAGGACGAGGCCTTCCGGTACCACCACCCCTTCACCTTCGCTGCCGCCATCCGGCCGTAGTCGGGGCGGCGTGGCGGCGCGGTCACAGGAGCGCGACGGGCCGGGGAGGCCCCCGGGCGGCCGACCTACGATCCCCCTGACGTGATGTGGTTGTCTGCCGCCCGGGGATGGACGCCGTCGACGCTCCTCGGCCCCAGGGGCGGGTCGCGGTACGGCAGGCTGGCCCGCGCCACGCTCCTGGCGGTGACGCTGGGCGCCGTGCTCCTGGTGCTGATCGACTTCGTGCTGGCCCCCATCACCGGGCACTTCTCGGGGGCCTTCGACGACTTCGGTCCCATCCTCGCCGCAGGCCATGCGGCCAACTCCGGGGCCGATCCCTACGCGATGTTCCTCGCCAACTGGCGGACCAACATGGCGGCCAACCTCGGCTTCGACTACCTGCCCATCGTGGCCACCCTGGCCCGTCCCCTGGCGGCGCTCCCCCAGCCCGTCGCGCAGATGCTCTGGCTCTGGTGGATCGTGGGCTGCACGGTCGCCGCCTCGGTCCTCACCGCTCGATCCGTGCTTCCGGCCGGATGGCCGCGCACCGCGATCGGGGTGGCGGCGGGCGTGCTCTTCGCACCCGCCCTCTACAACCTCTGGCACGGTCAGATGAACGCCGTCGTCCTGCTCAGCCTGGCGGTCGCGCTGCGCGCCTGGATCCGCGGCGACGAGGTCACCTGCGGAGTCGCCCTCGGGCTGGGAGGCGTCGCCAAGCTCGCCCCGGCCGCCCTGCTCCTGCTCCTGCTGACCCGCCGGTGGTGGCGGGGAGCGGCCGCCGGGGGAGGGGTGGCGGTCCTGGCCCTGGTCGGCGGCATCCTCAGCCTCGGCATGCAGCGCACCGTGGAGTGGGTCACCCAGGTGCTGCCGGCCCTCCAGCGTGCCGACGGCTGGTACTTCAACCAGAGCCTGGGCGGACTGATCAGCCGGCTCGCGGATCACAGCGTCTGGCACGTGCAGCCCAGCCTTCCCTGGCTCCAGGTGGTGGTCACGGCGACCTCGGCGGCGTGCCTGCTGGCCGCCGCGGGAATGGTGCGGGTCCGCGATGCCGACCCGGATCGGCGAGCGCTCGAGTTCTCCGCGGCCGTGGTCGCCATGGTGCTGGCGGGGTCGGTCGCCTGGTGGGACGACTACTCGAGCCTGCTGATCCCGCTCATGGTCATCGCCGGGATGGCCGCGCGCGGGAGGGCAGGCCGGCCGGTGGTCCTCGCCGGGGGCGCGCTCTTCCTTGCCGCCGGGGTCGCCTACCCGGCCCTCCTGGGCCTGGGTGGCGGCGGCTGGCTCCCCTCGACCCACGGTTCCGCCTGGTGGTGGCCGGCACTCCAGCTCGACTCCCTCCCGGCCATCGCCGCCGCCGTGGTGCTGGGCACCCTGCTGGTGGCCCTGGGCCGCCGCCACCGGACCCTCTCACCCGCGGGTCGAGCGGTGGCCTCGACGGCGTGAGCGCGCAGGTCGCCATGACGCCGCGCCCCCGGCCGCTGCGGCAGGCCCTGCGGCTGCTGCCCCTGCTGGCCGCCGCAGCGGTGATCTTCGCCCTGGTCTCGTTCGTGGTCGACCCGTTGATCGGCCATTTCGGGGGGTCGTTCGAGGACTTCTCCGCCTACCTGGGGGCGGCCCGGTCGATGGCCGCCGGCGGCTCGCCCTACGCGCAGTTCGACCCGTCCACGGTCGTCATGTCGGGGTTCATCTACCCGCCGTTCGCCGCTCTCGTGGTCCGGCCTCTCGCGCTGCTGAGCGACGAGGCGGCCATGGACGTCTGGCTCTTCGTCAACCTCGGCTGCGCCGCCGCGGGCGCCGTGGTGCTGGCCCGGACCGCGCTGCCGAGGACCTGGCCGGCGACCGAGCTGGGACTTCTGGCCGTCGTGATCTTCGCCCCGGCCACCTACAACTACTGGCACGGACAGATCAATCCGCTGATCTTCCTCCTGCTCGCCGTGGCCTTCTGGGCGTACGTCCGGGACCGCCAGGTGACCGCGGGCCTCCTGCTCGGGCTGGCCGCCGCGATCAAGATCGCCCCGGTCATCTTCCTGGTCCTGCTGCTCCGCCGCCGCTGGTGGCGTGCCGGGGGTGCCATGGTCGGCATCGGAGTGGCCACGGTGCTGGTCTCCGCCGTCAGTCCGGGCCTCGGCGCCGGCGTCACCTTCCTGACCCGGGTGCTCCCCGACCTCAACCGGGCCACGGGATGGATCTACAACCAGTCGCTGGGAGGCGCCGTCAGCCGGCTCGCGGACCAATCGGTCCTGCGCGTCCAGCCGACCTCGGCGGCGGTGCAGGTCGTGAGCGTCGCAGCGGCGCTGCTGGTGGTGGGACTCGCCGGCTGGGCCACCCGGGCGGGTTCGCGGAGCCCCGAGGAGCGGGGTGCCGAGTTCGGGCTGGGGATCACCGCCATGCTGCTGGCGGGCGGGATCGCCTGGTACCCCCATTTCATGCACCTGCTCATCCCGCTCTTCGCGGTGCTCGGCCTGGTGGCCGCGCGCGGATGGCGGGCGGAGCGCTCGGTGGCCCTGGCGGCGGCGGCGGTCCTGGTGGTGTTCGGGGTGGTCGCGCCGCTGGCCATCGCCGACCTCAGCATGAACGGGATCGTCGCGGTCAGCCGGACGGCGGCGTGGTGGCCCGTCCTCCAGCTCTGCTCGCTGCCCTGCCTCACCGTCGTCTGGCTGGCGGTGGCGCTGGCCCGGAGGCTGGGCGGGCGGACGGCTCCGGCCGGGATCCCGACGCCCGGCGAGGCGGTCGCCGGGCCAGCGCGCGCATAGACCTCAGGCGGTCGCCGCCGAGTGCTCCTTCTGGTGGGCGTCGATGAGCTGCTGGGCGACGTTCCCCGGAACCTCCTCATAGTGGGAGAGCTCGGTGGCATACCGGCCCCGCCCCTGGGTGAGGGCGCGCAGGTCGATCGGGAAGGTGAACATCTCGGCCTGGGGCACCTGGGCGGTCACCTCCGAGCGGCCGTCGCCGAGCGGGTTCATCCCGGCAACCCTCCCCCGCCGGGAGTTGAAGAGGCCGATCACGTCCCCGGTGAACCGCTCCGGAACCACCACCTTCACCGTGACGATCGGCTCGAGCAGCACCGGTGACGCCTTCTGGACGGCCTCGCGCATGGCCATCGACCCGGCGATCTGGAAGGCGATGTCCTTGCCGTCGACGGGGTGGGTGGAGCCGTCCACCAGGCGAACCCGGACGTCGACCACGGGATGCCCGCTGATCGCGCCCTGCTCGATGGTCTGACGCACCCCCTTCTCCACCGATGGGCGGAACTGCTGGGGGATCGACCCGCCGAAGATCTTGTCCTGCCATTCGTAGCCACCACCGCGGGGGAGCGGCTCGATCTCGATGGTGCAATCGCCGTAGAGGCCGGCTCCGCCCGACTGCTTCTTGTAGCGGTGCTGGACCCGGGCGGTGCCATTGATCGTCTCGCGGTAGGGGATGCGCGGCGCCTGGAGCTTCGCGTCCACACCGTACTTCCGCTTCATCCTCTCGAGCACGACGTCCAGGTGCACGTCGCCCAGACCGTGGGCGATGACCTCCTGGGTGACCGGGTCGCGATCGATCGAGAAGGTCGGATCCTCCTCGGCGAGGCGCGCCAGCGACTGCATGATCTTGTCGTCGTCGCCCTTGGTCCTGGCGGTGATCGCCGCCGAGTAGGCGGCCGCGGGCAGCGCGATCGGGGGCAGGACCACCGGGGTCGCACGATCGGAGAGGCTGTCGCCGGTGGTGGTCGCCTGGAGCTTGGTCAGCACCGCCACATCGCCGGCTCCGACCTCACCGACGGTCACCACCTGCTTGCCCATGGGGCGGCCGAGCTGGGCGAAGCGCTCCTCGCTCTTGCGGGTCGCGTTGTACGGGTGGGTCTCGCCCCGCAGGGTCCCGCGCAGGATCCGGACGTAGGAGACCTTGCCGAAGTTGTCCACGGAGGTTCGGAAGACCTGCGCCACCAGGGGCCCGGCGGGGTCGCAGCGGATCTCGACCTCCTTGCCGGAGGCGTCGGTGCCCCTGCGGGTCCGTTCCATGGGTGAGGGAAGGTAGCTCACGATGCTGTCCAGCACCAGCGCCGCACCGCGGGAGTCCGCGGCGGCGGCGCAGATGACCGGCACCAGGGTCCCTGCGGCCGTCCCGCGATGGAGCGCGCCGCGGATCTCCTCGGCGGAGAGCTCGGTGCCCTCCAGGTACTTCTCGATCAGCGAGTCGTCGGTCTCCGCGGCGGCGTCGGCGAGGGCCGTGCGAGCCCGGGCGACCTCGGCGCCCATCCCGGACGGCAGGTCGGTCGGGGTGGCGCCACCGTCGGTCCCGAAGAGGTGGGCGCTGCCGTCCACCAGATCGACGTAGCCGCGCAGCGCCTCCGCGGCCCCGATCGGGGCCACCACGGCGATCGGCTTGCGGCCAAAGGACTCGCGCAGCGCGTCGACGGTGGGCTCGTAGGCCGCGTTCTCGCGGTCCATCCGGTTGACGACGAACAGGCAGGGCAGTCCGGCGGCGGTGATCATCTCCCAGGCCAGCTCGGCCCCCACCGGCACCGTGCCGTTGGCGCTGACCACCAGCACGGCGGCGTCGGCCCCGGCCAGGGCGCAGGCGACCTCCCCGGCGAAGTCCTGGAACCCGGGGGCGTCGATGAGGGTGACCTGGGTGCCCTTCCAGTCACAGTGGGCCACCGCGGCGCTGATGGAGATGGAGCGACGCTGCTCCTCCGGCTCCGAGTCCAGGATCGAGGTCCCCTGGTCGGTCGAACCCAGGCGTGGGGTCGCCCCGGCCGTGTGCAGCAGCGCCTCGCACAGGGTGGTCTTGCCGTCGTGGCTGTGGCCGACGACGGCCACGGTGCGAATCCGATCCGGTGCGGGCATGGGCATGGTGTGACGACCTCCTCGGAGACGTCGACCCTCTGGGGCGGCGGAGCAGCCAATGGTATTGCGGGGCGCCGCCACTCCGCCCTCGCCCGCGCCCGCGGCCGGCGGGGTGGCGGGGTGGCGGAGCCGCCCGGGTCGAGGGCAGACTTGCCCCATGCTCCACCCTCGCCTCGCCGCGGTCGCCCTGCTCCTCACCGCCTGCGGCGCGGCGGCTTCCGCCACGCCGACGCCGCGCTGCCACCCCGCCGTCCACTTCCCCTCCCCGAGCGCGTCGGCCGCGCCCGTCTCGGCAACCGCGGATCAGGCCCAGGTCGATCCCGGAGCCACGGTGACGCTCACCGAGACCATCACCGGGCCGGCCACGGTCCAGGTCGACTGCTCCGCGCCGCTCCAGGTCCTGGTGACCGACAGCACGGCGCTCAGCGTGTACAGCGGCTACTCCGCGGAGGCCGCGGCGGACGCCTGCGGCACGCTCATCCTCGCCGCCGGCGCCCGCCAGAGCTACCAGGTCACCTGGCCGGTCGACCCCAGCCTCCCGGGGGGAACCTACACGGCGACGCTGGTTCTCGGCGACGCGCCCCAGCTCACCCTCAGCCTGGCGGTCGGGGCGCTGCCCGGCGCGTGCTGACCCGGGCGGCGGGGTCGGCCTCGGCGACAACCACCACGCTGTCGCAGAGGGGGCTGCCCGGGTGACGGCTCCAGCCGTCGAAGGTGTCCACGATCCTGAGGCCGGCCTTGGCGAAGAGCCCGGGGAGCTCATCGAAGTCGAAGAGGCGGCTGGTGGTCTGCTGGACCGCCACGGTGCCGTCCGCGAAGACCGCCACCTCCCGCAGGATGAAAACGTGGCGTGCCCGGTCGTAGACGCTGTCGCCGAGCAGAAGCTGGTGCCGCCTCCCGAGCAGCGACGACTCCGCCACGTCCCAGGCCGAGAGCCGGCCCGGGAGCTGGTCCGGCCGGAGCCGGAACTCCGCGATCAGCCGGCCCCCGGGGAGCAGGCAGGAGCCGAGGCGGCGCAGCGCGGCCGCCTGCCGGCGGGCGGTCCGGTTCTCGAGGACGTAGTAGATGAGGATGACCGCCTCGTACCGGGGTGAGCCCGGCAGCGAGGCGATGTCCGCCACCTCGAAGTGGGCCAGCCGCGATACCCCGGCGGCGCGCGCCGCCCGTCGGGCGTGGCGGATGACGGCGGGACCGACGTCGATCCCGTCGAGCCGGTAGCCGAGCCGGGCCAGCCGGATCGTGTACAGCCCGGGGCCGCAGCCGGCGTCGAGAACGCGGGCCGGGGGGCCGGGGAGAAGCTGGCAGAGCCGGCGGACGTTCTGCTCGATGAGGGGAAGGCGACGGCTGGCACCGTCATGGCCCTGGTCGAGGTGCTCGACGAGCAGGCGGCGGCTGAAGGCCGGATCCGACCAGTCGAGCTCGGCGTCTGGGTCGAACGGACGCGGCCAGGAGGGGAGTCGGGAGAGGCGGCGGACAGTCGGCACGAGTGAGCGCCATTCTGGGCCCCCTCTGATGGCGCCGGCTCGGCTAGTCTCCTGGCCGTGAACCCGACCCCGCTCACCGCCTCGGTGGCCTTCGCGATCGCCTACGCGGTGGGGGCGCTGCCCGTGGCCTGGTTGCTCGTCCGCCGCCGGAGGGGCATCGACCTGCGCGATCTCGGGGGCACCGGGGCGATCGACGCGCTGAGGGTGGCGGGGCCGGGGACGGCCGTCCTCGCCGCCGGCATCGAGCTGCTCAAGGGCGGCGCGGTGGGTCTCACCGCCCTGCTGGTCAGCGGTCACACCGGCTGGTTCACCGCCGCCGCGGTCGCCGGCTGCGTCGTCGGAGACGCCTTCCCGGTGGGCTTCCGGCGCGGCGGACGCGGGCTGGTGCCGCTGATCTCGGGCCTGGTCTTCTCGCTGCCGACCGCCGGGCTCCTCTGCGCGATCATCGCCATCCCCGTCGCGGTCCTCACCCGGATGCGTGGAGGTGTCTACGACCTGGCGGTCACCATCGCCGTCCCCCTCGGCCTCGGGCTGGGGACCCTCGACTGGCGGACCCTGCCGTCGGCGGCGGCCATCGTCGCCGCCCTCGTGGTGCGCTCCCGTCTGCGCCGCGCGGAACGGGCCCGGGTCGCCCTGACCGAGCGTCCAGGTGCGACCATCGTCGATCAGCCCCCCACCCCCCGACAGGAGCCCTGAATGCACGCTCTGGCCAGCCTCGACAGCCTCCTCCAGGGGTGGGTGGGGACCTACGGACTGATCGCGATCCTCCTGCTGATGACCGTGCAATGCGTCGGCGTGCCCTTCCCCAGCGAGGTGATCATGCCGGTCGCCGGCTATCTCGCCTCGACCGGGTCGCTCAACCTCGTTGCGGTGATCGCGGTCGGCATCGTCGGCAACCTGATCGGCTCGCTGATCGCCTACGGGCTGGCGGCGTGGCTGGGGGAGCCGGTGCTCCTGGGGCCGGGACGGTACATCGGCATCCGCCGCGACCACGTCGAGATCGCCGACCGGTGGTTCCGGCGTCACGGCACCGGGGCCGTCTTCTGGGGCCGGTTCCTCCCGGTGATCCGCACCTACATCTCCTTCCCCGCGGGGCTCGCCCGGATCCGGCTCGACACCTTCACGGTGATGACCTTCCTCGGCACCCTGCCCTGGACCGCTGCCCTGGCCATCGCCGGCTACGAGGGGGGCAAGAACTGGAATCGCGTCGCGGGCCCGATCGGGATCGCGGGGCTGGTGCTGGCGGTGGTCCTCGTCCTGGTGGTGATCGGGTGGTTCGTCCGGGGACGGCGGCGCCCGGCGATCGCCGGCTCGGAGGCCACCCCGGCCGGCCCGTCTCGAGGTGGGGGCCGCTGATCTCGTGATCCGACCCGCGTGAACGGTCTCGTCGACATCGGCGGGACCAAGTGCCTGGTCAGCGTCACCGGCGACGGCGGGCTGCCCGGCCCTCCGCTGGTGCGCGCGACCCCGACCAGGGGGAATCCTGGAGACTTCATCGCCCGGATGCTGGACGAGGTCCGCGACGGGGCAGAGCTCGCCGCCGTCGCCGTCTCCACGCCGGGGCCCTTCGATCGCGGGCGGAGGAGGCTGCTCAACCCACCCGGCCTGTCGGAGGCATGGCACGGTCTCGACCTCCCGGCGACCCTGGGGGAGCGGTTCGGCTGCCCGGTCTTCGCCGAGAACGACGCCAACTGCGCCGCGCTCGCCGAGGCCCGTTTCGGGGCGGGACGGGGCTTCCGGACCGTCGTCTACTACACGGTGAGCACGGGGATCGGCGCGGGCGTGGTCCGGGACGGGAACCTGGTCATCGCCCGCCATGACACCGAGGCGGGGCATCAGGTCCTCTGGCCGGCCCACCTCGGGGGCCCCTCCTGCCACTGCGGGGGGCACGGATGCCTGGAGGCGCTGGCCAGCGGCAACGCCATCCGCCGGCGATTCGGCAAGGCGGCGGAGGAGCTGGACGACGCCTCCGCGTGGGCGGAGGTCGGCCGCTGGCTGGGCCTGGCGGTGGTCAACACCGTCGCCCTCCTGGACTGCGACGTGGTGGTGTTCGGGGGCGGGGTCATCAACGCGTGGGAGAGATTCGACCAGGAGCTGCGGCGGACGGTTCGGGAGAGCCTCTTCCTCCAGCCCCTCCCGGAGATCCGGGAGGCCGAGCTGGGCGTCGACCGGAACGTGTGGGGAGCCATGACCCTGGTCCCCGGGGTCTGATCGGAGCCGGTCCGAGGTTTGGCGGCGCGGGCCGCGCTGGTACAGTGGCAGCGTGTCCAAGCGAATCAGCACGGTCAGCATCGACGACGTCATCTCCGCCATCGAGACGGCGCGCGACAAGGTGATGGCGGATGAGGTCAAGTCGCTGGTCAAGCTCGGCCTCCCCAAGAGCGTCGCCTACAAGATGGTCGCCGAGCGGTATCGGCAGCGCAGCGAGACCGAGGAGGGCGAGGAGGCGGCCGGGGGGGCTCCGTGGCCCGACATGTCGTGAGGACGGTCTGACCGGAACCTCCCGCTGATCAGGGAGCTCCAGATCGGCGCCGCTGCCCCGGGGGACGACGTGGGGCTGCGCGGCTCGGCATACTGTGAGCGAACATGGCCTACCTCCCCAACGGAGCCGCCGAGCGCCAGCAGATGCTGGACGCGATTGGGGCGGCCAGCGTGGAGGACCTCTTCGCATCGGTTCCGGCACGGCTGCGCCACCCCCGGCTGAACCTCCCGCCCCCCCTGGCGGAGCAGGACCTGGTCGCGGAGCTGGAGCGCCTGGCCGCCCGCAACCATCCACTCGGTGAGCTCGACTCCTTCCTGGGGGCCGGCGTCTACCGGCGCTACGTCCCCGCCATCGTGCGGGCGGCGGTGGCGCGTCCCGAGTTCTACACCGCCTACACCCCCTACCAGGCGGAGGCCTCGCAGGGCACCCTCCAGACGATCTTCGAGTTCCAGTCGATGATCTGCGGCCTGACCGGGCTGGAGGTGGCCAACGCCTCGCTCTACGACGGTGCCTCCGCGGCCGCGGAGGCGGCGATGATGGCCGTCGCCCAGACCGGGCGGCGCCGCGTGGTGGCGGCGGCCGACCTGAACCCGGAGACGCTGTCGGTCATCCGCACCTACGCCCGGGGACGCAAGGTCGAGGTGGTGACCACGGACGGCGTCGGCGACGCGGTGGGGCCCGAGGACGCCTGCGCGGTGGTGGCCCAGCCCGGATTCCTCGGGACCGTGGACGACCCCCTCCCGGTCGCGGAGGCCGCCCGCGCCGCCGGGGCGGTCTCGATCTGCTGCGCTGACCCGATCGCCTGCGCGCTGCTCGTCCCGCCCGGTGAGCTCGGATTCGACATCGCCGTGGGGGACGGTCAGCCGCTGGGCATCCCGCCCTCCTTCGGCGGCCCTCACCTGGGCTTCATGGCAGTGCGGCAGGAGCTGATGCGGCGGATGCCGGGGCGGCTGGTGGGACAGACCCACGACCACCACGGCCGGCGGGCCTACGCCCTCACCCTCCAGGCACGCGAGCAGCACATACGGCGCGAGAAGGCGACCTCCAACATCTGCACCAATCACGCCCTGACCGCGCTGGCCGCCACCGTGTACATGGCCAGGATGGGGGCGGGGGGGATGCGCCGGGTGGCCGAGGTCAGCGTCCAGCGTGCCCACCACCTCGCCAAACGCCTGACCGGCCTGGAGGGCATCGGCCTGGCCGAGCCCGACCGCCCCTACCTCTGGGAGTTCGCGATCCGGGTGCCCGGCGATGCGGAGGTCTTCGCGGCGGCGCTCCGCCGGGAGGGCATCGTGGCCGGGCTGCCCCTGGGACGCGTCGACCCGCGGCGGGGCGACCAGCTCCTGGTCTGCTGCACCGAGACCACCTCCGCGGCCTCTATCGACCGCTACGTCGCGGCCGCGGCACGGATCGCCGAGCCGGCGGGGGTGGGCGCATGAGCGGGATGCCGGAGCCGGGTGTGGGAGCGGGGGAGCCGGTGGCGGAATGGGCCGGCGACGAGCCGCTCGTCTTCGAGCTGAGCGTCGACCTCTGGGGCGGGCCGCGCGAGGTCGAGCCCGGCGTCCCGGTCGAGCCCCTGGAGCGGCTGCTCCCCGGGGTCGGGCTGCGCACCACGCCGGCTCCGATCCCGGCGGTGCCCGAGCCCGTGCTGGCCCGGCATCTCGGCCGGCTGGCGCGCCGCAACCACAACCTCCACCAGGGGATCTACCCGCTGGGCAGCTGCACCATGAAGTACAACCCGGCGGTCAACGAGCAGCTCGCCGGGCTGAGTGGGTTCGCCGACCTCCACCCCGATCAGGACGCCGACGACGTTCAGGGGGCGCTCCAGCTGATGTGGGAGCTGGAGCGGCTCCTCTGCGAGATCACCGGGATGGCGCGGATCTCGCTCCAGCCGGCGGCGGGAGCGCACGGCGAGTGGACCGGGCTGCGGATGATCCAGGCCTATCACGCCGCCCGCGGCGACACCGCGCGCACCCGGGTGCTCATCCCCGACTCCGCCCACGGGACCAATCCGGCCTCGGCGGCCCTCGCCGGTCTCGAGGTGGTCACGGTGCGGAGCAACAGCGACGGCACGGTGGATGTCGCCGACCTCGGTGGCCGGCTGGACAGCTCGGTGGCCGCCGTCATGATGACCAACCCCAACACGCTCGGGGTTTTCGAGAAGGACATCCTGGAGATCGCCCGCATCGCCCACGAGGCGGGATCGCTCCTCTACTACGACGGTGCCAACCTCAACGCCCTGGTCGGGCTGGCGCGCCCCGGCGACATGGGCTTCGACGTCGTCCACCTCAACCTGCACAAGACCTTCTCGACGCCGCACGGCGGCGGTGGCCCCGGCAGCGGGCCGGTCGGGGTCGCCCCGGCTCTCGTCGACTTCCTCCCGGTGCCGACCGTGGAGCGCACCGGCGATCGCTTCCTGCTGGACCACGACCGGCCGCGGTCGATCGGCAAGGTGCGTGCCCACTACGGCAACTTCGGCATGCTGGTCCGCGCCTACGCCTACATCCGCAGCTATGGCTCCACCATCTCCCAGGTGGCCCAGGACGCGGTCCTCAACGCCCGCTACCTGCAGGCGCGGCTGGCCCTCCTCTTCCCGATGGCGGTGCCCTCGGACTCGATGCACGAGTTCGTTGCGACCACCCGGGGCTGCCGGGTGTCCGAGCTGCGCGCGATCGACGTTGCCAAGCGTCTTCTCGATTACGGGGTGTACGCGCCGACCGCGTACTTCCCCACCACGGTCCCCGAGGCGCTCATGTTCGAGCCGACCGAGACCGAGTCGAAGCGCAGCCTCGATCTGCTCGCCGACATCTGCGCTGCCATCGTGGCCGAGGCGGAACGCGACCTGGAGCACGTCAGGTCGGCGCCTCATCTGACCCCGGTCAGCCGCGTCGACGAGGTCGAGGCGGCCCGCCGGCCGGTGCTGCGGTGGAGACCGGAGGCGTGATCGCGGCGCGCGACGAGCTCCACGAGCTGCTGGCGGCGCGGGCCTTCCGCTGGGGGGACTTCGTGCTCGCGAGCGGCAGGCGCAGCGATTACTTCTTCGACGGCAAGCAGGTGACCCTGGAGGGCCGCGGGCTCTTCCTCGCGGCATCGCTGATGCTGGCCCGCTGCCGCGAGCTGGAGGTGACCGCGGTGGCGGGTGACGACGGCGTCGGCCCCCTGCTCGGGGCGATCGTGGCCCTGAGCGGGTCGGGTTCCGAGCCGCCGCTGCGCGCCTTCATGATCCGCAAGGCCGAGAAACAGCACGGCATCGCCGCCAAGATCGCCGGGCCGGCGCCGGCGGCCGGAGAGCGGGTTGCCCTCATCGACGATGTCGTCACCACCGGTGGATCCGTCCTCCAGGCGCTCGAGGTCCTGGCGCCGACGGGGGTCGAGGTCGCCGAGGTCCTGGTCCTGGTCGATCGGGAAGAGGGCGCGGCGGGCGCGATGGCCGCGCGGGCCCTGCCGCTGCACGCCCTCTTCCGGCGGAGCCAGTTCAGCACCCGAAGCTGACGCCGCCCTCTCCCGGCCCGATGCCCGGACCGGTGTGACCTCCAGCGGAGGCTCCCGGCCCGCTCCCCGAGGCTGAGGCGCCGCTGAGAAACGGCAGCCGCCACCGCTCGGCGGCGATCGGCTCAGCGCCCTCTCAGGAGACCGCGCCACGGCGCTGCCAGCATGGGGGACGGGTCAGTTGAACCCCAGGAGGACCACCTCGATGCGACGTTTCGGCAGGCTCAGATCCGCCGCCCTGGCCGGCACCGCCGCGCTGCTCATGGCCGGGTGCGGGCATGCGGCCCTGACCCAGCGCCCGGCAGCGACCCAGGGCGCCGGTCAGAGCTCAGCCACCGCGGGCACGGCGGTGAGCGCTTCCGGCGGGGTCGGCAGCGCGCAGCTCAGCCAGATCGACAAGCAGATCAGCCAGATCGACACCCAGATCGGTCAGGCCAACCAGGACCTGGCCACCAGCGAAGGAGATCCGACCCAATGAGACTGAGCCATCCTCTCCGCCTCGGCCTCGCCACCCTGGCAGTGATCGCAGCGCTCGGAGCCGCGAGCGCCCTGCCGGCGATGGCCGACACCGGCTCCTCGCCCAGCCCCTCGCCCTCGGCCGGCACCTCGCCGACCTCGAGCCCGTCGCCGGCCGCCAGGGTGGGCGGGTGCTCGGGGACCCAGGCCACCATCCTCGCCTGCATCAAGCAGCGGTCAGCCACGGCCATCTCCAACCGCGAGACCAGGCTCCAGCAGTTGACCGCCGACGTCAACGACAGCGCTGACATCACCGCCGGTGACAAGTCGACGCTGCTCGGTCAGCTCCAGTCCGACGAGACCGGCCTCGACAGCCTGAACACGACCATCCAGAACGACACCTCGGTGAAGCAGGCCTGGGAGGACGCCCAGACCATCGTGACCGGCTACCGGGTCTACCTGCTGGAGACCCCCAAGGTCCACCTGGTGATCGCCGCCAACACCGAGGCCACCGTCGAGTCGGAGATCAGCTCGGTGATGCCCGCCCTCCAGATCGCGATCAACGACAGCACCGCCTCCGCGGCCGGGAAACAGCGGGCGCAGACTGCGTTCAACGACTGCGCCAGCCGGCTCGCCGCCGCCCAGTCGGCGTCGTCGGGCGTGGTTAGCGAGGTCATCGACCTCCTGCCCTCCGGCTACCCGGGGAACCAGCCGACCCTGGTCTCCGCGCGCCAGTCGGTGGTGACCGCGCGGCAGGACCTCGGCACCTGCCGCACCGACATCAACACGATCCGCAGCGCGCTCGGGATCTGACCCAGGTCCCGACCCGGCGGACGGTGGGCGGAGGAGCGACCGGCTCCTCCGCCCTTCACTGTGACCGTGGTCGAAGTGCCTACCATCGGGTGAGTGTTCACCTGGCACGGGTCCCGCGCCCTCGCCGCCACGGCGCTGCTCCTGACGGTGGCGGGCTGCGGGGGATCGACGCCGCGCTCCGCCACCGCGACGCCCTCGCTCACCCCGCCGGCCTCGGCGACGGCGACGGCAACCGCAACGACGTCGCCGACCCCCGCTCCGGACATCGAGCAGGTGGCCATCGTCAGCTCCGGATTCGGAGCCTACGACCTTCAGGTCTACCCGATCGCGGTGCTGCACAACCTGGCCTCGGCCCACACCGCCAGCCAGGTGATCGTCAGCTTCACCGTCGACCTCGCGAGCGGGAGCTACCAGCTCTCCGCGGAGCCGGTGTCGCTGGCTCCGGGCGAGACCCTGGGGGTGACGGTCCTCTGCACCGACAAATGTGACGGGGCGACCGGCATCGAGGCCGCGACCAAGGTCGGGAGCTGGGTGGCGGGAGGGCGCAGCGTCATCACGGCCGGGGCGGCGTCCTGGACCTGCGGGTCTCCGTGCCACGGCTCCCGCGGCTATCAGGGGGACGTCACCGGGACCCTGAGCGGCGATGTGCCGGCGGGGATGCTGGTCGGCTTCTCCGCCGTCTGCGTGAACAGCGGGGGGACCATCGTCGGAGGCGGGCTCCTCCCCTCGGTCTGGCCGGACGCCTCCGCGGCCTCGCCGTCAGTGCCCACCCTGGTCACGAGCCAGCCGGCGTCATGCCAGCTGTACGGGACCGAGGTCAGTTAGGCCGGGGCTGCCGGCACGTCTCAGCGGGGGCACGCGACGGGCTACGCGCGCGAGCAGACCGGCCAGGCCGACGAGTCACCGGAGGCGAACATGCTGGCCGCGATCTGCGCTTGCTGGACCGGATCCCAGATGTCGGTGCCCCCGTGCGCCCGGAAGGTGGACATCAGGAACTGGAAGATCCCGTAGTACGGGCCGGACGGGTTGTACGCATTGGGCCGCAGCGTGGACTCGCACTCCGCGGTGCTGATCATCCAGCTCGGGCTGACCCCGTCGGCGTCCGCGGCGCTGGTGATGATGGCCTCGACCTCCGCCGCGGTGTAGGTGTCGGCGGGGATCGTGGTCCCCTCGACCTGCTGGAGGGGGGAGAGACGGGGCACCGCGGGCAGGGCGGTCAGCGAGGGCGGGGTCAGGTTCAGTGACCCGGCGCTCGCCGGATCGCCGAGGGGCGGGAGGTGGATGCGGAGCAGCGCGCTCGAGAGGCCCAGCGGCGGCCCCTGCACGGGGACCGCGGGCGGGACGGAGAAGGCCGCCACGGCCATGGTGACCACGGCGCCGAGGGGCAGGATGGCGGCGGCCGCCAGCAGCTCTCCGAGCCGGCGGGGGATCCAGATCCGGGTGCCGGACCGGGACCGGCGGCGCAGCCCCTGCACCAGCCCGCGCCGGGCCGGGCGGAGCCCGGAGATGGGACGGCGGAGGGTCCGTCCCAGCAGGCCGGCCGCCTCGGAAAGGCGGCTCACAGGTCGCACCGGCGGCTCACAGGTCGCACAGAGGTGATCTCTCCTGACCGCCCCGACCGTTCCCGCGTCGATTCGCTGCTGCACGAGGGCAAACCGCGGGGCAGATGGGTCTTCCGTTCCACCAACGCTGGGGGGTGGGCCGCGGACTGGCGGAGTGATGCCCGCCGGAGAGGACGTGATCGGGGCGATCCGTGACCCGCGCACCCTACCACAGCCGGCTGTGAAATCGGGGGTTGGCCGGCGGCTCGTGACCGCCCGTCCCGCCGCCCCGGCGAAACCCGTGGGCGACGGCTCTGTCAGACTGCGGAGATGGCCGATGAGCAGCTGCGGGAGCATCCGGTGGAGCGGCGGACCGTGTTCCAGGGGCGCCTGCTCACCGTCCACGACGACACCGTCGAGACGGTGGACGGCAACCTCGCCGGTCGCGAGATCGTCGAGCACCCCGGAGCGGTCGCGATCGTGGCCATCGACGCCGATGGACGGGTCGTCCTCGTCCGCCAGTGGCGGCACGCCGTGGGCAGGGCGCTCTGGGAGATCCCCGCGGGCACCCTCAGCCCGGGCGAGGAGCCGGCGGCAGCGGCACGGCGGGAGCTGGCCGAGGAGACGGGTTACCGGGCCGCCGTCTGGGAGCGTCTCGCGGCCGGCCCGGTGGCGCCGGGCTACAGCGGGGAGGTGCTGCACCTCTTCCTCGCCCGCCAGCTCACCTCCGGGGAGACGCACACGGATCCGGACGAGCACGTGATCGCCAGGCTCTTCACCGCGGCGGAGGCGGACCGGCTGATCGGCGAGGACGCCGTCGACCTCAAGACCGTGGCCGGGCTGGCCCTCGCCGGTTTCGAGGTGGGCGCCTCGGGGCGAGACCGGGGCGCGGTGCCGGCGTGACTGCCCACGGCAACGGGGCGAGCGCCTCCGACGATGTGGTGGCGAGGGCGATCAAGGAGCTGATCGATTCGGTCCCCGGCGAGGAGGAGGCGCCGGCACCCGATGCCGAGACCACCACGGCCCAGCCCTGGGCCGAGACGGCGTCGCCGTCGGCGAGCAACAAGCGGCCCCTGGAGGCGCTGCTGGCGGAGTACGCGGCGCGGGTGGAGGCTGCGCCCGGCGCCACCGCCCGGCTTCCGGGGGATCCTCACCCCGCGCAGACCTTCTACGACCGGTTCTCCCGCTCCACGGAGCGGGGCGGCGCCGGCCGGAGACGGAGGCGGAGGGTATCGGGGCGCAAACGTCGGGGCGGCGCGAGCCGCGGACGCCAGCCGGGCTGATGGGGCCGGCGGGGGCGCGGTTGGGCGGGCGCCCGATCGATGCCCTGCTCCTCGACTACGGTCTGACCCTGGTCTCGTTCACCCGGCCCACGGAGGCCCTGCTCCGGGCCCACGAGGAGATCGCCGTCCGGCTCCGGGCTGCCGGGGTGGGCCCGGTCCCGTCCGCCGCGACGCTGCTCGCCGAGATCCACGACCGGGTCGAGGACGCGGTGGTCCGCCACGAGGCGAGCGGTGCCCTGACCGAGATCGACGCCGTGGCCGAGGAGCGCCGCGCCTACGCAGAGCTCGGCCTGCGACTCTCCGACGAGCTGCTCGACGGGGTGGCCGCCCTGGCTCAGCGGGCCTGGTGGGAGGGGGTCGCGCTTCCGCCCGCGACCGCGGACACGCTGAGGGAGCTCCGCCGGCGCGGTCTCCGGCTCGGTCTCTGCTCGAACGCCCCGTACCGTCCGCGCAGCCTGCGCGGGCAGCTCGCCCACCTCGGCCTCACCGGCCTGCTCGATAGCGTCACCCTCTCCAGCGAGGTCGGCCGGCGCAAGCCGGCACCCGAGATCTTCGCCGCCGCGCTGCGCGCCCTGGGTGTCGAGGCCGGCCGGAGCGCGATGGTGGGGGACCGCCGCCGCGAGGACGTGGCCGGCGCCCGCGCGGCGGGTCTGGCGACCATCCGCGTCCGCGAGCAGCGGGACGACCCGGGGCCGGATGACGCAGATGCGGTCATCGACACCCTCCCCGAGCTTGTCGAACTGCTGTTCCTGTCACACGACGGGCGCAACCGTGGTAGCGTCGTTGGCGACGACACATCCGGTTGATTCCCGAATGACCTGGCAGGAACGCTGATGATGGACGCCGCCTTCCGCGAGTACCTGAGAGAGCGATGCCGCGACCGCGGCATCTCGCTGCACCGGCTGGCTCTGCTCTGCGACCTCAACCAGATCTACTTCTACCAGGCGGTCAACAAGAACAAGGACAACCCGCCGCCCTGGGTGCT
>Ga0209415_10007971_pt1 | contig 18397 bp, 18 predicted proteins | sample PeaSoiSIISIP2007_FD_187696 | JGI IMG/M metagenome (GOLD analysis project Ga0209415, IMG submission 187696) | Peat soil microbial communities from Weissenstadt, Germany - SII-SIP-2007 (SPAdes) (version 2) | ecosystem: Environmental > Terrestrial > Soil > Wetlands > Peat | place: Germany...
AGCGCCGGAAAGCAGCGCACCCACAAAAACAAAGCCCGCGGCTAGGCGGGCTTTGCTGCTGTGCGTACTGACGACTGGTTTAGCTATTTATAGAAATACCAGACGAGCAGCCCGACAATAATAACGCCGGCAGCCCACCAACCGGCGCTTGAACTGGCACCCGCCGGCAGCGAGTCGATGTTGCCCGCGATGCGGTTGATCTCGTCCTGCGTCATCGCATTCACGCGCGCTTGCGCGGTCGAAGCGTCGAGGCCGAGTGCCTGGAACTGCTTTTGCACATCGGTGCGGCTGACGAAGTCTCGCACCTTGTCGCGGTTTGCCAGAGCCTGAGCGCCGGCGATGGCCTGATCAGTGCCGATCATGCCCGCCGACGCCGAAAACGGCAGCAATACCATGCTTACGATTAACAACTGGCTAATCAGCTTGTAAAACAATTTCATTGGAACTCCCGGTCTGTGGTGGAAGAAGTGGTGCCGAAGGCACCGGCATTTACCGGCACCCGAGGCTCCTTATATGCCGGCATACCATCGACGTCAAGGACGTCACCCGTTGCATTAAGCAAAAACCGAGGTAAAAAATTCGACTGCCAGTATTATATTTCGATACTTTATTCTATCGTATTGACTTAGGCATTCTTGGGCGGTAAATAGTGGAACGACTGCGTGTTCTTTCGCTTGGAGGGGGATCTCAAATCGCATGGCTAACTTACATGCCGAGGTCGAAGTTTTGGCGCGCAAGCTCTCGCTTGAGCGTGCGAACAAATTATCCGGCACCCAAGCTCTCGAAATCTGGCGCGTAATGCAACTGATTGCAATTAAGGGGTCTCTCGATGAAGTGCCTGGCCCCGTGCTAGAGGCGGCCATGACCTTCAATAAATATCCAGAGGCTCGGAAACTCGTATCGGAAAAGGCTCTCGTCTACGAGCGCAGCAGCGACACGCGACGCCGCTGACGGTAGTCCTTGGCGTGTGTCCTGTAAGGTGATTTGTCCGGGGCCTTTCCCGGCTGGCTTGAACTGGGAGTCAGTTTGTTAGGCTAATTTCGCGGGGATTGATTTTCGCTGCGATCTTGTTGACCGGGGCAGGTCATACTTCAGTGAAACGGGATAAGGAGCGGACCATGCGCAGACGCTTCTGGCTGTCCCTTCTGTGGGCAACATGTCTCTGGCTCACCTGCACGGGTGCGAGCGCCGGGGGCGGCCCGCTTGGCATTGACCACCAATTGAGCTACGACGACAGCGGGATATGGGCCCGCAAATACCAGGTCGGCCTGCTTGGCCTGATGATTGTCGGGGAAATCGGTGGCGGAATCTGGGAGGGTGGTGAGACACGTCTGGGCAAGACGCTCTGGCAATCCATTGACTCCTCGGCGCTCGCCGGCATCTCGGCGCAAGGGCTGAAATATGCGTTTACCCGCGCGAGGCCCAGCCAAACGGATGACCCCAATCAATGGTTCCAAGGCGGGTCACACTATAGTTTCCCGAGCGGTGAGGTGGCGGCTGTCAGTGCCATTGTGACGCCCTTTGTGCTGGAGTTTCGCCACGATTACCCGGCCGTATATACGTTGGAATTGCTCCCGATCTATGATGCCGTCGCGCGGATGAAAGTGCAGGCGCACTGGCAAACGGACGTTCTGGCAGGTTTCGCACTCGGGGGACTGACCGGTTATTACGCTCACAATAGGGACAGCCCCTTTATCCTGGGCGTTCTCCCTCACGGCTTCACGATCGGTGTGCACAAACAATTCTAGTTTCTCCAGTTGGATATCGTTTGGAGATAGGTAATCCGGCCGGCGGATATTCCAAGCGAGTTTTCGTGGAGGACAGGTCTTATGGCCGATCGGGAACACGAAATCACGAATGCAATTAAGCGTAACGCGCTATTCCGCACGCTCGCACCCGCGGTAATCGCACTTCTGTCAGCAAGCGCGACGATACTCAAATTGCAACGCGGCACACGCGTGTGTCACCGTGGTAAGTCCTGTCCAGGGCTTTATACGGTAGTGAACGGACGTATTGTGCTGCGCGTCGGCGCGTCGCCAGAAGCAGGCAAAGTATTAGAAATTATCGGCCCCGGCGGACACGTCGGGCTCGCCGCAACCATGCTCAGCACACCGTTAACCGTGACCGGCGAAACGCTGGTCGACAGCACACTGTTGCTGATCCCGAGTCAGGCATTGCTGAACAGTGCCGCCAACAATGCCGAACTTGGGTTGCGCTTTGTCGCGGCATTGAGCCGAGAAGTGCACGCATTGACTGCCGACATCGAAGCGTTCGCACTGCACTCAGGTCACAAGCGCATCACCAATTATTTGCTTCAACTTGCTGCGACCGAAAGTACAGGGTCATCCGTAGTCATGCTGCCTGCCGAAAAAGGCATCATCGCATCGCAACTAAACCTGACCCCGGCGTACTTTTCACGCAGTCTGCGTGATTTGATCACAGCCGGTATGATTGCGGTTCACGGACAGAAAATCATCATTCTTGACCTCGGCCGTTTGCGCGATGCCAGCCGCTAAAGGGTAATGCTGCGCGCCCGACGCTTCCGGTCTCGGACCGGTTAGCAATCCTTAATGTTCGCTTCGGGTCGAAAGCGGGCATCGACTGTCAGATCATGTCCGAATTTCAACAAATCATTCTTGTCCCCACGCCTAACGTATTTTGCGGAACACCACGATCCGGTTGGTGTTGGTGCCGAGCTCGTTGTTGTTCACGCCCCAGATGTTGGCGGTCTTGGTGAAGCGTTGCTGATTGATGAGCACCGCTTCACACGCGAAGCCCGCCGCGGTCCCGAGCGGTATTACGTGCTCCTCGAGACGTATCCTGCCTTTGCGCACTTCGCCGACCTCGAACGCGACCCAGCCGCCGCGCTTCGTTATGCGGTACAGCTCCGCGAATACACGTCCCATCCGCGCTTCCCATTCTTCGATCGTGCGGGACATCGTGATATGCGCGGCGATGTCGGCGGCGTCGAGCCCATTGAACCAGCAGCGCAGCCAATTGTCGCGCGCGTACTGCACGACGTCGAGAAATGGCGGCGAGGTTACCGTAAGCTGCACCGAGCCTTCGCGTATGTCACGGGTGTCGTCGGCCGCAGTCGTCAGGAAGCGCGCGTTTGCCGCCGCCGCATGCAGCCGGGCACGCTCCTCCGTGCTCAGATTGCGTTGCAACTGGCGTGATTTCCTCAAGATGATCGCGCGCGTGTCGCGGTATTCCGGTTTCTGCCTGAGCTTGCGATTGATCTTGATCTGGTTTTCCGCCGACGTTGCCTGGTTCGGCGGCAGCGTATAGACCGAGAAGAACCCTTTCGAATGGCCGGTCAGCCGATTGGTTGCAACCATGCGGATCCAGCGGTCGGTCGCGTCTTCATTGCCGCTTGCGTGCCTGCGTCGCAGGTAACCGCGCAGCGAGGCGATTTCGCGCAGCGTATCGCGCTGAAAAAACATCGACAGATCGGGTGCTGTGCCGGAGTTGGCGCGGACCCGGATTTTCCCTAGACGCGCTTCAATCGCGTCGAGATCCGGCACCTCGAGCCGCGGCTGCGTCAGTATCGCGCTCAACGGATTGACGTCGTTGGCGATCACGCAACGTCCATGCAATGCGGCCTCGATTGCAGTGGTGCCGCGCCCGCTGAACGGGTCGTAAACGATGTCGCCGGGCCCGGTGAGGCGCGCGATGAAATAGGCCGGCAGCTGCGGCTTGAAGCACGCACGATAGGAGATTTCTTGTATCGACGATGCCTGGCGCTGCTTCGCGGTCCAGAACTCGCCGCGATAGACCGGAATCCGCAGTGTTCCTACTCCTAGCTCTTCCGTGGTGCCGCGTGTCGCTGCGGCAAACAACGGCGCAGCGCCGGCACCAACGGATACGTTACGCAAGGCGTGCGTCAAGCGCCTCGATCCAGTGCGTGACCGGCAGCGCGGTCGCGGTTTGCAGATGCGACTGGCAGCCGATGTTGGCGGTGACGATCGCCGACGGTGCGCCGGAGGTCAGCGCCGCGATCTTGTTCTTCAGCAGTTGTTGCGACAGCGCGGGCTGCAGAATCGAGTAAGTGCCGGCCGAACCGCAGCACAGGTGCGAATCCGGCACCGGCGCGAGATCGAAACCCAGTTCCGCGAGCAGCGCTTCGACCTTGCCTTTCATCTTCAAGCCGTGTTGCAGGGTGCAGGGGGGGTGAAAAGCCAGTGATGGGTGATGAGTGATGGGTGATGAGTGAAGTAACGCACTAACCTTGTCTTTCTCCACTGCGATGACTTCGCTCACGTCTTTCATGAGCGCGGAAACGCGCACTGCTTTGTCCGCGTACTCGGGGTCGCGCGCGAGCAGATGACCGTACTCGGCAACCATGGCGCCGCAGCCGCTTGCGGTGATCACGATAGCCTCGGCGCCTTGCTCGATGTGCGGCCACCACGCGTCGATGTTGCGCCGCATGTAATCGAGACCCTCGTCCTGCGCATTGAGGTGGTACGAAACCGCGCCGCAGCAGCCGGCCTGCGGCGCACGCACGAGCGTAATGCCGAGCTTGTCGAGCACGCGCGCCGCCGCAGCGTTGGTATTGGGCGACAGGCCGGGCTGTGCGCAGCCTTCGAGCACCAGCATCCTGCGGGTGTGGGAGCTCGCAGGCCACGGTTTCGAGCGCGCCGGGGGCGGCACCTTGCGCTTCAGCGCGCCGGGAAGCAGCGGCCGCGCGAACTGGCCGAGCTTGAGCAACGGCGCAAACCGCGACGGATGCGGAACCACGGCGCGCAGCGTTGCGCGCGCCATCGAATCGAATGCGCCGCGGTGGACCTGGTCGTCAACGATGCGGCGTCCGATATCGAGCAGCCGCCCGTAAGCGACACCCGACGGACAAGTGGTCTCGCACGCGCGGCAAGTCAGACAGCGGTCAAGGTGCAGCTGCGTTTTGGCCGTCGCTTGCGCGCCTTCGAGCACCTGCTTAATCAGGTAAATGCGGCCGCGCGGCCCGTCGAGCTCGTCGCCGAGCAATTGATAAGTGGGGCAGGTCGCGCTGCAGAAGCCGCAGTGCACGCACTTGCGCAGGATCGAATCCGCCTCCCAGCCTTGCGGCGTGTCCTTGATAAAATCGGCTAGGTTAGTTTGCATGAACGACCCATGAAACCGCCGATGAACGCCGATGAACGCAGATAACACCCAGATCTTGAAATTTGGGAAGCACCAAGAATCCTGCTAGGTTTTTTGTTGCGGGATATTTCGATTTTCCATCGGCGTCTATCAGTGTTTATCGGCGGTTCCGATTCGCGGTTCAGCGTAGCGTGTCGAACACTTTTTTGCGGTATTCGACGACGAACTGCAGCGTGCGCAGGATCGGATGATGCTCGGGGACCGCCGCGGAAACGATTTTCTTGTCGCTCAGGTCTTCCATGATCTCGCGCATCAGGTCCGATACCAGCAGCACTTTGCGGCCGGCGAGCGTCGGGTGATTGACGCGGCTTGCGAACGCGAAAATCACGATTTGTTCGATCTCCTCCGGTAAATCGAGGCCGGGAAACAGACCGGGAATGTACTTGAGGCCGGCATCGAATTTTTTCTTGAAGCGCTGCTCGCGCTGCTCCCAGCTTTCCGCATCCATCGACGGCTCGATATGCACCAGATGCCGCTCGACCGGGTCGAACGCGACGATGTCGAGCTCGCATTCATGTCCGCCCTTCGTGCGCTTGCCGACCGGCACGTTACGCCGCACGAAATAACCCCGGTACTCGTACCACTCGGTGACCAGTTGCTCCAGGAAGTTGTTTGCCATGGCGTGACCTTATGTCCAATCGTACATCCGGCTGGGATTGAAAATGCCGGCGGGATCGAACGTGCGCTTCAGGTTGCGATGGATCGTCAGCATCGCCGGCGGCAGCGGGTGAAATACGCCCGCCGCCTTGTCGCCGCCGCGGAACAGCGTCGCATGGCCGCCGCCGAATTTCGCGGCGTCGCGCACGGTCGTCGCGTCGGCATCGGTCGCAAGCCAGCGCAACGCGCCGCCCCATTCGATCAGCTGCGCGCCGGGCAGGTTGAGCGGCGGCGTGGTGGATTTGATCGACAGCCGCCACAACGGCTGCTCTGCTTTGAAAAACGGGTCGGTATGCTCGCGGATGCCTTGCCAGAAGCGTGCCGCCTGATCGGGATCGATGCGCTCGCCGCCCAGCTTCTTTACCGCCGCTTCGACGGCAGCGTTGGCACCCGACAAGCGTACCCTGAGATCGCCGCCATACCAGGCGGTGGCGCTGACAGGCAGCGGCTGGCCGGCCCATTCGTTGATGGATGCGATGGCTTCGGCAGAGGTTTTCTCGAAGCGCAGCGTGGTTTCCGCGACCGGCAGCGGCAGCACCTTGAGCGACACTTCGAGGATCACGCCGAGCGTGCCGAGCGAACCCGTCATCAACCGCGAGACGTCGAAGCCGGCGACGTTTTTCATGACCTGGCCGCCGAAACGCAGGTCGTTGCCGTTGCCGTCGAGCATGCGCACGCCGAGCACGCAATCGCGAACCGCGCCGGCGTACGGGCGGCGCGGGCCGGACAGTCCGGCGGCGACGCAGCCGCCCAGCGTGGCCATCCTGGTTCCCGGTGAAGCCGGCACGACGTTCCCCTCTCCCGCGCGCGGGAGAGGGGCTAGGGGTGAGGGCGTCTGATCAAAATGCGGCGGTTCGAACGCGAGCATCTGGCCGCGTTCGCGCAGCGCTGCCTCGATTTCGGCGAGCGGCGTGCCGGCGCGCGCGGTGATCACGAGCTCGGTCGGCTCGTAGTCGACGATGCCACGGTAAGCGCTGACGCTGAGCGTCTCGCCGCGCAGCGGCCCGCCATAGAAATCCTTGCTGCCGCCGCCGCGGATGCACAGCGGAGTCTTGTTCGACGCCGCGGCACGGACGGTTTCCGCAAGTTGCTGAATGATCTGATCCACGATTGAACGAAAAGCTCCGGACTTGGGATCAATCCGGGTGCGTCATGCAATAGTCGTAAATATGCCAGTTGATTGAGCTGTGCCCGCGGCCCGCACGATCGGCGTACATGCGACCTGCGCAAACCGCATGGCGATTGATGGCCGCCGTTTCCGTTCTGGCGGCAGGCGGTGGTGCGTCCGTTGCCGCACAACCGCTGCAACATGCGATCAAGGCCAGGCCTGTCACCAGTTTTTTCAATTCGGGGCGGGCGGATTCAAGACGCGTTCTAGAAGCGCGGCAAATCGGGAAATTTTTCTTTTCCGGCGTGGACGTGCATGCGGCCGAACTCGGCGCAGCGATGCAGCGTCGGCACCCCCTTGCCGGGATTGAGCAGCGTGTATTGGTCGAACGCGGCTTTCACGCCATGGAAAGCCTGGAGCTCGAGCGGCTTGAACTGCACGCACATCGAGTCGATCTTCTCGACGCCGACGCCGTGCTCGCCGGTCACGGTGCCGCCGACCTCGATCGACAGCAGCAGGATTTCCATGCCGAACTGCTCGGTTTTCTCGAGCTCGCCCGGCCGGTTCGCGTCGTAGAGTATCAGCGGGTGCAGGTTGCCGTCGCCGGCGTGGAACACGTTCATGCAGCGCAGACCGTATTTTTGGGAGAGCTCGGTGATCGCGTTGAGCACGCGCGGCAGCGCTTTCTTCGGAATCGTGCCGTCCATGCAGTAGTAATCCGGCGACACGCGGCCGGCGGCGGGGAACGACGCCTTGCGCCCGGCCCAGAACCTGAGCCGCTCGTCTTCATTTCGCGAAACGCGGATTTCGCTTGCGCCGCTTTGCTGCATTATCGCCTTCATGCGCTCGATTTCCTCGGCGACTTCGGCGTCGTTGCCGTCGGATTCGCACAACAGGATCGCCGCGGCGTCGAGCGGGTAGCCGGCGTTGACGAACGGCTCGACCGCACCGGTGGTGATCTTGTCCATCATCTCGAACCCGGCCGGGATGATGCCGGCGCCGATGACGTTGGCGACCGCCTGGCCGGCCTTGGCGATGTCGTCGAATGCGGCAAGTATGCATTGCGCGCGCGCGGGTTTCGGCAGCAGCTTGACGGTGACTTCGGTGATCACTGCGAGCAGGCCTTCCGAGCCCGTCAACAACGCCAGCAGATCGTAGCCCGCTGCATCCAGGCCGTCGCTGCCGATTTCGAGCAGCTCGCCCTCGATCGTGTATGCACGCAGCTTGACGATGTTGTGCACGGTGAGACCGTACTTGAGGCAATGCATGCCCCCGGCATTCTCGGCGACGTTGCCGCCGATCGAGCACGCGATCTGGCTCGACGGGTCCGGCGCGTAGTAAAGACCGTACGGCGCGGCGGCGTCCGAGATCGCAAGATTGCGCACGCCGGGCTGCACCCGCGCGGTGCGCGACTCCGGATCGATTTCGAGGATGCGCATGAAGCACGCAAGGGACAGCAATACGCCGTTGCCGAGCGGCAGCGCGCCGCCCGAGAGCCCGGTGCCGGCGCCGCGCGCGACGACCGGCACGCGCAACGCATGGCAGGTCTCGAGAATGCGCTGCACCTCGGCTTCGGTTTCCGGCAGCGTGACGATCATCGGCACCTGGTGGTAGGCGGTCAGGCCGTCGCACTCGTACGGCTGCACATCCTCGCGCTCGTAGAGCAGCGCGCGCTCGGGCAGGAACGCCGCCAGCGCGCTCACCGCTTCGCGTTGCCGTGCGCGGTCGATCTTCTCGGCGACCACGCTCATAAGCGGATCACCTTGCCGGGATTGAGTATGTTGTCGGGGTCGAGCGCCTGCTTGATCGAGCGCATCACCGCCACCGCATCGCCGTGCTCGGTGTCGAGAAAATCGAGCTTGCCGATGCCGATGCCGTGCTCGCCGGTCGAAGTTCCGCCCATCTTGAGCGCGCGAGTGACGAGCCGCTGGTTGATCGCGTCGGCTTCGTCGAGATCGCTGCGGTTCTGCGGATCGACCAGGATCACGAGATGAAAGTTGCCGTCGCCGACGTGGCCGAACAGCGCGATCGGCATCGAGGCCGTGGCGATGTCCCGGTTGGTTTCGGCGATGCATTCGGCGAGCCGCGATACCGGCACGCACACGTCGGTCGCGATCCCGCGGCAGCCCGGGCGCAGTTGCATGCACGCGAGATACGCGTCGTGGCGCGCCTGCCACAGGCGCGTGCGCACTTCCTGCTTCGTCGCCCACTCGAAATCGAGGCCGCCGTGCCCGGCGGCTATGCCCTGCACAGTTTTTGCCTGCTCCTCGACGCTCGCCGCGGTACCGTGAAATTCGCACAGCAGCATCGGCACTTCGCGCAGAGCGAGCTTGCTGTAGCGGTTGACGGCCTTGATGGTGAGTGCATCGAGCAGCTCGCAGCGCGCAATCGGTACTCCCATCTGGATGGTTTCGATCACCGTGCGCACCGCCTGGTCCACGCCCGGGAACATGCAGATCGCGGCCGATACCGCCTCAGGCTGCGGATGCAGGCGCAGCGTGATTTCGGTGATGATGCCGAGCGTGCCCTCGCTGCCGACGAACAATCGCGTCAGGTCGTAGCCGGCGGAGGACTTGCGCGCGCGGCCGCCGGTGCGGATCACGCGGCCGTCGGCGAGCACGACGGTCAGGCCCATGACATTCTCGCGCATCGTGCCGTAGCGCACGGCGTTGGTTCCCGAGGCGCGAGTCGCGGCCATGCCGCCGATGGTCGCGTCGGCGCCGGGATCGATCGGGAAAAACAGGCCGCTGTCGTGCAGGTGCTGATTGAGCTGCTTGCGCGTGACGCCGGCCTGCACCGTCACGTCCAGGTCGTCGACGTTGACGGCGAGGACCTGGTTCATGCGCGTGAGATCGAGCGCGATGCCGCCATGGATTGCCAGCACGTGGCCTTCGACCGAGCTGCCGGCGCCGAACGCGATCAACGGCACGCGATGCTGCCTGCACAGATTGACGACCTGCGCGACTTCTTCGGTCGTTTGCGCGAACACCACCGCGTCGGGCAGCGCGTGCGGGTGCGCCGATTCGTCCTTGCCGTGATGCTGGCGCACCGCCTCCGACGTGCCGACACGCTCGCCGAGCAGCGCGCTCAACGCCGCCAGCAGCGCGTCGGGCAGCGGCTTGCGCAGGGCGGAAGGGTGGTGTGCGGGCTGGTTCATTTAAAAGCGGTTATGGGCAATGGGTGATGAGCAATGAGTGAAGGCGCAAAACCAACTATACCCCGCTTATCATTCGTTAGTCGTTTTCCCATTACCCATTACCCATTACCCATTACCCATCACTTTTTTGCGACGTCGTGGTTGGCGAGTTTCTCGAGCGCTTTCACCATCGCCGAATGGTCCCACTTGGCGCCGTCGTTGGCGCTGCACGCGTTGAACAATTCCTGCGCGGTCGCCGTGTTGGGCAGCGAAACGCCGAGCGCGCGTGCGCCGGCGAGCGCGAGGCTGAGATCCTTCTGGTGCAGCTCGATGCGGAAGCCGGGGTCGAAAGTGCGCTTGATCATGCGCTCGCCGTGGACTTCGAGGATGCGCGACGCGGCGAAGCCGCCCATCAGCGCCTGGCGCACCTTGGCGGGGTCGGCGCCGGCTTTCGAGGCGAACAGCAGCGCTTCGCCGACTGCCTCGATGTTGAGCGCGACGATGATCTGGTTCGCGACCTTGCAGGTCTGGCCGTCGCCGTTGCCGCCGACCAGCGTGATGTTCTTGCCCATCAGCTCGAACACGGGTTTCACCTTGTCGAACGCCGCCTGCGGGCCGCCGACCATGATGGTGAGCGCGGCGTTCTTGGCGCCGACTTCGCCGCCCGACACCGGCGCGTCGAGATATTCGCAGCCGAGCTCGTTGACGCGCTTCGCGTACTTCTTGGTCTCGATCGGCGAGATCGAGCTCATGTCGACGACGGTCTTGCCTTTCGAGAGGCCTTCCGCGACGCCGCCGGCGCCGAACAGCACTTTCTCGACGTCGGGCGTGTCGGGCACCATCGTGATGACGACGTCGGATTTCTGCGCGACTTCCTTCGCGCTCCCACAAGCAACGCCGCCGGCGGCGGTCAATTCCTGCGGCACGCCGCTGCGCGAATTGAGGAACAGCTTGTGGCCGCCCTTGATGAGATTGAGCGCCATGGGCTTGCCCATGATGCCGAGGCCGACGAATCCGATGTTGCTCATGATTTCTCCCCAAGAATCCAGAAACTGTGGCCGCCGAGGACACAGAGATCGCCAAGACGCGATTATAGTGCCTTTGGTTTGCCCTGCGATCTTCGCCGAGTTATGGCATTATTGAAACATAATCCGGCTTGCATACTAAACCGGGAGGGGAGGAGACCATGTCTGGATCAGCATTGAATCTGTCGCGCATTGCCGCCATGCTCGCCGCGTGCGCGCTGGCGCTGCCGCTCAAGGCCGAGGTGTCCGAGCTGCATATCTCGAAGCAGTACGGATTGCCGTATCTGTCGGTCGTCGTCGTCGAGCAGAACAGGCTGATCGAGAAGCACGCCAAGGCGCTCGGTCTCGGCGACGTCAAGGTGAACTGGGTGACGATCGGCAGCGGCGGCACGTCGACCGATTCGCTGCTCGCCGGCAATCTCGACTTCGTCACCAGCGGCGTGAGCAACATGCTGCTGCTGTGGTCGCGCGCCGGCGGCCAGGTGAAAGCGGTATCGGCGGCATCCGCCGTGCCGCTGATCTTCGTCACGCGCGACCCCAACGTGAAGACGATCGCGGATCTGACCGAGAAGGACAAGATCGCGGTGCCGACGGTGAAGGTGTCGATGCAGTCGACGATACTCGGCATCGCGGCGGAGAAGCTGTACGGCGAGGCGGGTCGCGGCAAGTTCGATTCCCTCACGGTGGCGATGTCGCATCCCGATGCGACGGTCGCGCTGCTGAGCGGAGGCGAGCTCAACAACCATTTCTCGGCGCCGCCGTACCAGTACCAGGCGCTGAAAGCACCCGGCGTGCGCGCCATACTCAACTCGACGGATGTGATGGGCGGGCCGGCGACCATCACCGTGATTTTCGGCACGGTCAAATTCCACGACGCCAACCCCAGGATGATGGCCGCGATCTATGCGGCGATGGGCGAAGCGATGGATCTCATCAACAAGGACAAGCGCGCCGCCGCCGAGATTTACCTCAAGGCGACCAAGGAGAAGATCGGCGTGGACGAGCTCGCTGCGATGCTCGAGATGCCGGGTTTCGCCTACACGCTGGCGCCGAACGGCACGCTCAGGTACGCCGAGCAGATGTTCAAGACCGGCGTCATCAAGACCCAGCCTGCGAGCTGGAAGGACGTTTTTTTCCCCGAGGCGCACGCGCTGCCCGGCAACTGACCATCATTTTTGATAACCTGGCGGAGAGCAAGTCATGAGCTTGATACGTCTTCTTACCCTGATTTTTGTCTGCTTGCCGGTTGCGGGAATCCGCAACGCCGTCGCGGCTGATGCCTATCCAACCCACACGGTGCGCTGGGTCGTTCCCTATCCGCCGGGGGGCACTACCGATATATTGGCGCGCATCATGGCCCAGTACCTGATGGACCATCTCGGCCAGCAGGTCGTCATCGACAACCGGTCCGGCGGCGGCAACAACATCGGCACGGAACTCGTGATCAAATCGCCGCCGGACGGCTACACGCTGTTGCTGGTCAATCCCGCCAATGCGATCAATGCGACCCTGTATCAAAATCTCAGCTTCAATTTCTTGCGCGACATGGCGCCGGTCGCGGGGCTCATACGGGTGCCGAACGTCATGGAAGTGACCCGCTCGCTGCCGCCGAAGACGGTCAGCGAGTTCATCGCCTACGTGAAGGCGAACCCCGGCAAGGTCATCATGGCGTCGTCGGGCAGCGGCACGTCCGTACACCTGTCGGGCGAGCTCTTCAAATCGATGACCGGAATCGATATGACGCACGTTCCGTACAAAGGCGCCGGCCCGGCGCTGATCGAGCTGATCGGCGGGCAGGTGCACGTGATGTTCGACAACATGCCGTCCTCGATCGGGCACATCAAGGCAGGCGAGCTGCGGGCGCTGGCGGTGACGACGGCGAAGCGCTCCCATGTATTGCCCGATGTGCCGACCGTGGCCGAGACGGTGCCCGGTTACGAGGCAAGCGCGTGGTTCGGCATGGGCGCGCCGAAAGGCACTCCCGCCGAGATCGTCGCCAGGCTTAACCGCGAAGTCAACGAGGCGCTTGCGGATCCCAAGATGAGGGAGCGGCTTGCCGAACTCGGCGGCGACCCGATTGCCGGCAGCCCGGCCGAGTTCTGGGCCTTGCACACGGCCGAAACCGAGAAATGGGCCAAGGTCGTCAAGTTCTCGGGCGCGAAAGTCGAGTAAGCGCGCGGCCTCGAACAACAATCAGAGATAAGACCGCGCCCAGCCGAGCCCGTCCACCGTTTTGCCGGCGGGTTTGTATTCGCAGCCGATCCAGCCCTTGTAGCCGATCCTGTCGATGAAGCCGAGCAGAAAATCGAAATTGATTTCGCCGGTGCCCGGCTCGTGGCGGCCCGGCGTGTCGGCGAGCTGCATGTGCGGGATCAGCTTCAGGTTCTTCTCGATGGTCGGCGCGAGGTCGCCTTCCATGACCTGCATGTGATAGATGTCGTACTGCACGAACAGGTTGTCGGAGCCGACCGCCTTGATGATGTCGACCGCCTGCTGCGTGTTGGTCAGGAAAAATCCCGGGATGTCGCGCGTGTTGATCGCTTCGATCAGGAGCCTGATGCCGGCCGCCTTGAGCCGGGGCGCCGCGAACTGCAGGTTCCGGATGAAGAATTCACGCGCTTCGATCGGATCGAGCCCCGACGGACGGATGCCGGCGAGGCAGTTGACCTGCTTGCAGCCGAGCACGGTCGCGTAGCCGATCGCCTTGTCGACGCCGTCTTCGAACTCGGTGACGCGGCCGGGATGGCAGCCGATGCCGCGTTCGCCGCCCGCCCAATTGCCCGCAGGCAGATTGTGCAGCACCTGCGTCAGCTTGTTTTCCACGAGCTTCTGCTTGAGCACTTTCATGTCGTAGTCGTACGGAAACAGGTATTCGACGCCTTTGAAGCCCGCCTTGGCGGCGGCGGCGAAGCGGTCCAGAAAATCCACCTCGTTGAACATCATCGTCAGGTTGGCGGCGAGTTTCGGCATATTATCGGTATGGCTGCGTAATCAGTATTGGAGCGGCGCACCAGCGTCCGCTCGCGGTCGCCAGCGTGTTGTCGCAATCAGTAACGAGACATTGAACGGCGCTCCGGCGTCCGTTCGTATGTCGAGCTATTAATTATAATGCTAACTCACATGGCATTATCTTTGAACATCAGCGCAATTCTGCTCGCGGCGGGTTCGGGCTCGCGCTTCGGCGGCGACAAGCTGCTGCATCCGCTGCCCGACGGGGTGGCCATCGGCGCGCATGCGGCGCGCAACCTGATCGCCGCCGGCCTCGACGTGGTCGCGGTGGTGAAGCCCGGCGATTTCCCGCTCGCGGACATGTTCGAGCAGGAAGGTTGCCATGCCGTGGTCTGCCCGCACGCAGCGCGCGGCATGGGTGCGAGCCTGGCGCACGGCGTCGGCGCGCGGCGCGGCGCGGACGGCTGGCTAATCGCGCTCGCCGACATGCCGTCGATCAAAAGCACGACGATTGCATCAATCGTGCGTGAGCTGGAAGCGGGCAGGGACCTCGTCGCGCCCGTTTACAAAGGGCAGCGCGGCCACCCGGTCGGCTTCGGCAAGCGCTTCGGCGCGCAACTCGCCGCGCTCGACGGCGACGCCGGCGCGCGCGACATCATCGCCGCGCACAAGGGTGAGCTTGTGCTGATCGAGTGCGACGATCCGGGCGTGCTGCACGATATAGATCGGCGTGTAGATCTTGCGAAATGAAACTGCGGCACTGCAGGCAATGACATTTAATGACCCTGACGCCGTATATCGCTAGAGGTTTTCCGATGAACCGATCAATGGTTGCAGGTCTGGCCGCGCTTGCTTTTTCCTGCTCGACGACGTGTTTTGCCGAAGTGGATCTCGGATTTCCGCAGCAGCCCGAACGCGAGGTCAAGGTGCCGCCCCGCGGCCCGCAGGCAGGGGCGAGGCTCTATGCGCCTGAAGGCAGCGGCCCGTTCCCCGCGGTCGTTCTCTCGCACACCAGCGGGCCGCTGCAGCAGCACATTTTCCAATGGGCGAAGCGGTTCCTGGCGGAAGGTTACGCCGTATTGATCGTGGATCATCTCGGCCCGCGCGGGAAGACTACGAACCGCGACTTCTCCGTAAGCGTGACCGAGTATGCGCAGGACGATTACGCCGGCATGCGGCATCTGCGCGGCCTGCCGTTCGTCGACGGCAAACGAATCGCGCAGATGGGTTTTTCCTACGGTGCGATGGCGGGACTGCGCGAGGCGAGCAAAGGATTTCGCGCAAAGAATATCGGCGGCGACCGGTTCGCCGCGATCGTCAGCGTGTACCCATGGTGCAACCAGCAGGTCGGGAACAGATACCAGGACCACCAATGGAACTTCTACGACGACACGGATATCCCGCTGCTGGTTGTGGTGGGCGCAGACGACGATGAGGCAGATCCGCGCTCGTGCATCGAAAAAGCGAAAGACAACGCGGCCGAGGGTCTCCCCGTGGAACTCGCTGTTCTTCCGGGAACCACGCACGCTTTCGATCACACGTGGATGAAGAATCCTGAAGTGTCGTACCAGGCGGGCCACAGCGTCACCCACCGTTACAATCCCGAAGCCGTGGAAGCGACCTGGAAGCTGACGCTCGATTTCCTGGGACGGCGCATGAATAAATAGGTCAGCGTCGCATTTCTCAGTCGCGATTTGAATTTTTGTACCCGACAGCTATAGAAAAGTTACACCGCCCCTATTTATATTCCACTTCGATCCCGTGTTTTGCTTCGAGTCGCTTTCTGCCGTGTTGCGAATGACCATAGGTTTAGCAGGGTCAATGTCGCATTTCTGAAGCGCGCTTAGAAGTTTGGCGCCCCACCGCCACAGAAAAGTTACACTGACCCCTTCGAATCTCATCAACTGATAAACGAGAAAACGCATGGGTAATCCAACGCGGCGCGACTTTATCAAGGCGAGCGCCGCGCTCGGCGCTTCGGGCTTTTTGGAGGATGTATGAACGTGACAGACAATCCATCTCCCGCGGCTGGGCCTGCGGATACCATACTGTTGAATGGACGCATCGCGATGCAGGACGAACGGCGCTCGATGGTGTCCGCGCTCGCGATCAAGGACGGGCGTGTATATGCGACCGGTGACAACTCGACCGTGATGGCGTGTCGCGGTGCCGCAACGCGCGTGGTCGAACTCAATGACCGCACGGTGATCCCCGGCCTGATCGACTCGCACGCGCATCCAATACGCGGCGGGCTTTACTACAACCTCGAGTTGAGATGGGATGGCGTGCCGTCGCTTGCTGACGCGATGCGCATGCTGCGCGAGCAGGCGCAACGCACGCCGCCCAACCACTGGGTGCGCGTGGTCGGCGGGTGGACGGAATTCCAGTTCGCCGAGAAGCGCATGCCGACGCTCGATGAGCTGAACGCGGCGGCGCCGGATACCCCCGTCTTCGTGCTTAACCTTTATGCCACGGCGCTGCTCAACCGCGCTGCATTGCGCGCCGCAGGGTATACCAAAGACACGCCTGACCCGCCCAGCGGCGAGATCCAGCGTGACAAGGCAGGCAATCCGACCGGATTGCTGATCGCCAAGCCAAACGCGTTCATTCTCTATTCCACGCTCGCGAAGGGCCCCAAGCTGCCGTTCGAGCAACAGGTCAACTCTTCACGCCAGTTCATGCGCGAGCTGAACCGGCTCGGCGTCACCAGCGTAATCGACGCCGGCGGCGGGTTCCAGAATTATCCGCAGGATTACGAAGTCGTGACCGCGCTGCATAAGGACAATCAAATGACCGTGCGGATCGCGGCCAACCTCTTCACGCAACGCCCGAAGCAGGAACTCGACGATTATTCGAACTGGGCCAGGACGGTGAAGCCGGGTCAGGGCGACGACATGTATCGGATCAATGGCGCCGGGGAAATGCTCGTCTATTCAGCAGCGGACTTCGAGGACTTCCTCGAGCCACGTCCCGACATGCCAGCGACCATGGAGGCCGACTTGACCGCGGTGGTCAGGCATCTCGCGCAGAACCACTGGCCGTTCCGTTTGCATGCGACCTATAACGAGACCATCGAGCGCGCGCTGAACGTGTACGAGGCGGTCAACCGCGAAGCGCCATTCACGGGCCTGCATTGGTTCATCGATCATGCCGAAACGATTACGCCGCGCAATATCGACCGCATCCGCGCGCTGGGCGGCGGCATCGCCGTGCAGCACCGCATGGCGTACCAAGGCGAGTATTTCATCAACCGTTACGGCAAGGCTGCGGCCGAGGCGGCCCCACCAATCAAGCGCATGTTGGCTGCCGGTGTGCCGGTAGGCGCCGGTACCGATGCGACGCGGGTGGCGAGTTACAACCCGTTCGTGTCGCTTTACTGGCTGGTTTCCGGAAAGACCGTCGGGGGAACCCGGATGGCTGCCGACGCCAACCGGTTCGACCGCATGGAAGCCCTGCGCCTTTGGACGGTAGGCAGTAGCTGGTTTTCCAGCGACGACGGAAAGAAGGGGGCGCTGGTTCCGGGGCAACTCGCTGATCTCGCGGTGCTCACTGCCGATTACTTCTCGATCCCGGAGGAACAGATCAAGGGCCTTCAATCGGTGCTGACGATCATCGGCGGGAAAATGGTTTACGCCACGGCCGAATTCAAAGACATGTCGCCGCCGCCGTTGCCCGTGAATCCTGAGTGGTCGCCGATTGCTACTTATGGTGGTTATGGCGCACCGTCGATGAAAAAGGCCGAAATATTGCCGCGTCTTGCATCTGCGGCGTGCGGCTCGACATTGTTTGATCCATGGGGTCAATCGGCCGGATTTGGCGGCTGCAGTTGCGCGGTGTTTTGAGTTCGTGCCAAGCCGTCACACGCGCCACTGATCGCATCGATCGACACGCGTTGAAACCTGGAGGTTCTATGACTTGCACGCACCTCAATGTAGTCCAGAAGGTCATGCCCTCTTCGAACGGGTGTGAAGACTGCCTGAAGACCGGCGACGAGTGGGTGCACCTGCGCGTGTGCCGCACTTGCGGCCATGTCGGTTGCTGCGACAGTTCGAAGAACAAGCATGCGACGAAGCACTACCACCTGACCGGTCATCCAATTATGGAGTCCTACGATCCACCCGACCCGTGGGGCTGGTGCTACATCGATGAAGAGATGCTCGATTTCACCGGCAAACAGACGCCGCACCCGCGCGCATCTCAGGCCGGGCGCTCGTCGCGGGTTCGCAAATAGCCGCTATGGACAAAGCACCTGATACGCCGCTTGCTATGGATCCCGGTCACCCGGATGATGGGACCGATGCGCCCGTTGCCGCCGGCGCGATCGGTGCGAACCTTCCGCCCAGCCTGGCGTCGCGCGTCGACCAGATGTTTCCGCGGCTCGCG
>Ga0209415_10007972_pt1 | contig 18396 bp, 19 predicted proteins | sample PeaSoiSIISIP2007_FD_187696 | JGI IMG/M metagenome (GOLD analysis project Ga0209415, IMG submission 187696) | Peat soil microbial communities from Weissenstadt, Germany - SII-SIP-2007 (SPAdes) (version 2) | ecosystem: Environmental > Terrestrial > Soil > Wetlands > Peat | place: Germany...
TCCATCCAGCGCGGCCAGTCCTCGACCTTGCGCTGGGAAGTCACCGGCAACGTGACTAGCGTTTCCATCGACCAGACTATCGGCACCGTGCAGAATACCGGCAACCGCCGGGTGTCCCCGAGCGATTCCACCACTTACACCCTGACGGCCACCGGACCGGGCGGCAGTACTACCGCTTCGGCCACTGTTTCCGTGACCTCTCCGCCGCCGCCGCCAACGCCTGTGGCTCCATCGCCAGTGATCACGATCGACCAGCGCGTCGGATCGGAAGTCCAGGACGCCTTTTTCGACTACGACAAGAGCGACATCCGCGGCGACGCGCGTGACGTCCTTACCCAGGACGCCGCTGCCCTCAAGAGAATCCTGAACGACTTCCCCAACGCCTCGATCGTGGTGGAGGGCCATTGCGACGAGCGCGGCTCGGCTGAGTACAACCTCGGCCTGGGCGACCGGCGTGCCAGTGCGGCCAAGGACTTCCTGGTGCAACTAGGGGTTCCGGCCGACCGTCTGAAGACCATCAGCTACGGCAAGGAGCGTCCGCAGTGCACCGAGTCGGGGGAATCCTGCTGGCAAAAAAACCGGCGCGCGCACTTCTCGCCCGGGCAGTAACATAGTAGAGAGGCAATACACGCGGGAGCGGGGCCGCCTTTCGGTTGGCCCCCTTTCTCAGAGGAGAGTTGTATATGTTCCGACGCGTTTTAGCAGGTATGGTGGTGGTGGTGGCCATGCTCACGCTGTCGCCGTCACCTTCGTCCGGGGCAAGCAAGGAAATACTCGAATTGCAGCGCGACGTGGCCACCTTGCAGGACATGGTCAAAGCCATGCAGCGCTCGCAGGATGAACGCTTCGCCGCCCTGCAGGTGCTGGTGCAGCAGTCGCTCAACGCCGCCAACGATGCCAGCAAATCGGCGGCGGTAATCCAGAGCGGCTTCCAGCAGAATATGCGCGATCTGGAGACCAAGGTGGTCAGCCCGGTGGTCGGCCTGGGCGCCCGCATGGACCAGGTGTCCACCGACCTGCGCACCGTCTCGCAGGCGGTCTCGGACCTGACCGGCATGATCTCCAAGCTCCAGTTGCAGTTGACCGACCTGAACAATGCGGTAAAGGTGATCCAGCAGCCGCCGGCCCCGGCGCCCTCCGCATCCGGAACGAGCCCGGCGGGAACCACACCGGGCGGCGCGCCGGAAGTTCCGCCGATCTCGTCGCAGGCCCTGTACGACAACGCCCGGCGCGATCAAATGGGCGGGAAACTCGACCTGGCGATGCAGGAGTTCAGCGACTATTTGAAATGGTACGGCAACACCGACCTGGCTCCCAACGCGCAGTATTACATCGCCTCGATTCACTCTTCCCTGGGCGATTACGAGAGTGCCGTAAGGGAGTACGACATCGTGCTGGAGAAGTATCCCGACAACAACAAGACACCCGACGCGATGTATGGCAAAGGCCAGGCCCTGATCAAAATGGGGCGCCGCACCGACGGCGGCCGCGAGTTCCAGGAACTCATCAAGCGCTTCCCCAAAAACGATCTGTCCCCCAAAGCCTGCGACCAGTTGAAAGGCATGGGATTGAGCTGCGGCCCTCGGGCCGCAGCCCCCGCCAAGAAAAAGAAATCGTAGTGCCCAACCTGCTTCCTCCCCACCTCTCCCGATGACCCCCGAACCCCTTCCTCCCCTCGTAACCTATCAAGATCTGGCCCGCATGATCGACCACTCCCTGGTGAAGCCCGAGCTCACCGACGTCCAGGTGTTGGATGGCCTCACGATGGCCAAGCGCTACCAGATCGCCTGCGCGAGTGTGCGGCCCTGCGATATCGACCTGGCGGTGCGCACGCTGGCCGCGAGCGCGGTGAAGCCCGGCAGCGTTTCCGGCTTTCCGCACGGCTCGCAGAATACCGCCACCAAGCTCTACGAAACGCGCGACCTGCTGCGGCGCGGGGCCAAAGAGATCGACATGGTGATCGCGATTTCCAAGCTGCTCTCGCGCGAGTTCCAGCACGTGCAGACCGAGCTGTCGCAGATGTCGGAGGCCTGCCACAAGGAAGGCGCGATCCTCAAGGTGATCCTCGAGACAGCGTACCTGACCGACGAGCTGAAGATCATCGCCTGCCGCTGTTGCGAGCGGGCGGAGGTGGACTTCGTCAAAACGTCCACCGGATTTGCGCCCTCGGGATACACCATGGACGATCTGAAGCTGCTGCGCAAATACCTGCCCCCGGAAATCGGGATCAAGGCCGCCGGAGGATTGCGCACGGTCGACGATGTCCTGGCGGTGCGCGCCGCGGGCTGCTCGCGAATCGGCACCACGGCCACGGCGGCGATTCTGGATGAATGGAAGGCGCGGATCGAGGCGGCGGCGGGAACGAAGGAGTAGGGCGGAACGGGTTGGCAGAGACGCTTTGATTGCACTCCAACCCCATTGGCTCCGGAATGGGTTCTAGATTTCGCCCGCGCTCTAAACTGAGCTTGGAGGGTCGATATGGTATTGTGGGAGGCCGCTCGGCTCAAAGCTGACTACGGAATGTTCAACCGAAGCGGCCCGCGACCGGTTACAATCAAAAGGCCTGATCAATGGCAAGTGCGGCTCCCGAAAGCTTGATATCCATCAATCCGGATTGCGTTTTGGAAGGTGACGCTTTCGACCTCTTCGGAAAGCTCCCGCCTGAATCGGTAGACCTTGTAATTACGAGCCCACCGTATTGGGGCCACCGGGAATACGGTCTGTCGCACAACTGGGAGCTTTTCAATGACATCCCGAAAGTGCGGGCGCTTGGCGAATCGACCAACGGCTATGAATGGTATCGCTCGAAGGGGGGGATCTTAGGCCTTGAGCCCTATCCTGAGTGGTACGTCCGTCACCTCGTTGAAATCCTGCGAAAGGCCGCGCCAATCCTGAAAACGGCGGGCAGCCTTTGGGTGAATCTCGGTGACACCTATTTCGCACGTTGGAGCAGCATTAGAGAGAGCGGCAGACAGGGCCTTTCCGATCTTGACCGGCAGCGCCGCAAGACGCCGATGGGTGGTTTTCGCCAAGAAAAGCAGCTTCTTTTGATCCCTGCCCGGTTCGCCGTTGAGATGCAGCAGGCCGGGTGGATTCTGCGTAATGATCTCATTTGGTATAAGCCGAATGCGACGCCGCGACCGGAGGGCGACCGCCTAAAGTTATCGCACGAACACTTCTTCCATTTCGTCAAGAGACCGGCTGAGGGGCGCCCGGCATACTACTACGAGCCGGCCTATGCCGAAACGCGCCAGAATGATGTTGTTACGGTGGCAGCGGCTCCAGGGGAAGAGGGACACACAGCCACATTTCCAAGGGCGCTCATTTTACCGCGCATTCTCACATCTTCACCTCCGGACGGCGTTGTTCTTGACCCGTTCTGCGGAACAGGCCGGGCACTGGAGGTGGCGAGGGAATTCGGGCGGAGGGTCCTGGGCTTTGAACTTCAAACTACCTATGCAGATGGAGCAAAGCGAAAGATTCTCTCAATGGCAAAGAAGAAGAATGGTCCGGAGAGCGGGCAGGCGGCCGATAAGGGCAATTTCATTAGCGAGTGGTTCGGCCAGCGCATCTACCCAGTGGTGCGCGTGGATGTGAACGCCATCACCAGCAAGAAATCGGAGCAATGCCCATTCCTTACCGCCATCTTGCGGCAACAAACCCGATGCGTAAAGAACGAGAACTCGCTTGGCGTTTGCACTATCAGCAGTAGCAGCAATGGCGTTCGGCAGGATTGGCTGGCTTGCCCGTATCGCGTCATCGATTCGCGCATTGTTCGGCGGAGCTGCCAGTTGATTTTCAACCTCAGCGACGCTGAAATCAACCCTTTGCCCGCGTCACTCCTCAAGGACGATAAGGTGCGCGACGAGCTTGCACAACAGCTCCGGAGCGGCAGAACGGCGTACGTTTTCTTTCAAGACAAGCTGGGCGGTGAAATCTCCGTTATCGGCACCGCGCAATCGCCTGAAATCTCGTTTGATGTCACTCTCGCCGAACTCGCTTCTCAGGACGGAGAATTCAGGGTCGTGCGATACGGTGTGCTCGAATTGCAGACCATGGATTTCCACGGATCATATGCTCACGCCGTCAAGAATCTTCGCGACTCGTTGAGACTTCACCGCGACGGCTTCCCCGAGGCGCTTTCTCAAAACCTGCAGTGGGCGGGTGAGAAGATCGAAGGCCCGAACATCGCTAACGTGTTCAAGCGGACCTTCTATCAGATCATGGTGAAGTTCCAGCTCTCCGGGAAGGGCGCGGCCGCCGGCACGGTGTTGGCGCTACCCAAGGCCGTGTGGGAAAGCTGGCAACCATTTCTGGGCCGTCCCGAGGTCGTTAGAAGCGAGGGCGACGTTGACGTGATGAAAGCGTATGGAGGCGAGCCGCTGGCCGCGCACAACGCCTACATATGCGTCTTCGATCTCGATGCGCACCACAAGGACCCGATTTCACCAGTGAAGGTGGAGCGCTTCATCAAGCTCTCGGCTGATACCCTTGCAGATTACGCTTTCAAAGTCGTCCCTCAGGCGATGCTCACCTCTATTCAGAGCACCGATAGCATCTTGGCTCGCATTCGAGCGCGGCTTGTCGAGTTCTGGCCGGGGTTCACTGCGGCTCCGCGTAGCGGCAGGAACCCCAGGGAGTGAGCAGAGCCCCTGTGCCTCTCGATTGCACGGCTTCGTAGACAAAGAGGCGCGTTTTGGGGTTCTTCGAATATTTCGATTACACTACGTATATTTCGAATAAGTCGTAAAAATGGGGATCAGAAGTCCGAGACGATGCTGCACGAACCGGTCGCCCTGCCGGAATCCGAAGGAGCGCAGATTCGGGAGTTGAACCGCATCCTGCAGGGCGGGACACCCGCGTTGGTTGGCGCCGATGGCGAGCGACTGAAACTGCCGGAAGCTGTTTTCCGGTTGCTCAAGGACATCGTACTGAACATGCAGTTGGGGCGCGCGATTGTTCTGATACCGGAAAATCAACAACTAACCACGCAGCGCGCCGCCGATCTGCTGGGTGTTTCCCGTCCATATCTGATCAAGCTGTTGGAGGCCGGCGAACTTCCTTATCACAAGGCCGGCAGTCACCGGCGCGTCTATCTCCGGGATTTCGTTCGGTACCAGAAGCGGCGCGACACTGAGCGCAAGCGAGCGTTGAACCGCATTGCGAAAGAAGCCTACGAGGCCGGTCTGTATGAGCGCACCGGAATTCCGGAGGGCGGCGAAGACGAATGAGGGCCGACTACGGCGTGGTCCTCGACGCGTGTGTGTCGATACCGATGCCGTTGGCCGATACGCTTCTGCGAATCGCCAAGGCGCCGCATTTGTATTTGCCGCGGTGGAAGCCGAGGAAGACAGCGAGGAGGAAGAAACGCTATGATTCCAGGTATGGAGCCGCTGCACATCAGCGAAGGCGACCTGGCCAGGGACGTGCGATCGATCCTGCAACGGGTCGAGACCGGAGGCGAGGTCATCATCGAGCGTGACGCGCAACCGGTGGCTGTCATCCGCCCGGCCGAACCGGTGCGCCGCAAAATCTCCGAGGCCATCGCCTTGATGCCGGCCGACTCCACGGCGACCATCGATCCCGACTTCGCGAAGGATGTTGAAGCGGCTATCGCTGCCCATCGGGAACCGTTGGAGCCGCCTGCTTGGGACTGATCCTCGACTCGACTGCCGCCGTCACCGCCGAACGCCAGGGCAAGAACGCTCGCCAACTGCTCGAATCCGTGGCACTGGAAACTGGCGACGAGGGAATCGCCGTTTCGGTGGTGACCGTGCTCGAGCTCGCCCACGGCATCGCCCGCGCCGACACAACCGAGCGCCGCGAACGCCGGCAACGCTTCCTGAACGAACTGCTCACCGGAGTCCCCATCCAGCCGGTGACGGTCCCGATCGCTCTTCGCGCCGGACAGATCGACGGCCAGAGCCAGGCCCAGGGGATTCGCATCCCGCTCTCGGACCTGCTCATCGGGGTCAGCGCGCTGGAACTAGGCTACGGAGTGGGAACGGCCAACCTGCGCCACTTTAAGCTGATTCCCGGACTGGATGTCATTCAGCTTTAGCTGGGCCGCCCCTCTCAGCCTCTCCCCGGCATCACATCTCCTCGGTGAAAGGGACCCTGCCCCGCTTTCACGGAACATCCACCGCCCCGCCTGCGTTCCCCTTTTCATGGGAACTGACTTACGCTTCGCCCTCCGCACCATGCGCAGCGATCCCGCCTTCACCGCGATCGCGGTGGCGGCTCTGGCGCTCGGAATCGGCGCCAACGTCGCGATCTTCACAGTTGTGAACAGCGTGATGCTGGAGCCGCTGCCCTACCCGCAGCCCGACCGCCTGGTCCGTCTCGGCCGGCAGTTCCCCAACGGCCGCGGCGATTCGACTTCGATTCCGAAGTACATGGCCTGGCGCCAGAACGACGTCTCCGAATCCACGGCCCTCTATGATTTCGCCGCGTTGAGCGTGAGTCTCGGCTCAGGCGACCGTCCGGAGCCGGTCAAGGCGATCCACGTCTCCCGCGGCTTCTTCGCCGTTTTCGGCGTCCAGCCATCGCTCGGCCGCGCCTTCACCGACGCCGAAGATCTGCCGAACGGTCCGCCCGTGGCCATGCTCAGCGATGGCGTGTGGCGCAACCGTCTCGGCGCGGAGCCTCAAATCGTCGGCCACACCATTCTCCTCAACAAGCAGCTCTACACGGTCGTAGGCATCATGCCGCCAAGCTTCGTATCCGATCCGCCCGCCGAGGCGTGGCTCCCCCTCGAGGCCGATCCCGCCAGCACCAACCAGGGACACTACCTGCTGGCCGCCGCGCGCCTGAAGCCCGGCGTCTCTCTCAGCCAGGCGCGCGCCGCCATGAAAGTGACCGGCGAGCGTTTTCGCAGCGCCAATCCCAAGGTGATGGACCCCGCCGAGAGCGTGGCCGTGGTTCCCATGAAAGATTCGATGGTGGAGGATGTCCGCCTGGCATTGCTCGTGCTGCTGGGCGCGGTGGGCTTCGTGTTGCTGATCGCCTGCGCCAACGTGGCCAACCTGCTGCTGGCGCGCGCCGCCGTCCGCCAGAAGGAACTGGCCATCCGCGCCGCCATGGGCGCCAGCCGCGGGCGCATGATCCGCCAACTCCTCACCGAAAGCGTCCTGCTGGCCGGCCTGGGCGGCATCCTGGGATTCGCGCTCGGCGCCTTCGGTGTGCGCGCGCTGCTGCTGATGGCTCCCGGCAATATTCCCAGGCTCACCGGCGAATTCGGCGTTCACGCCGCCCTCCCACTGGTGGATTGGCGCATGGCCGGATTCACCATCGCGGTGGCCATGCTGACCGGCATCCTGTTCGGCCTGTTTCCCGCCCTGCACATCTCGAAGCCCGACCTCTCCTCCACGCTCAAGGAAGGCGGACGCGCCGGCCGGGGCCTGCTGCACAAACGCGCCCGCTCCGTGCTGGTCGTCGCCGAAGTCTCCCTGGCGCTGGTCCTGCTCACCGGCGCCGCGCTCCTCATCCGCACCTTCGCCGGCCTGCACTCCGTCGATCCCGGCTTCAATCCTCACAACGTGCTCACCCTGACCACCTCCATGGCCGGCGGATCCTATGACTCCACCGCCAAGGTCGATCGTTTCGTCCGCCAGTCCGTGGAGCGCATCGAGGCCCTGCCCGGCGTGCAGGCCGCCTCCGCCGCCATCGTTCTCCCGCTGAGCGGCAACGGCGTCGACCTCCCCTTCACCATCGTCGGCCGCACGCCCCCCAAAGGGGAGTATGAAGGCGACGAGTATTGGCGTTCGGTCTCGCCGCACTACTTCCGCGCGTTCCAGATCCCCCTGTTGCGCGGCCGCACATTCACCGAGTCCGACACGGGCAATTCCGCCCGCGTGGCGATCGTCAACCAGGTCTTCGCGAAGAAGTATTGGAAAAGTCAGGACCCCATCGGCCAGGTGATCGTCATTGGCAAAGGCCTCGGACCGCAGTTCGAAGACGCGGCGCGCGAGATCGTCGGAATCGTGGGCGATGTGCGCGAAAACAGCCTCGGGGAAAAGGACGCGGGCGTCATGTACGTCCCGCAGAGCCAGATGCCCGAAGGGCTCACCAAGCTGGCGAACAGCGTAATCCCGCTGTCGTGGGCCATTCGCACCCCAGCCGATCCCATGGCCCTGCGCGCTGCGGTGGAACGCGAGTTGGGCGCCGTCGATAGCGCCATGTCGGCTGGGCGCGTGCGCACCATGGACCAGGCGATTGCCGAAAGCCTCTCCCGCCAGAGCTTCAACATGCTGCTGTTGAGCATCTTCGCCGCCATCGCCTTGGTCCTGGCCGCCATTGGAATCTACGGCCTCATCTCGTATTCCGTCGACCAGCGCATGCACGAGATCGGCATCCGCGTGGCCCTGGGGGCGGCGCGCCGCGACGTCCTCAAGTTGATTGTGCTGCAAGGCATGACGCTGACCTGGATCGGCGTCATCGTAGGCTTGGCGGCGTCGTACGGGTTGACGCGCCTGCTGGGATCTCTGCTCTTCGGCGTGAAGTCCAGCGACCCGGTCACCTTCGCCGCCGTCGCCGCGACCGTCACGCTGGTGGCTGCCGCCGCCACGGTAGTCCCCGCGCGCCGCGCTTCCGCGGTAGGAGCTTCGGATGCGCTGCGGCATCAGTGAGGGTGCAACCGACGTGGGGCAGGCCATCGCCTTTTGTGGCCTGCCTCCGCCCGGTTGCCGAACAAGCGCAGACGACAAAAAACGATCGTCTGCGCCACGTCACCGCCGCCCGGTTATTGCTTGGACACTATACTAGATTTTGATGCTCATCCAAAACTCTCGCGGTGGATACTCCTTCCTGAAAGGCGGCGCCGCCTATTCGGCCGGCGTGGTCGCGGCCGATGGATTCACCATCGAGCACGTGCGGCTCGCCCACCCGGTCCCATGGAGGGCCGGCTTCGAACAGGTAGACGCGCACCTCGGTGCCGCCGGCCGGCCGCGCGCAGCGTTATGTGCCATCGCACTGCGGTCGCCGGCCCCACTCTCCTTCGATGGCTTCCGCGAGTTCAATCGCGGCTATGTCGAGGTCCTGAAGTCGTGGGACGTCATGGCCGATGGCGTCAACCCGGTGGCTCGTACCAACGTCGCGCCGGAGCTCGATCCGCCTGGCGAGCCGTCGCTGTATTCGTTTGCCTGCACGGTGCCAGCCACAGGCACGCCGCTTTCCTTCGTGGTGGCGGGCGCGGGCGAAGTGCCCGACGGATCGTCCGATGTGGTGTGCGCCGGCGAGACGTCGCCCGACGCGATGGCGGCCAAAGCGCGCTTCGTATTGGGCCTCATCGAACAGCGCCTCCACGGCCTCGGCGCGGCGTGGAACGACGTCGCAGTCACCAACATCTACTCCGTGCACGACGTCAACGCCCTGCTCCACTCGGAGATTCTTCCGCGCATCGGCCCCGCCGCGGCGCACGGCGTGACGTGGCACTACAGCCGTCCGCCGATCGTCTCCATCGAATACGAGATGGACGTGCGCGGCGGCACAAGGGACTATCATGAATAGACCGTGGGACGCCTCGAAAATAAAGTCGCATTAATCACCGCAGCCGGCGCCGGAATCGGCCGCGCCACCGCCGAAGCCTTCGCCCGTGAGGGCTGCCACGTGGTGGCGACGGACGTCGATCCGTCCAAACTCCAGGGCCTCTCAGGCGAACTGGTGCCTCTGGATGTCCGCTCCACCGTGGCCGTGCAGGAACTGGCCGCGCGCATCGGCCCTATCGATATCCTCTTCAATTGCGCCGGATTCGTGCACCACGGAACGATCCTCGACTGCTCCGAGGAGGACTGGGATTTTTCCTTCGACGTGAACGTCAAATCCATGCATCGCACCATTCAGGCCTTCCTTCCGGGGATGCTGGAGCGAGGCCGCGGATCGATCATCAACGTATCGTCGGGCGCCTCCTCCGTGCGCGGAATACCCAACCGCTACGTCTACGGCGCCAGCAAAGCCGCGGTGATCGGACTGACCAAAGCCGTGGCTGCCGATTATATTCGCGCCGGCATTCGCTGCAACGCCATCTGCCCAGGCACCGTGGATTCGCCGTCGCTCGCAGGGCGCATCCAGGAGCAGGCGCGGCAGCGAGGCATACCGGCGGAGCAGATCCGCCAGGAGTTCATCGCGCGCCAGCCCATGGGGCGCATGGCGCAGCCCGAAGAAATCGCGTCGCTGGCCGTCTTCCTGGCCTCCGACGAGAGCGCCTACGCTACCGGCGCGGTCCACGTCATCGATGGGGGGTTCTCGCTCTGATGGCTCCGCGCATCCGGACCACTACGGTCGGCTCCTATCCGATTCCCGATTGGCTGGCCGCGCACGCGAGCGAGCAGGCTCTCATCGATGCCACTCGAGTCGTCTTCGACATCCAGCGCCAGGCGGGCATCGACCTGCCCACCGACGGCGAGCTTTACCGCTTCGACATCAGCCATCCCGATACCAACGGCATGATCGACTACTTCGTCGGCGCCATGGATGGCGTGCGCACGCGCCTCGGACGCTCGGACCATGAGGCCTTCCAGCGCCACGCCCCCATGCTCTTTCGGCGCAAGGCCGCGGGCGTGGTCGAAGGGCCGCTCGCCGAAGGCGGCCTCAACCTGGTCGCGGATTGCGAGCGCGCCGCCCGCGTCGCCGGCGGAGACTTCAAGTTTACGGTGACCAGCCCCTACATGCTGGCGCGCACCCTGCTCGATCGTCATTACGGCGACTTCAGCCGGCTGACCATGGCGGTCGCCGAGGTTCTCGCCGCGCAGGTGGCGGGTCTGCCGTGCGCCTGCGTGCAGGTCGACGAGGCGAACCTGCCCGGCAACCCGTCCGACGGTCATCTGGCCGCGGCCGCCATCAATACCGTGCTCGACCGCGTCGCCACCGGGAAGGCCGTCCACCTGTGTTTCGGCAACTATGGCGGACAGGTCATTCAACAGGGTGAATGGCGGGCGCTGGCGACCTTCCTCAATGCGTTGCGCGCGGATCATCTCGTTCTGGAGCTGGCCCACAGGCCTCTGCGCGATCTCGAAGCTCTTCGCGAGATCGAGCCGGCCATCGCCCTGGGGATCGGTGTGATCGACGTGAAGGTCAATCACGTCGAGACGGCGGACGAGGTCGCCGCGCGCATCGAGCGGGCCGAGAAGGTCCTGGGCCCCGGCCGGGTCGCCTGGGTCCACCCGGATTGCGGATTCTGGATGCTCAAGCGGTCGGTCGCGGACCGCAAGATCGAGGCGCTGGTCAAAGGTCGGGACCGGTATCTGGGCATATGAAGTTTCGCGACTCAACCACCGGCGCATTGATCTATCAAGTCACCGACCACCCGGCCATCAGCCACCCCAGCTACTTTCTGCAATCGTCATTCCTGCCGGGGGACGAGAGTCTCTTCTTCACGTCGTACCGCACCGGATCGGCGCAGTTGTTCCAGGCCGGATTTCCCGAGGGCCCCATCCGCCAGCTCACCGATGGTCCCGGCATCCATCCCTTCTCGCCGGCCGCGCACCCGAGCGGCCGCGAGATCTTCTTCGTCCGCGGCGGCGAACTGCTGGCCGTCGACCTCCGCTCCCTTGCCGAGCGCCGCGCCGCCGGGATCGAGGGAGCCCAGCTCGGCGAGCCATCCATCAGCCCGGATGGCGAGTGGTTCGTCACGGCCTTCAAGCAGGGCGCGCAGGCCGGACTCCTGGTGGGCCGCTTGAACGCCGCCGGCGCCCAATTGATTCCGTTCCCCCGCACCGTCATTCATCCGCAGTTCCACCCGCTCGACCCGCAATGGATCGAATTCGCCGCGGACCCGGCGCCCCGCATGTTCCGCGTGCGCCGCGATGGCGCCAAGATGGAGTGCCTGTACCAGCACGGCAACGACGAGTTCATCGTGCACGAGACCTTTCTCGGAACAACCGGCGACCTGGTATTCACGGTCTGGCCCCATCGTCTCTGCCGCATGGATTGGACCACCCGACATGTGCGCGTCATCGTCGAGCACAACGCGTGGCACATCGCGCCCAATCGCAGCGGCACCGAAATCCTCTGCGATACCAACCACCCCGACCGCGGCATTCAGATCGTCGACGCCGCGACGGGGACACTCCGCACCGTCTGCCGGTCCGATGCCACCAACCAGGGCAGCCAGTGGAGGACCTCGCGCTACGCCCTGGCGGAAGATTTCGCCGCCGCTCGCAGCGCCGCCAAATCCGGCGAGAATCTGAGCTGGATGGAGACCGCCGCGGATACCGTCTATGGCCCGCAGTGGACCCATCCGCATCCCTCCTGGTCGGCCAATGAGGACAAGATCGCGTTTGCCAGCGACCGCACCGGGACTACGCAGGTCTACGTGGCCGCCGCCTTCTGAAAACCCGCGAGGATCGGCGCCGGATCGTAGTACGCTTCAATGGACACGATCTGCCCGTCCACCACGTGAAAGCAGTCGATGATCCGGAAGGTGCCGAACGTGTATTCGAAGTCGAAGATCGTGGCGCACCAGTCGCCATCGACGATGTGCCGGACGATGTGGATGCCCATGACAAGCGGAAAAAGGCTGCGGCAAGCCTGTCGCACCGCGTCGGCGCCTTTGACCGGCGGACCGAGCGGGGTTTGGATGACCACGTCGGGGTGGTATGGGACGGCGCTGATATCCTTGGCGCCAATCCCGTTCAGGTGGGCTTCCGCAGCCCGGATCGCGTCTTCACGCATACAGTCCTCCAGCCTCTTGGGGAAAACCACTCCCTCACGGTCGTGACGCCGAACGGAGCCGCGACCGTGAGGGAGCGTTTCTGTTGCGGCCCAAACCTATCGCGCCGGCGAGCCGGGGTTCTTCTGCTGCCGCTCCCATTCCTTCCGAAACGTGTCTTCGCGCTCCGCGACGTAGGCCTTATACCCCTCGGGATCGATGAAGGGATTCGCTCCCCCGGCCTTCATCTTCTCGTACTTGGCTTCGAGTCCGAAGTACGCGCCGTGCGCACCCAGAAAGAGGTCGCACGGCAGGCTCTTGAGCACCGCAAAAGTCTTGACATAATCCTGCGCGATCGGCGGATAATTCTTGTTGCCCACCAGGATGTAGCCCGGGTTCACGTTGGGGCTGCCCACGATCACCGCGTTCAGCGTGCGCCCTCCGTCGCGAACCTGCATCGTCCAGGTGGTGCAGCCTTTGGTGTGCCCGGGGGTGAGCCGCGCGGTCAGCCGGGCGCCTCCCAACTCGACCGTGTCGCCATCGTGCAAAACGCGGTCCACGTGCGCCCCGGGGCGGCCGCGCGCCGTGCTTTCCTCTTCGGGAACGTCCGCGTCCATCACCATCAGCTTCGCGTCCGTCTCCCGCTTGATCAAACCGGTGGCGGCATCGTGATCGCCGTGCGCGTGGCTGATGAGGACGATCTTCGTGTCCTTGTAATGGAAGCCCACCTTCTCGATGCTGTTGCGAATCGCCGGCACGTCCTCCTCGAAATCCGAGTTGATCAGGATGTTGCCTTGCGGCGTATGCACCAGGTAGACGGCCAGATCGGCCGTGCCCACGTAATACAGGTCACCCGCGATCCGGAACGCCGGAAAGGCCCGATGCCAATCCGGATTGCCCTGCGCCAGCAGCGCCGCGGCCAATGCGAACATGGAAAGCCCCACGCGTCGCAGCATAACAATCCTCCCTCACCAGGGCATCTGGCGATTGGTGAACTTGCGGCCGATCTCCGCCGCCTCCTTGCTCGCCGGCCCTACCATGACGCCTTCCTTGAGCATGGCGACGACATTGTCGGGCCGCATCGAATTCAAGAAGAAGATGTGGGCAGCCTTGCAGGCGGCGAAAATCCGGCCGCGCGCCGCCAGCATCTGCGGATTGGTCTCCGCGACATTGCCCGGCCCGCGCACCCCCAGCGACAGCGCCATGTCGCCCGGCCCCCACTCGGCGAACGCAATGCCCGGGACCTTCAGGTTCTCCTCGGCGTTGGCCAGCGCGTACTTGTCCTCCAGCTTCAAACCCAGCAGCAGCTCGCCCTGGGGGTTGAGCGGCCAGGGATCCGCCTTATCCAGGTACTGATCCTGGGAAACTCCCCAGATCTGCGCCGCCGTGGGCGCCCCGTGAACGCCGCGCCGGCCCTCGTTGATTCCGCGATCGATCCCCTGCTTGTGGATGGGAAAGCGCACTGCCTCCACGAACGCCCGCACCGCGCCCGGCGTGTCCGCGTGGGTCAGCAGGATCCCGTGGACGCCGGTGGCCAGCACCTGCTGGAACATCCAGGCGTTGGCGCGCACCGCGGCCTCGTCCGTGCCATTCACCGGCACGTTCACGATCACGGCCGGCGTGCGGTGGCCGCTCTTCGTCGGCCCTCCGGCCACCAGTCCCCGCATGTAGTCGGCCAGACCTTTGACATCGTACGGCGCGTGCTCCATGTCGTAGCTGATGTAGTCGGCGTAGGTCTGGGCGTCTTTCACACCCTGTTCATAAGTGCCGGCCGTCCCGGAGTGCGAGCCGGTATAGTAGATGGGCTGGCCCTGTTCCAGCAGCTCGATGGCCCGGTTGATGTGCTTGGGCTTCCATGTCGGGGGGTTCTGCCCCATCATCAGGAACGAACAGACACCCAAACACAACAGCCTCGTCTTCCCGTATTTCATAGCATGCCCTCCCAATGCGGAATTGATTATAGTGCAGATGAAGCGGTTTTGTGCCAGATTCTTGAGATCAATTCCTTCCCCCACTACTAAACTATTCAGACGATGAGCCGATATGAGAATCAAGAGCGCAAATCGTGCGTTCCCAGGCGAGCTTGTGGATAGCGTAGCAGTGTGCGATACAGAACCGATTGCCATCGAGGGTCTGCGATCCCTGCTGGAATCGGCGGGTGGGCTGCGGGTGGTCGCTGCCGAGACGTCCCTGGTGGACGGCATGGACGCGGTGCGCGAGCTGCGGCCGTCCCTGGTCATGCTGGACAAGGCCTTTGGCATCCACGCCGTAATGGATCTGCTCAAAACCCTGCGGGATACCCGCATGGATACCTCGGCCATCGTGTGGAGCTCGTCGGTCTCCGAGGCCGAGGCGCTGCGCTTTCTCCAGGCGGGAGCCGCCGGGGTGGTCCGCAAGACCGCGTCCCTGGATACCCTCATCAACTGCATCCAGTCCGTGGCTGCCGGTAACACCTGGATGGAGCAGGAGATGCTCCGCGAGTCGGACCGGCCGGTGCGCTCCGGCCACTCCCCCCTCACCTCGCGCGAGCTGCAAGTCATGGAGCTGGTGGAGCGCGGGTTAAAGAACAAAGACATCGGCCAGGCCCTCGGCATCCGCACCGGGACCGTCAAGATCCATCTGAAGCACATCTTTGAGAAGACCGGCATCCGCGGCCGCTACGGCCTCGCGATCTCGGGCCTCAAGGAAAAAGGCCTGCTATCGATGGCCTCCGTAGAACCCGTGTAGGGGCTATAATGCCTCCGTGGCCCGACTCGCTCCGGTAATTTGCCTCGCCATCGGCATCATCCCATGCGCCCGGGCGCAAGAGGATCAGGCCCGCCGGATGCAGACGATCGGTCGCGACCTCGGTGTGGAGTGCTCCCACTGCCACGTCGCGGACGACTGGAAACGCGACGAAAAGCCCCAGTTCGATTTCGCCGCCCGCATGATCAGGATGACCCAGGGTCTCAGCGCCGGAACGCTCCGCGATCTCGGTGGCGTCACCTGCTGGTCCTGTCATCGGGGTAACGTGAAGCCCGCCAGGATGCCACGCGCCAGTTGGGAGGACCGCCTGGCCAAGTGGCCCGACGCCCTCAAGCTCAAAGACGAAGACGCGAAAAAACCGGCCCGCGACGTCTATCGAAATATCCAGTCGATGGCCGATTCACCAGCCGGCAGCCTTCCTATGACCATGAGCGTTTTCGCCGCCGCCCTCGGCGTTTCCTGCGACCATTGCCATGTGCCCGGCCGTTGGGATTCGGACGAAAAGCCGGCCAAGGCCACCGCCAGGCTCATGCTGCGTCTGTTCAGCGAAATCCCCAAGTACTTCGAGCCCAGCCGCCAGCCCGGCATGCAGTGCTACACCTGTCACCAGGGCGCACCCAAACCGGAGCGCCTGCCGGTAGTATGATCATTGAAGCGGTATGGCGGCCTCGCGTCTCAATCGAAAACAGTGGCAAGCCATCTGGGCAGTCCTGGTGGCCGTCCTGATGTGTCTGGCCGCCGGCTGGTTCTGGGAAACGGCGGCGGTGATCGCCATCGGAGCCGTGGCGGTCTGGAAGCTCGATTCCCGCGGCGCACGCCCCGAAAATGCCGTCGTCAAATCCGTCCGCTGCGGCGGATGCGGCGCCATCGGCGAGCCCCATTGGAAAAGCTGCCCCCGCTGCGGCGCGACCGATTGGAAACCCTCCGCGTAGCTCAGAACCCGGACGGCCGGATCCAGAAGCTCTCTTTCCACTGCCCGCCCGGCGGGATGCTCTGCAGCTCCGGAAACACTCCCGCATGCGCCAGGTTGAAGCCGTTGGTGACTGCTGCCATCGGCTCGAAGCAGACGATCTCGCGCGCCGGCGGCGCATAGACCACCGCCACCGGGTACTTGGGCCCGTAGGTCACCGTGATCCGCTGCTTTTCCCCCTCCACCCAGAACTGCGCGCGCCCATCCGGCCCACGCACCAACCCGCCAAACACATCGTCGAGCGCCCCGGCGTGCAACGGATGCGGGTCGGCGAACTCCACCGGCTTGCGCTCGCCCGTGGGAATCAGCTCGCCGCTCAGTACCAGGTGCTCGCGCGCCGCCAGGTGGACCTTCCACTGGTCGCGCGGCGAATCGTGCAACTGGAAGTACGGATGGTAGCCGATGGCCACCGGCATGGGCTCGGCGGAATGGTTGTCGAGCACGGTCTCCACTTCCAACTCGCCCGACGCCAGCCGGTACGTCATGGCGATGGTGTGGGCGAAGGGGAACTGCGCCATCATCCGCGGATGCTTCCAGAATTCCAGGCGGCTGGTCGCGGCGGCCTGGTTCGCGCTCGCATCCACCGAGACCAGCGACCAATCCGGCGAAAAGTTGAGCACGCCGTGGATGGGGTGCTGATGGGGGTCGCGGCGCAGGTTGTCCAGTCCGGGATTCAGCAGGTAACGCCGCCCGTTCACCCAATAGGCGTCGCCATCGATGCGGTTGGCCCAGGGAGCCAGGAAGGGCACGCCGCACAGCCGCGGGTCGGACGCGAAACCGGCGGGGCTGTGATACGGAAACCACAAAATATTCTTCCCCGCCGCCTTGATTTCGTACGCCATGTTGCCGAGCGAGGGCGCGATGGAGACTTCGACGCCGTGCGCCGCATCGGTAAGCTCGGCTACCTCGATGCCATCCGCCACCGTGCGGCGGGCCGAATATGCCGCGGACTTCATTGCTTGTCGGGGTCGATCAGATCGAGCGTGGTCTCTCGCTGGCAGCACACGCACGGACCCGGAGTGTAGGCGCGGATGGAGCAGATATCGCACCAGTAAGTGATCAGCTTGAGGTGGCCATCCTTGCGGACCATCAGGGAGTGGGTGTGGCTGGGGTCGATCTGGAACCGCCCGGGAGCGAGGAAGCGCCCGCGGGCTTCCACCTCGAAGCCGCTGAGCCGGCTGTCGCCGAGCAGCTTGCTGGTGGTATCGTCGCCCTCCAGGGTGACGGCGTGGTGGTCGGCGGTTTCGAGGGTTGCAGGCTTGCCTTCGCGCACGATGAGTTTGCCGCGCAGGGTAACGCCGGGACGCAGGTCCGCGGCGAACAGCGAACCCGCCATGAGAGCCAGCAGACAGCGACGGGAGTACATTACCTTTATTGTACTCCGCGGGATATACTCGTAGCACAGGCTTTCCAGCCTGTGACCGCCTGTGTGCAAAGCTGTCCCACTGGAGGCACGAATGCGTCGTAGAGATTTTCTCCCCGTCCTGGCCGCGTCCGCCGCGGCTGCCCAGACGTCGCCGCCCGCCGAGCGCAAGGGACGCCTGAAACAATGCATCACGCGCGGCGTCTTCCCGCGCGGCATGAGCTTCGAGGACACCTGCCGCGAGGCCGCCCGTCTGGGCGTCGTGGGGTACGATTTGCAGGGCCCCGACACCTGGCCCACCCTCAAGAAGTACGGCCTGCTTCCCACCATGTACCCGCCCGGCCCCGGCGGCACCATTCCCGAGGCCCTCAACCGTAAGGAGAATCACGAACGGCTGGAGAAAGCCATGCATGCCGCCATCGACGAGGCTGCCGCCAACTCCGTCCCCAACATCATCACCTTCTCCGGTAACCGCAAGGGCATGGCCGACCAGGAGGGCGCCGACAATTGCGTGGCCTGGCTGAACCGCATCAAGGCGCACGCCGAAGACAAGGGCGTCAACATCTGCATGGAGTACCTGAACAGCAAGGTGAACCACAAGGACTACATGTTCGACCACATCGCCTGGGGCGTGGACGTCATGAAGCGCGTGAATTCGCCGCGCGTGAAAAT
>Ga0209415_10007973_pt1 | contig 18394 bp, 13 predicted proteins | sample PeaSoiSIISIP2007_FD_187696 | JGI IMG/M metagenome (GOLD analysis project Ga0209415, IMG submission 187696) | Peat soil microbial communities from Weissenstadt, Germany - SII-SIP-2007 (SPAdes) (version 2) | ecosystem: Environmental > Terrestrial > Soil > Wetlands > Peat | place: Germany...
CGAACGACCCGGTGTAAAAGCCAAGCTGCACGTCGTTCCAATTCTTGTTCCAATTCGGATCAGAGTTAGTCGGCCAATTCACCGTGAAGTACAGCGATCCGCTGTTCGTGTTTCCATTGGCATCCTGCGATGGATCCCACGCCTGGTTGCAGCTATAAACGTAGCTCCTGAAAACCTCCAAGTCGATTCCGCTTATCCCGGAATCGAAGGTGTTGATGATTAAATCCTGTGCTGAAGCTCCAAGAGGCGAGGATGTCATCGCGAGCATCGCGGCCCCGGCAATGACTGAGAGGATGCCTGCCGGCATGTTGCAGTTGGGATTAGCGTTTGGTGCTTTCATTGGGTTGTATGTGTTTATTCTTGTTGTGTGTCCGCATCAGCGCCACGGCACTCCCCGCCGCCAGCGCTCGCCCCAGAAAATCAGGCCTCGTAAGCCTCTTGAAATTTTCGTTCGTCTTCACGCGTGCTTGGGCCGCGACCTGCGCGCCCCGCCAATTAAGGCACAAAGCCTTGCGTGCTTCAAGGAGTAAATCGAGCAGGAACGTAAGCGCGAATGGACGCGGAGCAGAATTGCACCATGCGGCGATGGGCAAAAGCGGAAGTGGTTGATGCAGAGTGAGTTGTGAAAAGCACAGGCCAAAAAGTGAGGCGAGAACAGTGCAGAAATGGTGCGGAAAACCGTACCCACCTGCGCTCCGCTACGGCGCGGCAGGCAGTCCACGGTCTGGGGTCGGATGTGCCCGCTAAAGCCGCGAAATGACGCGAAGCTGGAGTCCATCCGCCTTCGCTCCGCTACGGCGCGACAAGCCCGCCTACGCCGGGGCTTCGGCGGGCAGGCAGTCTGCGGTCCGCGGTGCGGGGTCCGCGGCCGAAAACCCGTCGGCGGCGGGGCGAGAGGTTATAATTGGCGATCATTGGTTATAATTGGTCAAATTGAGGGGTGTTTTTGCTTGATGGTTGCGGGTCGGCAGAGTTTTTTGATTTTTTCCGCACTGTTCCGCCTTTTTCCGCTCGCAGGGCCATGTTACCGGGTGATCGTGAATTGGAGGAGGCCGCGCGGTCTCGGTTGGGCCGGGCGAGGCGGGCAGAGCGGCGTCGTTTCATGGTGGCGACTATATATCAGTGCTACACATTATGTCAAGAGAAAAAACGGGCTGGGGGCCGGGGCTTCCGGGCCGCCGGACGAAGGTGGTTGGACCTGAGGCGGCAGACGTGGCGTATGACGGGCGGGGGCGTTATCGGGGCGGAGGGAACGAGCTGTTGAGGATGCAGGACAAGTAGAGCAGGGGCAGGGAGTGTACCGCCGATGAAGGTCCATTGCCGGGATTCTTCAACCTGGTTGCCGCTCACAGTGATATAGCGCCTTCCACTACCCCAATGTAATACTCGTCAAGGAACTTTGCGGAATAAAGCAAGAAGGAGGCGTCCCGCATAGCGCACCAAGCGCTCAACAGGTGCGCCGCAGATTCGCCGAGGGTCTTCTGCCCTTTCCCTCTTTGGATTGCAGCGGCGTAAAGGGTGAACCTCTGGTCAAGGTTGGCCAAAGGCCGCCCTATCTCCAAGGGTGACGGGCCGGTCTGATTCCATATCCAACTATCGCCAAGCCAATCTCCGGGGGGAAGCGGCTTGCAGCGATGATCCAGAGCAAACTGGAATAAGTGCTTCCTAAATGGATCTCGGGCGGCGGATAAGACGGCGGTTTCAAACGAATTGAAGAAAGCAAAATCGGCCCCGAAACTTAGAAAGTAAACCATCTCGTCACAAACATCGTCTATAGTTTCTACTAAGGTACTCTCCCGGTCAACCGATTCCTCTGCGCCGACTTCCTCAGCGAGATCGCGGGGGAGACAACGCTCGAAACGTTGTCTGAATTCCTGCCCAGGTGCAGAGGATGGCCAGTCCCGAATCTCGCCCCAGAGCGTCTCTGCGAAAACCGCTACTGGATTTGATTTCTTGAAGAACGAGAACATAGCGCTCGAGGTTTTTCCTCGATTGGCCGAATTCGGTTATTGCCGTCGAACCGTAACGTTATGAAACTGGATGTGCTTGGCCATGAGGATGCCGTTCTTGGCGATGGCGTCAACCAACTGGTCCCAAGTTATGTCGGCGAGTGGTTCGTCGGGCAGCGGATATTTAGAAGCGTTGCTCCTGACTATCGTGTATCTGGTCTTTTCTGTCATAGTTGCTTCCGGTGGGCGGTTTTCTCGGGCGATATTACCCCCCGCTCCGTGGCGGAGCAACGCCTTTCTTTTGGGGGGAGGGGTCAAGCCCCGAGGACACCAGAATAGGGCGAATTGAGCCTTGGGTTAGTGTGATTATTATGGGCAACGTCATGCTTATTCTGGTTCTGCTGGTTGCGCCGTTCTTCGGCGTCGCCGCGTTCGGCGTGCCAGAACCGTTGCGCGGACGAATCGGGATCACGTGCGTGTTCCTTTGCACGGGCTTGGCCCATTTTGCGCAGGGCAAATCGATGACGGCCATGATTCCACCACGGATAGCCGCACGCTGGCGGCTGCCGATCATTTACCTCAGCGGGGCGTTTGAACTGGCAGCGGCCTGCGCGGTATTGGTGGATTCGTGGGCCAGAGCCGCTGGAATCCTGTTGTGCCTGTTTTTGATATTGGTGCTGCCCGCGAACATCGATTCCGCCATCCGCCGCGTGCCTTTCGGCGGCCACGGAGCAGGGCCCCGCTACCTGGTCGTGCGCGTCCCGCTGCAAATTGTGCTGATTGTCTGGACTTATTGGTTCGCAGTTCGACCGGCGGTTGCGTGAGCACCGTTTGACAAAGTGCCAGGTCCGGCCGAGAGAACGGACGGACCGGAGAATTGGGATTCCCGAAATGACAGAGTTAGTCGCGCCAAACAGACCTTTTGCGGCTCTGCCGCGACTGCTCCTGACGTGTTCGTCTTCTTCGGCGGCGCCTCTGGGGCAAGTCCTGGCGGCGCGCTTCAGCCGTCCCTTCGGGACGGATGCAACACCAAACGGTTTTCCCGGCGCCGAAGCGCCGGGCTTGGATTTTGGACATTTTGCACGCCAACGGCGTGCGGGCAAGTCGGAGACTACGCTAGGGGTAGGGGCTTAGGTTCACGTTGGCGAAGCTGGTGGTGTTCAGGAGGTTCGGCGCGCCGGAACTGACGGCCAAGCCTGAGTACGAGCTCGATCCCATATTGCAGGGTGTGCTGCCGACCGCTATCCAGCCTGCAGCGTCGGTCGAGTAAAAGCCGAAGAACGTGTTGTCGACCAGCATCAGGCAAAGCCAGGCGGTGGACGAGGCGCCGCTGGTGGAGGGGTCCGGCGAGGCACCAGTGCCGGAATTCGACGTGTTCGACGGGATAAGACTGCCGGCATTCCAAGTGTAAGACAGGGCCAAGCTGCCGGTATTTGTGCGAGCCGACCATATCACCCCTCCGTCGGGCGTCAGTCCCAGCGCGGCGTATTGCGCTCCGGCCTCCAGACTCTCACGAATCATGACCCCGGCCAAGCCGTTCGAGCTGGAATCCTGCACCGAGGAGACACAGGCATACAGGATGACGTCACTGCTCATCGGTTGGTAAGCAAATTGAAAACTGTCGCTCAGGCCGCCGATCGTGCCCGCGCCGGAAACTAAATAGGATCCATTCGTCTGACCGGCCGCGCCCGCCGCTTCGGGGCTGCCGATGTCGGTGTTCAACCAGGGCGAAGGCAGCCCGATCACATCGATGGTGATGGCCGCGGAATCGACGTTAGAGCTGGTATCATAGGTGGCTTGGAGGCTCAAGGTGCAGGGTCCCGGGGCGGCGTCTGTCCAGGTCAAGCTGTAGGGCGGTTGGACGGCGGTCCCTAAAGAGGTTGAACCATTGAAATACTGAACCGCATTAATGGTGTGGCCGTTCGAAATGACGTTGGCGGCGAGGGTGAGGGTGGCCGGTGACGGGTAGATTCCTCCATTGGCGGGCGAAGTGAGAGTGACCACGGGCGGACTGCTGACCACCGGGGCAGTGACGGCGATTAAGACCGGCGTCGAACTCACGGTGTGGCCCAGTTCATCGGTCACGGAGGCGCTCAAACTGTAGTTGCCGGCGCCGACGCCGGTCCACGCGAAGGTGTAAGGCGGCGCTGAAGCCTGCCCCAGCACGGTCGCGCCGTTATAGAACTGGACTGCGGAGAGCGTGTGCCCGTTGGTAAGGACGTCGGCAGCCAGCGCGATTGTGGCTGGCGCCACGAACCCGGCTCCACCCTGAGGCACAGTCAGGGTAATCCCGGGCAGCGGGCTTACCGTCAGGACGAAGCTGGTGCTGTTGGAAACTGTTCCGTCGCTCACGCTCAGAGTGATCAAGGTGCTGCCGGCCTGACCCAGGGCGGGTGACACGCTCACCATCTCGTCGGTGCCGTCGCCGCTCACCAGAATACTGCCCGCCGGAACCAGGACCGGGTTGGAGGACGTCGCGGAAAAGCTTAAGCTGGACGGCGGGAATTGAGCGTCAGTGACGGTGAACGGCAAAGGTGCCGTCGGGCTGTTTCCATCCACGACCTGGTCCGGGATACTCGAGATTATCGGCCCAGTGCCGGGCCCTGGGTCGCCGGGCTGGTTCGGGACCCCGCTGTTGGACCACGAGGAATCCGTCGGGCTGTTTCCATTCACCCCCGGGTTCGAGGGGTTGGAGACGGTCGGGGCAGTGCCGGGTACGGTGTAGGCGACCTCGTTCGAGAAAAGGCTTTCGTCGCCGGCAGCATCCAGCGCGGTGACTCCGAAGTAGTAAGTGGTGCCTGGGAGGAGGCCGGAGACGGTCGCGTTGGTCGCGTTCCCAGCCGGTTGCTCGTACGTATAGACGAGGCTCGCGGTCCCGTAATAGACATTGTAACCCACCACCGCGGGGCCCGGGCTGGGGTCCCACGTCAGAGACACCGTGGCGGTTCCTTGGCCCGGCGCGCCGACCGCGGCCATCAGGCACAGCCCCGCCGCCATGAGCGCGCCGGCTCGGCGCCAGCCCCCAAAAAACGAGGCCCAAGCCCTGGGAAAACGCTTCCCGCAGAAAACACCGGCGGCGATGGCCGCCCTGCGGGCGGTCGCTTCGAGCCGGCCAACGTGAAAGGCACGGAAAACGAAGATAGGAATCATCATAAGGTTAACATTAGATTAGAGGATGTCAAGATTATGGTTGAAGAATGTTGATTAGATTATGTTAGCAATTATGCAATATGAACTGATATTTTCGTGTTTGGTCTCAATGTTCGCCAATGGGGCTTGATACTCTCATGTCCTTCGACGCTATGCAAGCTCTTCTCGCATAAAACTGCGCGCCGGGGGCGTCCCAGGCTCCGGAAACCAGACCTGGTCGAACTACTGGGGTGAGGGACCGCCGGCAGCAACGGCCAACGGCTCGGCGGTTTCGGGTCCTGGCCCGGCCGGGTTATCGGGGGCAGTGGATTGGGGCGGATGGTCGCGCAGGTCCCGTATCAGCTCCTCCTCCGCCCGGTCGGCGAGCGTCAAGTCTGTCAGCGCGCTGACGCCCAGCCAGCAGATGACGCACTCCCAGGCCACACTTTGCAACAGCCCGCCCATCAGCACCAGGCACGCCACCACCAGCCACGGTCCCAACATCACCCGCGCCAGCGTCCCCAATACCGCCTGCCGATGCCCGGGCGTTTTCACTGCCAGCCGTGTCCCGACCAGGCTCAAGGCGTGGAGATCAAAGAACAGAATCGCGGCCCCGCCGATGCCGGCCACGAAAAACAGCGGGGCGTCGCTAAAGCTGCCTCTCGCCTGACGCATCACTGCCGGACCAAACCCGAGCACCAGGTTCGTCACCAAGACAAGAATGGCAGGCCCGGCAAAGAATGTTCTGAGCGCCCGCCTTTGCCCGGCCACAATCTCCGCCTCGGACATCGGTGTCACCAGCAGCGGCTCGATTGACCCGCTGCGGCGCTCCTGGCTCAACCACCGGGAGGCCTCGACCGTTACGAGATACTTCAAGACCTGGTGCATGAAGTAAGCCATCAGGATGCTAGCGAGGCCGCATAGCTGCTGATTCCTCGTTCCAACATAATTGGGACCCAGGAGGACCAACATACAACCAGCCCAGACGCAGAACAGCGGCGCCAGGAGGCACCAGGCCGTCCATCGAGGAGTCAGGTCGCGGCCGGCCAGCCAGTAGAACGGATTCACGTCTAACCGGCCCCTGCGGCGCAAGCGGCTGGCGGTGGAACCAAAGCGAAGTCTTCGCCACCCGCCGCCGCTCTGCGCCCTGGCCGCCTCGCCGGTTTCCCGCCAGGCGCGCGGCGCATACAGGCTGGGAAAGACCAGGGCGCCGCAGGCCAGAAAGAGGATGGTGCAAAAGGAGGTCCAGAACGCCGGGGCGCTGTAATTGACTTCCAGCCCGGCCCAAAAAAGGCATGGCGGACTGGGCGCCAGCAGCATCGCCCACCCACCCCCCCTCGCCCAGGATGACGCCAGCCACCCCAGGCCGGGGGGGATACCGGCGACCAGGAGCACGATCACCAGGGTCAGAGTCATCGTTTGGCGGCTCCCGAGCCACAACGCCGAGACGAGCATCCCAATGGACAACGAGAAAAAGAGCGTTGCCCCCAGCGCCAGGGCGATGCGGCAGAACTCGCCGGCGGTGACGCTGCCGATAAGGAGCGGCAGGCCCAGGAACGGGAAGACCGCCAGCAGCCCATAAAACCCATGAAGCGACGTAGCGACCAGTTTGCCCAGGACCACGTCGTAGCCCTTGAGTTTGGTGAGGAAGAGCAAGCCGAGCGTCCCGTCGCGTTTTTCTTCGCTCAAACAGTCTGCGGTGAGAAAGGCGCCGGCCAGGAGCGAGAAAGCCAGGGCCAAAACCCCGCTCGCCCTGAACAGGGCCTGGCCCTGCTGCGAGGCCGGAAGCGAGGTTTGCCCGAACTTGAGCAGGCACAACCACATCCCCAGCATCGCCAACGCCAGCCAGAACCGCAGCCGATGCGTCCCCCGGCGCCGCGCGGCCACTTGGAGTTCACGATGGACGATGGGCAGGAGCATGAGGTAACCCTTCGGCCTTCGGCCGTTCCGTGCTCATTGCGTTTCTCCGCGCGTCACGCGCATGAAGACCTCTTCCAGCCCGATTTCATCCTCGCGCAGGCCGATTAACCTGGCGCCGCCATGCACCAGGACGTCGGCCACGATGCTGCGGTCGGTATCGAGGTTGGACAAGGTCACCCTCAGCTCGCTGTCCTCGGCAACCACCTCCACGATTTCCGGACGCGTCTTGAGCAGCTCGATGGCTTTGGCCGTGTCGCTCGAGACTCGCACCCAGACGACCCGTCCCTGGCCCATCTGGTCGCGGACCCCCTGGACCGGCCCGCAGTAGATAAGTTTGCCCTTTTCGATGATGGCGACCCGGTTGCAGAGGGTTTGGAGTTCGCTCAGGATGTGGGAGGAGATGATGATGGTCTTGCCCAAGCGCTGCAGTTCCTGGAGCACGGCCATCATCTCGATGCGCGCTCGCGGGTCCAAACCGCTGGCCGGCTCGTCCAACAGCAGGAGCTGCGGGTCGTGGATCAATACCCGCGCCAGGCCCAGCCGCTGCTGCATCCCCCGGCTCAGCGCTCCGATTAAGGAGCCCTTCTTCTCGCTCAAACCCACCAACTCGAGCACGTCATTGACCGTCTTCTCCCGCTGCGCGGTGGGAATCTTGTAGCACGCCCCGAAGAAATCCAGGTACTCCGTCACCTCCATGTCTTTGTACACGCCAAAAAAATCCGGCATGTACCCGATGACGTGGCGCACCGCGTCGGCGTCCTTGACCACGTCATGGCCCAGGACCTCCGCCCGCCCGGCCGAAGGGGCCAGGAAAGTCGCGAGGATGCGCAAGGTGGTCGTCTTTCCGGCCCCGTTTGAGCCGATAAACCCGAAGAGATCCCCTCGGTTCACCGTGAGGTCCAGCCCGGAAAGCGCGGCGATGCTGCCATAGAATCGCGTCAACCCAAAGGTCTGCACGGCCGGAATCGGCATCGGAATCGGAATCGGCACCGGCACCGCAGGAGGAGCGTTGTTAGTCATAAATCAGTCCACAGTCCACAGTCCACAGTCCACAGTCCGACAAGCGTTGACAGCAGTCCCCGGTTTAATACCCCATGCGTCAAACTTCATCGGTCATGCTACAGGTCATTCGCTTTCTGGTGGTCTCATCTTCGTCTCAGTTTCTTACTGTCGCATCGAAATTCTCGCTTAGCCCCTACCGGTTCGACTGTGGACTGTGGACTGTGGACTCATTTGACAGTCGTGGCGACCCGCCACAGGGTATTCTGGTGGAAGCGGCGCGGAGTGAACTGGTTGATGGGTTTGACCGGGGAGTAGTCCGCGGCCCACCCGAAGAACATCACGCCGCCACGCTCGACGACGGGACTGACATCCAGGCCCGGCGGGGAGACAAACCGGGCCGACGGGTCGGGACCGGCATTCAACAGCGAGGCAAACGAGGCGGCAATGCTGGCGTTCTGGAGGTCGTCAATGTGGGCGCTCTCGGTCGAGCCGAAGGCCTGTTTCCGTGCTCGGACCGCGCCGCTGAACCGGGCGCCAAAGCCGGAGAGGAAATCGGTCAAGAGCTGGCCCCGTTCGCGGGCCACCTCGAAGGTCCGGGTCTGTCCGGCCGCGAGGTCACCCAGCCCATAGATGCGATCCTCGATGACGATCTGGGCGTTGCTCAGCTTGTCGCCCGCCTGGTTGGCCACCGTGACCTTCCAGCCGCCCGAGGCGGGGGTGACCGAAACCGTGAGCGGCGCCTCGCTCGGCTGCCACCAGTCGCTGACAAAGACCTCGCTAATCCAGACCGGCACGAAGACCTCCGCTTTGAAGCTGTCGCCCTTTTGGAACACGTTGGCTCTTTCGCTCGATTCGCCGCCGCCATACAGGCCGGCGAATTCGTTGCGCAAGGTGGCATATTTCTGATCGCTTTCCAGGATATACCGTTGGTTGGAGGGGGAGTAAATGGAGGCATAGGTGCGCCCGCGCAACTCCGCCCGGTCCCCGTTGTCGAGCACGTCCACCAGGTGCAACTCGTTCCATTCCGACTCGCCGGCGCGGAGCTTGTAGCCGATAAAATAGATCAACAGCGAAAAAAACACGACATAGCACGGAAAGGTAATCCAGGTGAGCATCGGTTTGCGGATGCGTTTGAGCCAATACTGGTCCAGCGGCCCGATGACCAGGAGGTAAACCATGAGCAACAGCAGCAACCACTCCACGGGCAGCTTATGCACCTGGCGGGAGTCCAGCATCGCGCCGAAAATCCCGTCGCTGCTCATGCCCCCGTACCTGGGCTGCCGCGGGGAGCCGTACCATTCGGCCGGCACTTCCGTCAACTTTTCCCAAAAGACCGGGAGATTCTTCCAAGAGCGGAACGGCTCCCGCTCGGGGCTGAAGAGCAACGCCGTCAGCCGCCCGCGCCCACGGTTGGCCGTCACGACCAGGGGCAGCTCCTGGCAGGAGAGCACGACCTGGCCGTCCAGCACGGTCCCGCCCGCCGCCTGGAGGCCGGCTGACTCAAAGGCCTTGTCGACCGTCGCGTCGCCAAACGCTGCCGACCCCTCGATGCGCTCGCCAAGCCGGATGCGGGCGCGGGCGGCGACCAGCGCCGCCTTGAGTTTTCCGCTCGGCAGGCCGCGGGGGCTCGTCAGCCAATCCTGGAGCTCCGGGTGCGTTTGGACGGTTCGCATCTCCTTGAGTTCGCACGGAAAGAGGCTCTTGAGCCAGGGCGTCGAGCTGATGTCCGAAACCTGCTCGACGCCGACGATCAAATGGCCGCCCGCATTGAGCCAGCCGCAAAGGGCGTTGACCTGGTCGAGCTTGAGTTCGCCCGCCTGCGACGAGTTGAGGTAGATCGACCCCATCCCTTCAAGCACGAGAGGGTTGTCCGGAAAGATGGAAGGTTGGAGCCGGGCCGATAACGGCTGCAAATCCGAGCCGCCCGACGGCCCCGGCAGGGGGCGGAACAGCGGCACGCCCGCAGGCGTGCGAGTCAAGGCCCCCAGCAGCGGCGCCTCCGAGGACATCTTCCTTCGCGGCGTCAAGCTAAGCTGCTCCGCTCGGGTGCGCCCGCGCTCATCCAGCAGTTTCACGTCCCACGAACTCCAGGCCCGGCTGCTGCCGGAAAAAACGGGTATGAACAGGCGCTTGAGCGTGCCGGTAGGCAACTCGACCGCCACCTGCCGCACCGCGCCGCCCTGGCGTTGGCCGTAGCCTGCCGACGAAATCTCGACCACGCCCATGAATGACGGTCCGTCATTCTTGATCTCGCACGCCACCGGGAACCAACTCCCCTCCGGCACGATGCCATCGTAGCCGAGAAACACATCAAACTGCGGCGCCGCCCGGAGGGCCGCGGCCCCGCCCAGGCAGACCACCAACCCCACCGCCAACCGCACGGCGATGCGCCGCCAGGCCCCCGCCCGATTTCTGCCCGTCAGAATCTGCCCAGGTTGCTGTGGTTCTCCGCGCCGCTCCGCAAGTTTCCTCATAAATCCTCCACCCCGCGCCGGGGGCGCATCCGACCTCTTCGACGGGTCATTGTATAACCGGACCCTTTTGTTTTGGCAATGTTCAATTGGACCGCTGCCCGGGGGGTGGGGACGGCTTCGTCCCCGCTTCTTGGTTGCCAGTGGGAAGAGGACCGGGGGCAAGCTTCCTCGCCGTCTGGAATTCTGGAGTGCGGTGGCAGGCGAAGCGCGACACCGCTTTGGGGCGCCTCTGTTTCCACCCGATCGGATTTGTCCTTGCAATGTGTGCCTCGGAGGCACACCTTTCTTCCATGAGCATAACCGCGACGGAACGAAAGAGTCAGCGGCTCGTGGCGCGCGTGAGCCAGAGGCACAAGAAAATGTTCGAGCGCGCGGCAGCCATCGAAGGCCGCTCGGTCGCCGCGTTCGTCGTTGCTCACGCTTTGGAGGCCGCCAACCGACTGGTTTCCCAGCAAGCGGTTGTTCGGCTCAACGCTGAAGAATCCCGCCGCTTTGCCGAGGCCCTCCTGGCGGCGCCCCAGCCGATCCCAAAGCCTCTGCGGCAGGCCCTTCGAGCATACAAAAGACAGGTGGTCAATCACTTGCAAACTCTTTGAGCCAGCCTTCAACGTGCTGCATCGCCACGAACATCCGCCGCTCATCCAGCGACTGGAACCCAAACTTTAATTGGACCGGTACTGCGAGGAGCGGTCAATGCGGCGGGCCAGTTCGCTGGTGTAGTGGCGACCGAGCCCGTCTTTGTTCCGGGCGATCCAGTCGCTGAGCCTGGTCGCGCCCAGCGCCGGGGCGTCGACCTGCAGGCGGCCTTCCATCAAACCCCGGATCTCCTGACGCGTGATAACGACATCCCGCACGAAGAGCCCGAGCAGCCTGCAACCCCAGTAGCCCAGCTCCGGTGGCACGTTGAGAATTAGCCGCTTCAAGCCCAGGGCGCGCCGGATGGTGTCCACCAGCCCGCGGTAGGTGAAGGTCTCCGGCCCGATCGCGTTGACCACTTCATTGGAATCACTCAGGGCCTTTTCGACGGCCGCGGCGGCCAGGTCATCCACGTAGATCGGTTGGAGCTGGTAGTCCCCGCGGCCGAACACTCCAAAGACGGGGAAGTGGCGTAACGACCAGGCGATATTATTGATCAGGACGTCCTCTTTCCCAAACAGGACGGTCGGACGCAGGATGCAGCTCGATACGCCGAGCCCTTTGAGGGCTGACTCCAACTCGGCTTTGCCATGAAAATAGGGCAAATCCGAACGGATGTCCGGGTTAGTGATGCTGACATGAACGATGCGTCGCACGCCGGCTTCCTTCGCCGCTTGGAACAGGACTTTAGTGTTCGCCACCGCTTCGCTGTGCGAAAAGCGCCGGTGGTCGAATCGGACCCAATAAGTATTAATCAGCACGTCCACCCCTTCGAGCGATGCCTTCAATCGGTCGGGCTCGTTAAAATGAAAAGGAAAGGCCTGGATTCTGTCTCCGAACGGATTCTGCCGGCGCAAGGAGTTGGTCAGTGTAATCACGCTGTGGCCCGCCTGAAGCAGACGCTCGGCGATGTAGCGGCCTGAGTAACCAAACGCTCCGGTGACCGCGGTTTTCATGGGGACTCCTTAGCGCTTGCAACCGGCATCGCGCGGTGTATGTTTTTCTCGGGAACGGTCGCAGCAGGATTCGCGGAAGGGAACCGTAGAATGCATATAACTCGCGTTTTCCAACTATCTGCCTTTGGGAGGCTCATGCTCTCATTCTTATTCGGCATTGGCCCGGCGTCCAGCATTCAATGCGCCCAGCCGCAGTCGCCCGTTGACGGGAACACCGCCTTCGCCCTGGACCTTTATGGCCGGCTCAGGAACGGCCCCGGCAACCTTTTTTTCTCTCCCTACAGCATCTCCGCCTGTCTGGCGATGGTGTATGCCGGGGCGCGCGGCGAAACCGAAAGGCAAATGGCCCAGGTGCTCCGCTTCAGCCAGGACCAGACTCGGGTCCATTCCTCCTTTGGCGAGCTCGAGCGCCAACTCAGCGAAATCGGGAAACAGAAGGCCGTCGAACTGAGCATCGCCAATGGGCTCTGGGCCCAGGCAGGACACCCTTTCCTCCCCGCTTTCCTGAACGTCGCCAAAGTCGACTATCAGGCCAACCTCAGCCAGGTCGACTTCAAGACTGGCGCGGAAGCCGTCAGGGGCGCGATCAACCGCTGGGTGGCGCAGAAGACCAAAGAGAAAATCCAGAACCTTCTCCCGCCCGGCAGTGTGACGTCCCTTACCCGGCTGGTCCTGGCCAACGCGATCTACTTCAAGGGCGCCTGGGCCAACCCTTTTGAGAAGGCCCAGACCTCTCCCCAACCGTTCCATCTCTCGAGGGCCAGCCAGGTCCAGGCGCCGCTCATGCACCATTTCGACACGGTCAAATACCTGGAGAACAGCGACTTTCAAGCGGTCGAGTTGCCCTACAGAGGGTATGACCTTTCCATGATCGTATTGCTGCCGCGCCAAGTGGATGGCTGCGGGCCGCTTGAAAGCCGCCTGACTCCCGCGCTTCTCTCCGGCTTGGCCGCTCGACTGGCGCCGCAGCGGGTCGAGATCTTCCTTCCCAGGTTCAAACTCGAGTCCGGCTTCGACCTCGTCGACACGCTCGCAAAAATGGGGATGCCCGACGCCTTCGGGCCGAAAGCGGATTTCTCCGGCATGGATGGCACGCGGCTCTTGTTGATCTCCGGCGTGTTCCACAAGGCCTGGGCCGAGGTCAACGAAGCAGGCACCGAGGCCGCCGCGGCCACAGGCATCGCCGTGAGCGCAGCCGTTATGAGGCGGCCGGCGCCGGTGCCGGTCTTCCGCGCCGACCATCCCTTCCTTTTTCTCATCCGCGACACCCGCTCCGGGAGTATTCTCTTCCTGGGCCGGCTGGCGGACCCGAGCAAGTAATACGATTGTTCTCCCCGATGAGGGACGTTAAGGCTCCTTACGTCCTCTCCTACAATCAGGGAATGCGGCTCGTTTCGGCGACTTTGTCACTGGCCCTGCAATGGCCTCGCGGCTCGGGCTCTTTCTTTTCCGCAAGGACATGTTATTGTGAAAGTGGTCGCAGCTTATATTTGGCCGAGGAGTCGTCAATGACGTGCCATGAATGTTCGCGTGCAGGAAACAGAAAATCTATGAAATCAACACTCCATCCGATTCTCCCGGCCGCGGCGGCATTGCTTTGCTTCACCGGGTGCAAGGGCAAGCCCCACGCGGCGTTGCCGCCGCCTCCCATTGTGGAGGTTACCGCCGTAACTCAGGCCGATGTGCCGATCTATCACGAATGGATCGGTTCGCTGGACGGCTTGGTGAACGCCCAAATCCGCGCGCAAGTCGCCGGCTACCTCGTGGCCCAGGCTTATCACGAGGGCGACCCGATCAAGAAAGGCGATTTGCTCTTTGAGATTGACGCGCGGCCGTTCCAGGCCGCGCTTGACCAGGCGAAAGGGCTTCTCGCCCAGGCCGAGGCCAGATTGGGCAAGACGGAGCTCGACGTCAAGCGTTACGCCCCGCTGGTGAAAGACAGAGCCATCAGCCAGGAAGAATACGACGACGCGGTTCAGGCGAACCTGGAAGCCAAGGCCGCGGTGGTCTCCGCAAAGGCCCAGGTCGAGCAGGCGCAACTGAATTTTGGCTTCACCAAAATCACCTCGCCGATCGACGGCATCGCCAGTATCGCCAGAGCCCAACTCGGCGACCTGGTGGGTCCGGCCTCCGGCGAGTTGACGACGGTTTCGACGATTGACCCGATCAAGGCGTATTACAACGTCACCGAACAGGCTTACGTTAACTTCACCAAGCTCTTTTCTACTGAAACGGACCGGATTGAACGGCTTAAGCAGTTGGAGATCGCGTTGATCCTCGCCGACGGCACGCTCTATCCGCTCAAAGGCACAAACACCGCCGCGGACCGGCAAATTGGCCCAACGACCGGAGCCCTCCGGGTGGAGACTCTTTTTCCCAATCCGGGCTACGCGCTTCGGCCTGGGCAATTTGCGCGAGTGCGGGTGAAGTTTGACGTGAAACGCGACACCTTGCTCGTCCCGCAGCGCGCCGTGTCAGAATTGCAGGGCAGTTATCAAGTCACCGTGGTGGACGCCGACAACCGAGCCCACGTCCAACCCGTGCAGGTGGGCGAACGCAACGGCAATCTCTGGATCATCGAACACGGGCTCAGCGCCGGCCAGCGCGTGGTGGTCGAAGGCCTCCAAAAAGCTCGGGAAGGAATGCTCGTGAACACAACCAATTTCACCGCGGAGTTCGCCAGCCAGCCGGGCACGGGAAACTAGGGGTATGTCCAAATTCTTCATCAATCGTCCGATCGTCGCCATGGTGATTTCGATCATCGTGGTCATCGTGGGCCTGGTTACGATGCTCTCGCTGCCGATTGCTCAATTCCCCAAGGTCGTGCCCCCGGAGATTTTTATCCAAGCGGACTACGTTGGCGCCGATGCGCAGACCATCGAGGCCTCCGTCGCCACCCCCATCGAACAACAGATGAGCGGCGTGGACAACATGAACTACATGTACTCGGTCAACGCGAACAATGGTTTGATGCGGTTGTTTGTGAATTTCGACCTCGCGACGGACCCGAATATCGACCAGGTCCTAACCCAGTTGCGCTACGCCCAGGCGCAATCCCAGTTGCCCCCCGAGGTGCAGAACTTCGGAGTCACGGTCCAAAAATCCCTCTCCGCCCCGTTCATGCTCCTCTCGCTCAATTCGCCCAAAGGCTCGCGCGGCGCCGAGTTTCTGGCCAACTACGCCTATATCAACCTCAGCGACCCCCTGAGCCGGGCGGTGGGCATTTCCCAGGTGACGATTTTCGGCGCCGGGCAGTACGCCATGCGGATTTGGGTGAAACCAGATCAACTAGCCAAACTCAATATAACCGTCCCCGAGATCATCAACGCCGTCAACAGCCAGAATGCCGTCAATCCGGCCGGTAAGATTGGCGGGGCTCCCACCCCGCGCGGACAAGAGTTCACCTACACGGTGCTCGCCCAGGGCCGGCTCAAAACGGAGGACGAATTTGGCCGCATCGTTCTCCGCGCCACGCCGGACGGGGCGGTGGTGCGCTTAAGGGACGTGGCTCGCATAGAATTGAGCACCGCCGATTATGACATCGTGGGCCGTTACAATGGCAAGCCCTCGGCCATTCTCGCCCTGTTTCCACTGCCCGGCTCCAACGCCATCGAATCTGAAAAAGGAGTCAAAAAGCTCATGGAAGAATTGAAGACCAGCTTCCCCTCAGACGTGGACTACCAAATCACGCTGGACACCACGAATTCGGTGACCGAAGGGATTCGCGAAATCGGCAAGACCTTTTGGGAGGCGCTGGGGTTGGTGATGCTGGTGGTTTTTGTTTTCCTCCAAGGCTGGCGAGCGGCCTTGATCCCTCTATTTGCGGTTCCGGTGTCGCTGGTTGGGACCTTCGCGCTTTTTCCAGCGTTGGGTTTTTCCATCAATACGCTGTCGCTCTTCGGTCTGGTCCTGGCCATCGGCCTGGTGGTGGATGACGCCATCGTGGTCGTCGAGGCCGTTGAACACCACATCGGCGAGGGGATGTCGCCCAAAGATGCCACTCTGAAAGCGATGGAGGAAGTCTCTGGTCCGGTGGTCGCGATCGCGCTTATCCTGTCGGCGGTGTTTCTGCCCACCGTGTTCATTCCTGGCATCACGGGCCGCCTCTATCAGCAGTTCGCCGTCACCATCGCTATTTCGGTCCTGATTTCCGCGTTCAACGCTCTGACGCTGAGTCCCGCCCTGTCGGCGTTGTTGTTAAGACCCAAGGTCCTTGCGGACGGTCATAAGACCAGAGGTCCTTTAGGCCGGTTCTTCGATCTGTTCAATCGCGCGTATGGCCGGCTGACCGAGGGCTACGTCGGCGTGTGCCGGGCGTTGATCCGCAAGTCCGCGTTCGGCCTCTTGTTTCTGGGCCTCGTGGCACTCGCCGCCGGTGGGTTTGGCAAAACGCTCCCCACCGCCTTCCTGCCGGAAGAGGACCAGGGGTTCCTCTATGTCAGCGTCCAACTCCCCTTCGCGGCTTCGCAGGAGCGCACCGTGGCGGTTTGCAAACAGGTGGAGGACCTGATTCTGTCGACGCCGGGAGTCGAGAGTTGCACGACGGTCGCCGGCTTCAGTCTGCTGAGCTTTACGCGTAACACCTATAACGCGACCATTTGGGTGAGCCTGAAGGACTGGGATAAGCGTACCAAGCGGGAGGAGAGTTACCCAGCCATCAAGGCGAACCTGGCCAGGAAGCTTTCGCGGGTGCCCGCGGCGATTGCCTTCGCCTTCCCACCGCCCGCTATCGCCGGTGTCGGGACGGCGGGCGGGTTCACGATGGTGCTCGAGGACCGATCCGGACAAGACGTTCCTTTTCTCGCCGCCAACGTCGCCAAGTATATGGCGGCGGTGCGGAAGCGTCCTGAGATTGCCAGCATCAACACCACATTCCTGCCGACGGTGCCCCAACTTTACGTGGATGTGGATCGCGACCGGGTGCTTAAGCAGGGAGTGGACCTGGCGGAGGTTTACAAGACCCTGAAAACCTTCATGGGCGGGTATTTCGTCAACTATTTCAACCGCTTTGGGCGGCAGTGGCAGGTGTACGTCGAAGCCGAAGGCGAATACCGGACTCGCGCCGAAAACCTGGGCCTGTTTTACGTGCGCAACCATGATGGCGAATCCATTCCCATGTCCGCTCTGACTGCCACCAAAACCATTTCCGGGCCGGAATTCACGATGCGCTACAATCTCTATCGTTCGGCGCAGCTCAACGGCTCGGCGGCGCCCGGGTACAGTTCCGACCAGGCCACGAAAGCCCTCGAGGAAGTGTTTTCCCAGACCATGCCTCCGGGAATGGGGTACGACTACATCGGCATGTCGTTTCAGGAGCAGAAGGCGGCCCACGGCGTTTCGCCGGCGGCGATATTCGCTCTCTCCTTCCTGTTTGTCTTTTTGATCCTGGCCGCCCTGTACGAAAGTTGGTCGCTGCCGTTCAGCGTTTTGCTGGGAACTCCCATCGCCGTCTTCGGCGCGTTTGCCGCCTTGACGTGCCGGCAGATGGTGAACAACGTCTATGCACAAATCGGTTTAGTCATGCTCATCGGGCTAGCCGCCAAGAATGCCATTCTGATCGTTGAGTTCGCCCGGTTGGAATACGAGAAAGGCAAACCGCTGCTCGAGGCGGCCTTGGCGGGCGCCCGCCTTCGCCTGCGGCCAATTTTGATGACTTCTTTCGCCTTCATTTTCGGCTCCCTCCCCTTGTGGTTCGCCACCGGGGCCGGGGCTGTTTCGCGCCGCGTTCTGGGCACCGTAGTTATTGGCGGCATGCTGGCCGCGTCCTGCGTGGCCGTTTGTCTCATTCCGGTCACGTTCTACGTGGTCGAGAGGCTCGCCCGCTCACGCCGCGAGTTCAAGCCGGAACCCAATGCCACCCCCAGCGGCCAAGCGCCCGCGCAAAGCACGGTATGAGCCACCGGTTCGACAATGTTAAGTTTCCTGGGCATGACGCACGCCGGCGCGTAGCGTTTGGAGTGCGGTGGCAAGCGAAGCGCGACACCGCTTTGCTTGGGGAGAGTCTGGCGCTGTTGGACGTCCCGGCCGTCCGAAAGCGGCGTCGCCGCCTGCTCTTACCCCACATCTGCGCTTGGTTATCCTCCGGTCCACCGGGGTCCTGCCCGCGCATCCCGGAGGGGTGCCGTGGCGTCCCAAACCCAACCAAAGAATGGACACACATACTTCTTTACCTCGTGACACCCGCCCGTTTACCCCAAACCGCTGCCACCTTTCCCTTCCCAAAAACCCTGAAAGGGTGTCACATACCAGCCCAGGGCAAGCGAGGAACGAGCGCCGCCCTGGGTTACGCCCCCACAATAGCTCCCCCCCCTCTCCCATCCGATGGGAG
>Ga0209415_10007974_pt1 | contig 18391 bp, 16 predicted proteins | sample PeaSoiSIISIP2007_FD_187696 | JGI IMG/M metagenome (GOLD analysis project Ga0209415, IMG submission 187696) | Peat soil microbial communities from Weissenstadt, Germany - SII-SIP-2007 (SPAdes) (version 2) | ecosystem: Environmental > Terrestrial > Soil > Wetlands > Peat | place: Germany...
GTAGAATTCGATCTTGCCACGGCGGGCGAGGTCGGCCCGGAACTCCAGATCGACGTATTCTTCGGCTGGAACGATGAGGAAAACAATTTGACCGGCCAGCTTTCCGGCCGCATCTGCCTCGACGAGTGCGCGCGCCGCGCCCAGCAGGTGGGCGAGTTGCGCGTTGTGCCCACAGGCGTGGGCGACAGCGTTCGACGGATCGGCTAAGGGATGGCCGGGAACGGGCAAGCCGTCGAGTTCGGCCATGATGCAAACGGTTGGTCCCGGTTTGGAACAGTTCAGTCGCGCGCGCGCGCCCGTAACGGCTAGACCTTCTTCGACTTGCAGGCCGAGCTTACGCAACTCTTCGCAGATGCTCGTCGACGTCCGGTGTTCGCGAAAGCCGATCTCGGGATGCCTGAGAATGTCGTCGCCGAAGCGAATCAGGGCGTCCGACGAACGGTCGATGACGGCATTTGCCGCAAGTGTTAGCTCGGTCATGCTTCGGTTGCCGCTTCCGTTACGGTGACGCGCCGTTCCCAAAAGACGACGCGGTGGTGGGCCATTCGCAGGAGCGTGTTGATGGTGACGCCGAGGGCCGTGAGGGAAAGGAGCGCCGAAAACATGAGCCCGGTGTCGAGGCTCAAGGCCGACTGCGAAATGACGTGACCGAGCCCCACCGTCGAGGAAACGAATTCGGCGACGACGGCGCCGATGAGGCCGAGGATCGCCGAAACCTGCAAGCCGGCGAACAGGTGCCCGGCGGCTGCCGGCACGCGTATTTTCCAAAAAATCAACCAGCGTGACGCGCTGAACGCACGCATGAGGTCGATGAGTTCGGGCGGCGCCGCCTGCAGGCCGATCTGCGTGTTGATCAAGACGGGGAAGAAGCACATGATCGTGACGAGCACGATCTTGGAGAAGATGCCGAACCCGAGCCACACCAGGAGCAGAGGCGCGATCGCAACCTTCGGCAACGCTTGAAATGCGATGATATAGGGCGCCGTCATGCGATCGAGGGGCTTGAATTCGGCGAGCAGGGCACCTAAGAGAAACCCGAACGCGCTGCCGCAGACAAAGCCGCCGAGCGTGATGAACGTCGTGAAGGCGAGATCGCGCGTCAACTCGCCTGACGCGTAGCCGTTGACGAGCGCTTTCAGCATCCCCTGGGGCGTGGGGAGTACGTAGCCGGGAACAGCCAGCGGGCCGACGGCCACGAACCAGGCTGCGAGGAGCACGGCCGGGGCCACGATGAGCGAGGAATCGAAGCGCCGGATCAAACGCACGGCTAGGCCGTCGCCTCGGCGAGTTGCGGATAGCCGATCAATTCTCGCAGCCGATTGCAGATGTCACCGAACGCCGGCGTCCCCATCGTCTTGAAGTCGCGCGGGCGCGGGAGACCGATCGTCATGTCCTCCACGACGCGACCGGGCCGTGGCGAGAGCACGACGATGCGGTCCGAGAGGAACACCGCTTCGGGAATGCTGTGGGTGATGAACACGATCGTCCTTCCCGTCAGCATCCAAATGCGCTGGAGCTCGAGCATCATCAGCTCGCGCGTCAGAGCGTCCAGCGCGGCGAAGGGCTCGTCCATCAAGAGGACGCTCGGATCGTGAACGAGGCTGCGAGCGATCGCGACGCGCTGTTGCATTCCGCCCGACAATTCATAAGGAAAGTGTTTGCTGAAGTTCTCAAGGCCGACGAGGCTGAGCAGTTCTAGCGCTTTCGTCCGGCCCGCTCCGATGTCGCCGCCGAGCGCGCGAATCGGCAAGAGGACGTTTTCCAGCGTGGAGTGCCACGGCATCAACGTCGGCTGCTGAAAGACGATCCCGACGTCGCGGCGCGGTCCCGCAATCGGTGCGCCGTCGATCGACGCCGAGCCGCGCGTCGGTTTGAGCAGGCCGGCGAGGAGCCGCAGCAACGTCGACTTGCCGCAACCCGACGGGCCGATGACTGAAAGGAAGCCGCCTCGCGGAAGGCTGACGCTGAAGTCCTCGAGCGCGGCGACGCTTCCCCGCGATGAGGCGTAGGTCACACAGAGATTCTCTGCCTCCAGCCCGTTCACTTCAGTGAGGTCGCATCCTGGATCACGGCGTTGTAGTCGAAGCTGTTCACTTGGTGGACGAAGGCATTGGTATAGAGCGAGTCGAGCGGAATCCCCGTCGTTGAGAGCTGTCCGCCGGCATGCAGTGATTCCACGAGCGTTTGCCAAGGCGCGACGTCGAACTCACCGTAGTGGCCGGGTGGTGCTTTCATGGCGTTCAAGCGGCGATAGTTGACTTTCAAGGCGTACCGGAGTGCCTCGGTATCGCTCATGTTCGGCGGGCGCTGGGTGGGGTCGTTCGTCCAAACGGCCTTATAGCAGGCAGGGATGTTGGCCTCGCAGGCGACCGTGCCTTTGGCGATGGCGCGCCCGAAGCGAACCAACACGCCGGGATGATCCTTGATCATTTCCTCACTCGACACGAAGCTGTTTGAAAAGAGATTCGCATACTTCTCCGGCCGCGGAATCAGGCGCACCTTGATGCCGTTCGCCGCCATTTGATCGTCGACGGTATCAAAGAGGTTCAGCGCGTCGACCTGCCCGCTTTTCAGGGCAAGGATCGCCGCCGCGCCCAAGCCGACCGGCACGAATTCGTAGTCTTTTTCCTTGAGCCCGGCCTCCTCGAGCATGGCTTTGGTGATCGGCAAGCTCCCGGCGGAAAACGCGATGATGCCAATTTTCTTCCCTTTGAGGTCGGCCAAGCGGTGCACGGGGCTGCCGTCCAAAACGGCGATTTCCCAGACGTTCGTACGGAGAACGTCGTAGAAGAACATCACCGGCAACGACGGATTTCCCGGTGCGCGCGAGAGAACGAGCGGTTCCGCCGTCGGAAAACCGACCTGTACGCGATTCGATGCGACTTGCGGATAGAGGACGCCGGTGCCGGCGAAATTGATGACCTCGACGTCCAGCTTTTCTTTTTTGAAATAGCCGAGCTGGCGCGCCATGAAGAGCGGGCCGAAGGCTTTGTCGAGCCCGCCCACCGTGCCCAAGATGATGGACTCGGCACGCACGACCGCGGGCAGCGCTACGATCAAGACGAGGACTGCGAGGGCGCCCGCGAGCGCCGCGCGAGGCGAACCGGGGTTCATGCAAGTGCCTCCTCGCGCAGCGACCAGCGCGCCGCGGAGCGCGCGTGGAGTTCGGTGGTGTCGAAGGTCGGGTACGGTACGTCGCCAGGTTTGATCAACAGCGGCAGTTCCGTGCACCCCAGGACGATCCCGCCGGCGCCCCGGTCGTGCAGCCGATCCATCATGGCGACGAGTTCATCGTGCGTGCTTGCCAGAAATTTCCCCTGGGCGAGTTCTCCGAAGATGACGGCGTTGAGCCGTTCGCGCTCCGCCTCGCCCGGCGTGATGATGTCGACCGCATAATCCGACCCGAGCCTGTCGCGGAGGAAGCCGAGTTCCATGGTTTGGCGCGTTCCGATCAGCCCGATACGCTGCAGACCCGCTTCGGCGACGGCCTCACCGATGGCATCGACGATGTGAATGAGCGGAATTGAGACGGCCGCTGCGACCAGTTCGGCCCGGGCGTGCCCGGCGTTCGAACAGATCACGATAGCTTCCGCACCGCACGCTTCTAGCGAACGCGCTGCGCCCGAGAACATATCGCGCAGGTCGTCGTAACGTTGCGCATCGGCGGCGGCGCGCACCTCTTCGAAATCGAGCGAACACAGATAGAGCTTCGCGCTGGAAAGACCACCGCGGGCTTGTGCGACGGCCTGGTTGATGATCCGGTAGTACTCGACGGTCGACTCCCACGACGTCCCGCCGATCAATCCGAGCGTTCTCATTAGTCCCAGAGCCCGGCCCATTTTTTCCGCGTGCCGGCAAGCTCTTCGTGCGAACTGGCTGCGACTGCCGGAAAAGTTTTCAATTGGTGGAAGGGCCGGCAGGCGTCGATGATCGCTCGCGAGCAGAGATCCGTCCCCGGCTCGTAGCTCAGGTGCAGCGGATCGAGAATGCTGCCCATCGATTCCGACAGCGTGACGATGTCCTTTGCCGGATCGGAGCGGGTAGTGACGGCCCACATGACTTCGCGCAGGTCGTGCGGGTCGACGTCGTCGTCGACCACGATGACGTAGCGGCCCAGGTATTGCGCGGCCGCACATTGCGAGGCGATGGTGCCCGCTTGGCGCGAGTGCCCGGGAAACTGCTGGCGGATCGCCACCGTGATGAGTTGGGTGCCGGCGCCGACGACGTCGGACCACACGGCGTGCACGCCGCGCACTCCGGCCCCCACGAGCTGATCGTGAACGAGCGCCGACCGCAAGATCGCCCAGGCAAACGAAAGATCGTTCGGCGGTTTGCCGAGTGCGATACCGAGGGCGATCGGATCGTCGCGAAAGTAGACGGCCTCCACGTTGATGACCGGACGCGCGCGCCGCTCGCTCGAATAGTAGCCCAGAAACTCGCCGAACGGCCCTTCGTCGGCTTCTTCGCCGGTGAGCCAGCCTTCGACCACGATCTCGGCGTCCGCCGGGATCGGCAGACCGGTCACGCTCCCTTTGATCATGCGGCAGCGGCTGCCGAGAATCGCGCTCGCGACGTCAAATTCGAAGATTCCCTCGGGCACGGTAAGCCCGCCGAGGATCGCGCACAGGGGATCGTGTCCAAACGAGACCACGACCGGGGCCGGCTTCCCCTGCGCGAGATATTTCAGTTGATGTTTCCGGCCGTGCCGCACGGGCGCCGCTGCTTGCGTCATGCGTTTGCCGTCGAGCAGCATGAGGCGATACGTGCCGGCGTTGTAGGAAAGGGTATCCGGGTCTTGCGTGATCACTACGGCGCCGGTACCGAGATACCGTCCGCCGTCGCCGGCATTCCATAGCGGTGCCGGGATTTTTTCGAGATCGACCGCCGGACCGCGGTCTTGATTCTGCATGATGGGCCCTTCATCGACCCACTCGAAGGGCGTCGAACGCCCTTGCTGATACCAACCCGTCAGTCGCCCGTCGCGCAGTTGGCGCACCATCTCCGGCGCATTCTCGGCTCCGAGTCCGAAGGTTGCTGCGAACGTTGCGGGGCTCGAGGCCGCTGACGCGAGCAGGCGCGCGCTCCCGTAGCCGGGGATGTCTTCGAATAAGAGGGCGGCGGGAGCAGGCTGCGCATTGTTGACTTCGACGATTTGTCCGAGTTCGAAATCGGCACTTGCGCCCGCAACGTGCTTGAGCGCGCCTTTCGCTTCAACGTGCGCGAGCCACGAGCGAAGGTCGCCGGGGCGCCGCTCGGGCAGTGCCCGTTGGGGCGCTCGTTGGGCGGTCAGCTCTTGCACGGCGGGCCTCGCTCCGGAACCTAGCTGCTCGAGCCCTTGGCGTAGGAGCGCAAAAAGCGATCCATGATGCCGAGGTGCTCTTCCATCAGATCTCGTGCACCCTGCGCGTCGCGCTTGGCCACCGCGTCAAGGATGCGTTTGTGCGTGACGTTACGCGCGGGAATCGAGATCCGCGCGAGGCTCGATGCCGCCAGCAAGTCATGCAGCTTGAAGTGAACGCCGGCAATCGACGTGATCAGCCACGCCGAGCTGGCGAGTTTGGCAAAGCCGAGATGGATCTGCGGATGCATGCGCGTGAAATTGTCGTTATCGAGCTGCATCGCGACCAAATCGTACATCCACGCCAAGTCGGCTGTTTTGTGACGTTCGGCGGCCAGCTCGACCGCGCTACATTCCAAAATGCGGCGTTGATCGAGAAGCTCGAACAGCTCGTTGCCCAGCGACCGCGCAAATCGGCGTGCCGCCTTCTCCGACAAATCGGCCGCGCGGGCGATGACGACGGTGCCGCCATCGCGCCCGCGGCTAGCGCGCACATAACCGGCGCGGCTTAGAACGCGCATCGCTTCGCGCAACGTTGCGCGGCTCACGCCCATGATCGCGCACAGCCGTCGCTCAGCCGGAAAGTTTTCGCCCGGCTGCACAAAACCGAGGGCAATGGCTTGTTCTAAGCGTTCGACCGTTTCTTCAAACGTGTTCTTCGACTCGACGGGCCGAAAGACTAGATCGGCCGCTAAAATCGGGGGCGCTTCAACAGCCATATGAGCGCCGGGATTTTGATGGACTAACCATAATACCTTCAGGAGGCCACTTCACAAAAGTGGACGTTGCGCGCGACGTTGATGCTCGATAGGGTCTAGCGTGAGATGAAAGCTGCAGTCATATTCGAACACGGCGGTCCGGGTTCGATCACGTATCAACCCGACTATCCCGATCCGCGGCCGGCGGCCGGCGAAGTCATCGTGCGCGTGCGAGCGTGCACGCTCAACTATCATGATGTGTTTACGCGCCGCGGCATGCCCGGCATCAAGGTGCCGATGCCGTGCATCATGGGCCTCGATTTATCGGGCGAGATCGTCGAGCTCGGTGAGAACGTCGCGGATTGGAAGGTCGGCGATCCGGTAATGATCGATCCCATCGACCGCATCGGTCGCGGTGGATTGCTCGGCGAGATGCGGCCCGGGGGGCTCGCGGAGTTGTGCGCCGTTCCGACGCATCAGCTCTTGCCGCTTCCGCCGGATGTGAGCTTCGATGTGGCCGCCGCGATTCCGACCGCATACGGCACGGCGTTGCGGATGATGTACACGATCGGTAAGCTGCAAGCCGGGGAAAAGGTATTGATACTCGGCGCATCCGGCGGCGTCGGATCGTGCTGCGTGCAGCTCGCAAAACTCGCGGGTGCAGAAGTCGTCGCTTGCGCGAGCACCGAGGACAAGATGCGCCGGCTTCGCGACCTGGGGGCCGACCACGTCGTCAATTACGTTGAAACGAACTTCGTCGACTGGATCTACAGCACGTACAACAAGCCCGGCCGCCGCGGGATGCCGGGCGGCGTCGACGTCGTCGTGAACTTTACCGGCGGCGACACGTGGGTGCCGTCGCTGAAAGTCTTGCGGCGGCAAGGACGCGTCCTGACATGCGGGGCGACCGCAGGCTTCGACCCAAAGGAAGATCTGCGTTACATCTGGTCGTTCGAACTGCAGGTGCTGGGGTCGAACGGCTGGATGAAATCGGATCTGAGTGAGTTGATCGAACTCATTCGCGACGGGAAACTCGTACCGATCATCGACCGCGAGCTCCCGCTGACGGACGTCAACGAAGCCTTCCGTCTGCTCGAGGAGCGGGAAGTGTTCGGTAAGGTTCTCGTCCGGCCGTAGGGGCCGCAGGAGAGGAATTGGCCTGACCACAATACCTTCAGCCCTTCGCGCTCCGGGTTTCTCGCCATGAATCAGCGTCAGGCGTATTACAAACATTCGGCCTTCGGGCCGGCGTCGCACAAAGCCGAGGTCACTAGCCTCGTTCGTTTGCTTGGGCCGTGGCGTGAAGGTTCGGGTCCGCTGTTCGTGCGGCTGGCGAAGGCGCTGGTGTTCGGTCCGCTCGGCGACGAACTCGGTCTGAGCGTGCGCCTCCCGTCGGAGCGTGCTTTAGCCGGCGCGCTTCGGATCAGCCGGAGCACGGTGACGGCGGCATACGACCTGCTCAAGTCGGAGAACCAGGTCTACGCCCGGCACGGCGACGGGACGTATTTTGGCGACCTGCTCGAGTCTGCGCCGCATGTCGTAGGTGGCCAACAACTCGCACGCATGATCTATTCCGGCGACGAACTCTCGAGCCGCTTTCAACTCGCGATGGCCTATCTTCCACCGTTGCCCCGCCTGTTGCGGTCCCAATTGTCGATCGGCGCGCTCGTCGGCACGATCGGCCGCGCCACCTCGGGCTATGCTCCCGCGGGTTTGCTTGCCCTTCGCACGGCCATCGCCGCCGCGTACGCGAAGCGCGGGCTTGCGACCACCGAAGATCAGATTCTGGTGACGACGGGCGCACAGCAGGCCCTCTACATGATGTCTAAACTCTATCAGGGCGGTCGCGCGGCGCTCGAGGAACCGAGCCCCCCCGCCACGATCGACGCGCTGCGCGCGAACAACGTCATCGTGTCGCCGTTACGCATCGACGACGACGGGCCCGACATCGGACCGCTCGATGCCGCAAATGACGTGCGGCTCGTGTTTCTCGCGACGTACAACAATCCGACCGGCCTCCATCTTTCGACCGCCCGTCGCGAGCGGCTGTTGTCGCTTGCGCGCTCGCGAGCGATGGTCGTCGTGGAAGACGAAAGCCTCATCGACGTTTCGACGCGCGCGACGAATCCGCCGCCGCCGCTGGCTGCGCTGGACGCCGCGGCGGATGTCGTGCAAGTCGGATCGCTCTCGAAATTGCTGTGGGGCGGTATGCGGGTCGGGTGGATCCGCGCCAAGCCGTCCCTCGTCGCGCGGCTGACGGCGCTCAAAGCGGTATCGGACCTCGGGACGCCGCTGTTGAGTCAAGCCGTCGCCGCGTCGTTGCTGCCCCACATCGACGAGCTGCGCGTGGAGCGGCGCCTCTTTCTCGAACCGCGGAAGAAAGCCGTGCGCGCGGCATTGACGCGATTGCTCCCGGCATGGAAACTGAACGCTCCCCGCGGCGGGGTCGCATTCTGGATCGCGCTCCCACGCGGTAACGCGTTGCTGTTCGCTCAGGTGGCTCAGCGACACGGCGTGAAAATCGTGCCCGGGAGCGCGTTCTCCGTCGCCGGTGAGTGCGAACGGCACGTCCGGATCCCGTTCGTCCTGGAGCCGCCGGTTTTGGAGGCGGCCATCGAACGGCTCGCCGATGCGTGGGCCGCGTACAACGAGGCCGATTATCGCGCCGCGGTGTCCTGACGGCTTTCCCGTTCGCTCCAAATGCGTTGAGCGTCGGTCTGTAGCGACCGGCGATCGATCTTTCCTGGCCCGGCATACGGTAACTCGCGTAAGAAAATTACGCCGCGCGGGTGCCGGAAAGCCGGCGCTTTTTCGAGCGCGAACTTTCGCACGGCATCTTCGGTGAGCGAGCTGCCTTGTTCCGTCACGACGAAGGCAAACGGCTTCGCACCTTTGATGTCGTCGCTCACCGGAACGACGCACGCTTGAATGATCTCCGGGTGGAGTTCGAGCGTGATCTCGACCTCGCTCGGGTAGATGTTTTCGCCACCGCATACGAACATGTCGTCGGCTCGCCCCACGAAGTGGTACGCACCGATCTCGTCGCGTTTGAAGATGTCTCCGGAAATGTACCAGTTCTCCGTGGTGAAGACCGCGGCCGAACGTTCGGGCAGGTTGAGATAACCCGGAGAGTTCGCGGGCGAACGCATCCACAGCACGCCCTCCTGGGCGTCTTCGCCGCGTTCGTCGACGAGCCGCACGCCGATCCCCGGCAGCGGCCACCCGCAAGCTCCCGGCGGGTACGCGTTGCCCTTGGGATCGGGCCCGAACACTGCCGGACCCGCCTCCGTCGTTCCGTAGGCATTTTGGATGAACGCACCCGGAAAGAGCCGGTGCGCTTCGTCCCAGAGCCGGTCGGACACCGGAGCCGATCCCATCCGCAACGTCTTCACCGATGAGAGGTCGGTGCGATCGAGGACGTCAGGCTCGAGCAGCATCATCGCCAGCATCGTCGGCACGATCGTCACGACGTCGCAGTTGAAGCGTTCGATTGCTTCGATGAACCGGCGCGCATCAAACTTCGGGAGCAAGATCTCAGTCGAGCCGACGGCTAGCGTGTAGAGGCTCGTGCACAGCGCGTTCATATGGTACATCGGGGCGACGACGAGCACGCGCTGCGGTCCGGCCGCGCGGAACGTGGCCATGCGCATCTCAATGACCTAAAGGTGCCCGCCGTGCGTGAGTGGGACACCCTTCGGCAAGCCCGTCGATCCGGACGTGTAGAGCACCATAGCGTAGGCGTCGTCGGGCGCATCGAAGGCGGCATAGGCGCTACCCGGTCGAAGGAATGCCGCGAAGCCGGACGGTCCGCCGGCGTCGTAGTCGACGACCGGCGTGCCGGGCGGAAGCTGCGCTCGGCCCACGGCATCGCAGAACGTCAACACGACCTGCGAATCATTGAGGATGTACTCGATCGTCGCCGTCGGGAACCGTTGGCTGATCGGAACGGCGACCATGCCGGCACGCATAATGCCGAAGAATGCGGAGATGTATTCCGAGCGATTTTCCGCGCAGAGTCCGATTGCGGCGCCCGGAAGCAGACCGGCGGCAAGCAGACCGGCGGCAACGGCATGCGCCTCGCGATCGATGTCGCCGTAGGTGCGCTCGACCGGATGGGCCCAATCCCGGCAATCGATCATCGCTACGCGCTGCGGGTCCGAGCGATCGATCGTGTCTCCGAGATTCCGTGCCATATCAGCACGGAACATACGCGTTCGAGCGGGACCGGGCAATATCCAATTGGAGCAACTGGTCTGTTGACACTCGGGCGGCGCCCGTGCTAGGCTCCCGCAAGCCCGAGGGAGGAAAGTCAAAATGCATTTCGATGCCCCGGTTTCGAAAGAAATTCTTCAGGCCGCGCTGGCGCGCTCACCGTTTATCGATTTTCTCGGACTCGAAGTGTTGCAGACCGATCCCGAGCGCCAAGAAATCCGCATGCGGCTGGAGATGCGTCCGGAGTTCGAGCGTGCACCGGGCTCGGGACAATGGCACGGTGGTCCGCTGGCGGCCGTGATCGATACGGTCGGCGACTACGCGCTGATGATGCTGATCGGTCAAGCGCTGCCGACGATCAACTTTCGCGTTGACTACTTGCGTCCAGCGGTTAAAACATCACTAACCGCAGTCGCGCGCGTGCGCCGAAACGGGAAGAGCGTAGGCGTGGTCGACGTCGATCTAATTAACGACTCCGGGGATGTGGTTGCGATCGGCCGGGCCTGCTACTCCACCTTGGTTGCTGCTCCGAAATGACGGTTCTCGAGATCTCTCGGGGTCTCGAACGCGGCCGTTTCACGAGCCGCCAACTCGTCGAAGAAGCTCTCGAGCGCATCGCAGATCCGGCCGGCGAAGGCGCGTCGACGTTTACCGTGGCGTATCCGGAAGCGGCGCGAGCCGCCGCGGACTGCAGCGACACGCTGCGCAAGCGCGGCATCGTTCCTTCGCCGCTCGCGGGGCTGCCGGTGTCGATCAAGGATCTTTTGGACGTCGCAGGTGAGATAACGACCGCTGGTTCGGCGGTGCTGGCTGATGCCGCGCCCGCAGGCAAGGATGCGACAGTCGTGGCGCGGTTACGCGCCGCCGGTGCGGTCATCGTCGGCAAGACGAACAGCACCGAGTTTGCGTTCGGTGCCGAAGGCTTCAACGCCGTTTTCGGCGACGCGCGCAACGCGTGGGATCGCAGGGCCGGCCGAATCCCCGGCGGTTCATCGACCGGTGCGGCGATTTCGGTGACCGACGGCATGGCGGCGGTCGGTATCGGCAGCGACACCGGCGGTTCGATTCGTATCCCGGCAGCGTTGAACGGCATCACCGGCTTCAAGCCGACGAAATACCGGGTGCCGACGACCGGTTGCTTTCCGCTGGCGCCGACGCTCGATTCGATCGGTCCACTGGGGTGCAGCGTCACGTGTTGTGCGTTGACCGACGCCGTGCTGGCCGGCGAGACACCACGAGTTCCGCGTGCGATGCGCGCCGCATCGCTAGTGCTGCTCTTGCCGGCAAACTTTGTGCTCGACGATCTTGACGCGCAAGTCGGTGCGGCATTCGGCGCCGCCGTGCAGCATTTGCGCAAGGCCGGCGTTCGGGTCGACCGCCGGCGCGTTGCGGCGCTGGACCGCTACCGCACCATTCAGGCACGCTATCCGGGCTGGATCGCGGTCCCGGAAGCGTTTGCCGTGCATCGCGACCTCATCACCGCGCACGCAGACCGCTACGATCCCTCGATTCTGCGGCGCATCGAGATGGGCCGCTCGGTGAGCGCAGCCGACTATATTCATAGCTTGGCGCTGCGGCGCGATTTCATCGCCGCGTTCGACGAGGACGCGCAGCATCATGACGCCGTCGTCATGCCGACCGTACCGGTCGTCGCACCGCGCATCGCCGAGGTGAAGGCGGAACTCGACGCGGCTCCGCGCCCGCGCCTGCACCTCATGCTGATCCGCAACCCGATGCTTGCGAATTACCTCGACGCCTGCTCGGTGACCATTCCGTGCAATCGTCCCGGTGCGCCGCCCGTCGGCTTGATGCTGATCGGCCGGCACGGCAGCGACGCGCGGCTGCTGCGCATCGCGCGCACCATCGAGGCGCTGCTCGTCGCGAGGGCGTTGTAGCTTGCGTATTCTTGACCCAGTGCTGGATCACGTGGTCGTCGACGTTCACGATGAGCTCGATGCTGCCGTCGAGACCTATAGGCGGCTCGGCTTCACCGTGACCGAGCGTGGCCGCCACACGCTCGGATCGGCGAACCATCTCGCGATGTTCGGCACCGACTACCTCGAGTTGTTGGGCTGGGAGGGAACCGCGCCGCCGCGTCCGGACATGTCGCCCGGGCGATTCCCCCGCGGATTGAACGGGCTCGTGCTGCAGTTGCAGGACGCCGACGACACTTTTCGCCGGATGCGGGCCGCGGGGCTACCGGCGGTCGAGCCGATGTCCTTCAGCCGTCCGGTGAAACTGCCGGAGGGTACGGAGGATGCGCGCTTTCGCACGATCCGTTTCGAGGCTGGATTTCTGCCGAACATCCGTTTTTACTTTTGTCAGCATTTGACACCGGAGCTGGTGTGGCGGCGGGAATTGGAAACGCACGACAACGGCGCCGCCGACATCGTTCGCGTCGTCATCGTCGCCGAAGACGCATCGCGGCTGGCATCGCTCTTCGCCACGATATGCGGTGCGGAGGCGGTGAGCACGACGAGCGAGGGCTGCTCTTTGCGGGCGGCCAACGCCCGTGTCGACGTCGTGCGAAAAGCCGATCTTACGCGGATGTTTGGGGCGGCTGCGCCTGATTTGGGTGGCCGCGACGAATGCATGGCCGCGCTTTCGCTGCGCGTTCCGGGTTTGACGGAGGCGATCGTCGTGCCGGCCGCAGATGCCATGAACGCCACGCTCGAATTCCTTGCCTGACGACGTTCGTGATGTCGAGCTGGTTGACGCTCATCGCGCGTCGTGGACGATGTCCCCCCCGACCATCGTTAAATCGACACGGAGATCCTTGAGGGTTTCCGGTGCGACCGCATAAGGATCGTGAGAGAGCGCGATCGCGTCGGCGAATTTACCCGGCGCGAGGGTGCCGACGGCTTTCTCCGCGCAACTCGCATAGGCGCCCTGCGCAGTCATTGCGTTGAGGGCCTCGGCGACTGAGACACGCTGCGAAGGTCCCACGACGCTACCATCCACGCGCGCAACGCGCGTGACGGCCGACCACAGCGTGAACGCTAGGCTGTAGGGCTTGTTGTCGGTCGAGAGCGACCAAGGGATCGCGTGATCGACGAAATCGCGATGGGCCATGAGCTGTTCGGGCTTCGCGCCGGCGGCGACCAGATCGAGTCCCGAACGGTACAGGTACGACGAAGGCTGGGTCGTGACGACGGCGCCGAGATGCTTGATGCGTGGATAGTCGCGCTCGGGAATCATCTCCCGCCCGTGAACGAGGATCCAGCGCATGCCGCCGATGGGATCGCAGGCGTCGACCTGCTCCCAAAGCGTGAGGACTTCGTCGACGTAGATGTGGATCGCCGTTGCGACGCGCAGGCGCAGCCGCGCGGCAAGCCGGCAGAGCTCGCGATAGTCCTCGGGCGGGATGTAATGTGAGAGGAACCCTGCCCAGCCGGTGTACGGCCACACCCGCGCGCCGACATCGCACAGCTCGGCTTCACCGCGATACTCGAGATAAACGCCGCAAACGCGTAGCAGATCGTCGCCGAATCCCTGACCGTTTGCGTAATGCGCCCAGTCCGCGAGTTGATCGGCTGCTTCACGGACCGTGGCGAACGGCGGCAGCGACAACGGGAACGTGACGCGCACCCGGAGCGCGTCGCGGTCGTGGAGGCGCTTGTAGACCTCGTGCAGTTCGGTCGCGACGCCGTGACCTTCGTAGATACTCGTCGTGCCCGCGGCGAGGCTCAGCTGCATCGCCTGTTCCAGCGCGGCTTCGCGAATCTCCGGCGTCCAACGCGGCGTCGCGCGCAGGATCGTGTGCTCGGCTGCGGGCCAGACGCTGCGATCGAAGATGCGGCCGGTCGGTTCGCCGCGTTCGTCTTTTTCGATGGTGACGGTGGAGGTTGGGGCCGGCGTGTCGCGGTCGATTGCGCAACGTGCGAGGGCCGCCGAATTGAGCATGTGGGCGAACGGCGGGTCGTTGCTCCACAGGCCCCAAATCGAGCGAATCCACACCGGGTGATCTGGTGCGGCCTTGTCGAGATCATGGCGATCCGGGTAACGCCCCTCGCGTAATATCCCGGGCAGGTCGAGATGAAACGGTGGTTCGCCCAGCGGACCCGTCACGATCCACTCCCCGGCCGCTCGTTGCGCGGCCAGCGGAGCGATAACGCCTTGGATATCGGCAATCGCTCGCGCGTTCGCGAGGCTCGGGTACCAGCGCCGCAGGCCTTCGCGGTCCATGTGCGCGTGCGTGTCGATGAAGCCCGGGACGACCGTTCGTCCCTCCATGTCGTGCACCGTCGTTTGCGGCCCCGACAGCGCGCGCATTTCGGAATTCGTTCCCACCGCCGCGATCCGCCCTCCGGCAATCGCGAAGGCCTCGGCCGCCGGGTGAGCCGGGTCCATCGTCGCGACGTGGGCGTTTGCGACGATCGTATCGACGGCCACTAATAGGCGACGGCGTACGACTCGCGCCGCGGATCCGCTCCGCTCTCGCGAACGCCATGATCGTTGATGCGAGCAACGCCGGCTCCGCCCATCGTGACGAACAACGGCGGATGAACGGCGAGCGTGTGACCGCGCCGCTGCAACTCTGCGCGGACCGCCGAATCGATAGAGGATTCGATGTGCAGTTCACCGGTCGGCGAAACCCACCAGCGGGGCGCTTCCACCGCTTGCTGCACATCCAGTCCGCGGTCGACCAGGCGCATGATGAGCAGCGTGTTCGTGAACGTCTGACTTGGGCCGCCCGGCGTTCCGAGACAAACCGTGATGCGTCCGTTCGTGCGGATCATGTGGGGGTTGAGGGTGTGCATCGTCCGCTTACCGGGCGCCACGACGTTGGGCGACGCCGGATCGAGCGAAAAGCCGGTCATCCGGTTATTCATCAACACGCCGGTACCCGGAACGACGACGCCGCTGCCGAATACCGCGAAGACGGACTGGAGCATCGAAACCGCATTGCCGTCGGCGTCGATGACGGCGACGTAACTCGTGTCGCTGGGAACCTTTGCATCGAGTTTGCCTGCAGCGAAGGACCGTGCGCGATCGGGCGCGATCTCGGCCCCGCGTCGTGCCGCATACGCCGGATCGAGCAACTGCCCGACCGGCGCCTGCGATGCGAACGCCGGATCGGCCACGTGTCCGCGCAGATCCGCTCCCGCGATCTTCATCGCCTCGGCGTGCGTGTGGATGAAGTCGGCGCTGAGGTCCGGGTACGAGGCGATGGCGGTCGTCTCGAGGATTTTCAGCGCCTCGAGCACGACGAGTCCGACAGATACCGGCGGTTGTGCGACCAGTTCGACGTCGCGATACGCGACGCTCAGCGGTTCGCGCCATTCGCTCCGATAGCTGCGCAGATCGCTCGCGCGCAACAAAGCATTGGTTTCGCGGGAGTAGGCGTCGACGGCGTGGGCAAACTCGCCCTCGTAAAATGCCGCTGCGCCGTGCGCCGCGATCCCGGTGAGAATGCGGCATGCATCGGGCTGCTCGAGCGTTTCACCAGCCAACGGCACGTGCCCGTTGGGCCAGAAGATCGCGGCCGTGGACGGAAATTGCTCCATCACCGCAGTGCCGCGCGCGAGCGTCGAGGCGAACAGCTGGGACACAGGCATCCCGCGACCCGCGAGCGCGATCGCCGGGGCCAACACTTCGGCGAGCGGCCGCCGTCCGAACCGCTTGACGGCGTTCTCCCAGCCGTGGATTGCCCCTGGAACCGCGCATGCGCGGAGACCGTGTTCCGGGATGGAACCCCCAAAGGCTTCGGGGGTTGCCGTCGCCGGTGCGGGGCCACTGGCGTTGAGCGCGTACGTCGCCCCGGTGCGCCCATCGCTAAATAGCAGAAACAGATCGCTTCCGAGACCGCATGCGTCGGGTTTGAGCACGGCCAACGCGGCCGCAGCCGCAATTGCTGCGTCGATCGCGTTGCCGCCGGAGCGAAGCAGATCGAGCCCGGCTTGCGCTGCGAGGTGGTGACCGGCAACGACGGTGCCGTTGCGCCCCATGACGATCGGGCGCGTGATTTGCGCTCCGAAAGGAACAAAGCTCACGGCGAATGGGTTAGAGTCAGTCCGATCCGCTCCTTCGCTTGCCCACGAGTTGTTTGCGGCGCAGGCCAATTATCCGAAGTGGTCTTGCCGAGCGGAGGGAGCTACGGTATCGTGCTACACCTATGAGACAGATGCTTGCACGCATAGTCATCGCGCTGCTGCTCGTCGCCGGCAGCTGCGGCGTGCCGGCTCGGGCCGACACCGAAGTCATTTTTGGCACGGTCGGCGGGTTGAACACGAGCTACTTGCCACTCTTCGTTGCGCAAGAGCTCGGCTATTTCAAAGAAGAGGGTATCTCGGTTCGCGCCGTCGACTTCGGCGCCGCGGGTACCCTCTTGCCGCAAGTTGCCGCCGGACGCGTAACGGTCGGCTTTCCTAATGCCGAGCCCGTGATTCTCTCGCACGACGCCGGTAAGACGCCGCTGCCGGTGAAGTTCTTTTACAACGTCATCCGGCGCAATGTGTGGGAATTTTCCGTGCTCGCGTCGAGCAACATCCACACCCTGCGAGACCTCAAGGGGAAGACGATCGGCATTTTTTCGTTTGCCGTCGGGAGCCTCCCGATCACCAAAGCGATCCTGGCCAACGCCGGTCTGAGCCCAAGCGACTACACGCTCGTCCCGGTCGGCCTCGGCGCCGCATCCTACCTGGCGTTGCAGACCGGAAAGATCGACGCGCTCAACCTCTTCGACGTCTCCGACGACGAAATGACGGCGCTCGGAACGAAAGTCCGAATCCTTCCGGAACCCCCCCAGTACTCCGGGCTGCTCGCGAACGGTTTCATCGCGAGCGACGATATGTTGAAAAACGACCCCGACACGCTGGTAAAATTCGCGCGCGCGATAACGAAAGCCCAAGTCGTTTGCCAAGTGCTCCGCCGGGCTTGCATTCGTGTCATGTTCCGGTCGGCGCCGCAAACGAAGCCCTCCAACTTGGACGGAGAAGCGGCCGTGCAGTATACCGAGTACATCGGCACGCGCCGCGCCACGACGATGATAGCCCGGCGCGGCCACTACGGTGAGTACGACCCGGCGGTGTGGAACAATTTCATCACGGCTTTGCACGCCGGCGGCGAACTGAGCACGACCGCGATCCCGATCGATCAACTCTTCACCAACGCGCTCATTCCGAAAATCAACGCCTTCGATTATGACAAGATCCAACGCGACGTGTTGAAGTTACAGTGACACAAGATATCGCCGTTCCCGCGAATTGGACGCCGGATTGGCCGGCCATCGCCGATCACATCGTAAACCGGACGCTTCAAATCCGGCGCGGCGAACGCGTCATTTATATGGTCGACGCCTGGCTGTACGCCGACTTCCTCGAAAGCATCCGCGAGTCGGTGCTCAAGGCGGGCGGCATCGAGCAAGCGACCATCCTCACCTGGACGAAGCGGTTGCGCGAGTTACGCACGCTGCGAGGTACGAGCCCCGATCCCGAAATCGTGCAACTCGAGCAACGCGCGCACCTAGAGCTGTTCGAGACGGCCGACGTGTTCATGTGGCTGCCCAACGATTTCACTGTGCGCGGAACGTATACCGGTTGGGAGACCGAGTGGATTCTGGATCGCTGGCGTGGGCGCGGCATCCACTGTCACTGGTTTCCCGATCCGGTCGCACCCGCGGGTGACGGCCTCCACCGGAAGCTCGAGTATATCTACCAGCGGGCGATTCTCGAGTTGGACTACGACGCGCTCAAGCAGCGCCAGCAGTGGCTCGTCGATGCGATCCGCGGGCGGGCCCTGCGCGTGACGACGCCCGAGGGGACCGACATCACCTTCTCGCTGCCACCCGACGGATGGTATCATCGCAACGACGGGGACCTCTCCCGCGAGCGGGCACTGCGCGCCGTGTGCGCGCGCGACCGGGAGGAAGAAGTGCCTTGCGGTGCCGTGCGCACCGTGCCTGCCCCGGACTCAGCGAACGGCGTCATTTCGCTGCGCAAACCGGTGGCGTGGAACGGCTTTCCGCTCGACGTGAACGAGTACGTTCCGCTCGACATCGTCTTCAAAGACGGCCGCATCACGGAGCTCAAGAGTCAAAAAGATGATGCCAAACTCAACCGGATCTACACCGCGTTGACGGGCGATAAGGACCGGCTCGGCGAGATCGTCATCGGAACGAACCCCTTGCTCGTGACGCCGCCCG
>Ga0209415_10007975_pt1 | contig 18390 bp, 14 predicted proteins | sample PeaSoiSIISIP2007_FD_187696 | JGI IMG/M metagenome (GOLD analysis project Ga0209415, IMG submission 187696) | Peat soil microbial communities from Weissenstadt, Germany - SII-SIP-2007 (SPAdes) (version 2) | ecosystem: Environmental > Terrestrial > Soil > Wetlands > Peat | place: Germany...
TTGGGTCGAACCCGGCCATAGGCGTCCCGCCCGACATCGGCAGTTGGTTCGAGCTCGTGATGAGCCGATCCCGGCCCCGAGTTTGATGCGATGAACGCCTGGGACGCGCGCGATGTTCTGCTTAGCCGGGCTGTGGGATCTGGCGCCGGTTATTTGGTTGGGCGGGGGAGCTCGCGCATCTATCTTGCCTATTCGCCTGCGAGGATACGGCATGAGCTGGACGCCTGAGATCGAGCAGCTGGAGCGGCTGCGGCGGCTGCGCAAGCGGATGGGTGGGGCCGAAAGCATCGCGCGGCAACATGCGCAGGGGCGGCTGACGGTGCGTGAGCGGGTTGACCTCCTGGTGGACGCCGATTCGTTCCAGGAAACCTCGACCTCGGCAGGCGCGGCCAAATGGGACGACGAGGGGCGGCTGGAGAGCTTTCGGCCGATGGCCTACGTCACCGGTCAGGCCAACATTGACGGGCGCCCGGTGATCCTGGAGGGCGGTGACTTCACCATCCGCGGCGGGTCCGCGGACTCCGGGACCCCGTATCCGCGGGTCGAGGTGGCTTGGCTCGCTGGCGAGCTGCGGGTTCCCTTCATTCGGCTGCTGGACGGGGCCGGCGGCAGCGTGCGGAACTACGATCCGGAGGCGAGGAGGGCCGGCGGCGACCCAACCATGCCACCGGGCCACGCGGCGGCGGACGAGGGGCCGCTGGTCGACGTTCAGCCCACAGGGACGCCCGGCAGCTTCGACCTGCCAAAGCGGCACGATTTCTCGGCGGTGGCGCCGACGGTGGAGGATCACCTGGCGACCCGGATGGCCAAGGGCAACCTCCTGGCCCAGGTGCCGGTGGTGGCCGCCGTGCTGGGCTCGGTGGCGGGGTTGCCAGCGGTGCACGTGGGCGACTGCCATTTCTCGATCATGACCAAGACGGCGGAGACCTTCGTTGGCGGCCCGCCGATGGTGTCCCAGGCGCTGGGGCTCACCGTGACCAAGCAGCAGCTCGGCGACTGGACGGTCCAGGCCAAGACGTCCGGCGTGGTGCACAACGTTGCAGAGAGCGAGGCCGACGCCTTCGCCCAGATCAAACGGTTCCTCTCCTATCTGCCCTCGAACGTCTGGCAGCTGCCGCCATGGGCCGAGCCGCAGGACGATCCCAATCGGCGCGACGAGAATCTGATCTCGGCCATCCCGAAGCGGCGGACGGCGGCGTACGAGGTGCGCAAGATCATCGAGGCGGTCGTTGACCAGGGCTCGATGTTCGAGATCTCCTCGCTCTACGGCCGCGCCATGGTGACCATGCTTGCGCGGATAGACGGCTTCCCGGTGGCCGTGCTCGCCAACGACTGCCGCCGCGACGGCGGCGCGATGACGCCGGCGGCCTGCATCAAGACCGAACGATTCGTGGACCTTGCCGACACCTTCCATCTGCCCATCGTCTACTTTGCCGACGTGCCGGGATTCATGGTCGGCCCGGAGTCCGAGGCCGCGGGCATCATTCGCTTCGCCAACCGCGCGTCGGCGGCGGTGCGCGAGGCGAGCGTGCCCTATATCTCGATCGTGACCCGGCGGATGTACGGGGTGGCGAGCGTGGTCGCCAAGGCCGATGGCATGTCGGTGAAATACGCCTGGCCCTCGGCTGAGTCAGGATCGCTCGTGGCCCAGGGCGGCGTGATGGCGGCTTATCGGCGGGAGATCGAAGCCGCGCCCGATCCTGTCGCCAGGCGGCTCGAGATCGAGGACAGATTTCAGCGGATGGCGTCGGTGCTGCGCCAGCCAGGGCTCGCCCGGCCGCTGGAGATCATCGATCCGCGCGACACCCGCCCGGCCATCGTCGACTATCTGCGCAAGAGCCATGCGGTGAACGCGACGAGGCTAGGGCCCAAGCTGCGCGTTGGCATGCGGCCGTAAGGGAGGGGCGCCCGTGGAAGTGAAATCCGAGATGAAGGCCATCGTCAGCAAGATCGAGGTGTCCGCGGGGGCGCAAGTGGCCGCTGACGACGTCCTGATGATCCTAGAATCCATGAAGATGGAAATACCAGTGCCGGCCCCCATGGCCGGGCGGGTTCGGTCGATCGCCGTCACGGAAGGAGCGAGCGTCGAGGAAGACGAGGTGTTGGTGGTGCTCGACCTTAGCTAACGGTTCGCACGGCTAGGCCGCGGCTGACCGACCTCCTTCTGGCGCGTTCCGGCTGGCGGCCCGAGCAGGCGTTGGGCCTAGCCGCCTCAGGGTCGTCATTTGGTCTTGAGCTTGTCATCGCGGGCCTTGGCGAGCGCGGCGCCCACGCGGGTCATCTGGCGCGCCTCGCCCATCTCGGCCCGCTCCTTCTCGGGGATCGCCAGCTCGCGGATCATGTAGTTGGAATGGGCGGCGTGGGCGGCGAGCCGGTAGCCCATGGCATCCTGCGCGAGGTTGATCGACTGCTTCAGCATCCGCAGTTCGAGCAGGCTGTTGGCCGCCCAGCGCTCCGCCTGCGCCATCACCGCGTCCTCCAGCTGATCGCGGGGCACGACCTCCGAGACCAGCCCCAGCGCCTGCGCCTCCTGGGCGGGGACGAACCGGTTCTCGAACAGGATCCGCTTCGCGTTGCGCACGCCCAGGTCCCATGGCGCGGTGTGCAGCTGTAGATGCGAGGGCAGGAACTGGGCATCGTCGCTAGCGATGATGATGTCCATGCACGACGCGATCAGGAAGCCGCCGAAGATGCAGTAGCCCTGCACCTGGGCGATGGTGGGCTTGCGCACGTCGCGCCAGCGCAGCGAGTTCTCGACGAACAGGTGCCAGGAGCGGTTCACCCGCCCGAGGACCCCTTCGCCGAACGGCTGGGTCGCGCGGTCCTCCAGCTCCTCCGGCGTGCCGAGATCGTGGCCGGCGGAGAAGTGATCGCCGGCGGCGGCCAGCACGATCACCTTCACCTCGTTGTCCAGGTCGGCGCGGGCGAACGCCTGCGTCATCTCCTCGAGCAGGATGCGGGACTGGGCGTTCCGGTAGCGTGGGCGGTTGAGGCGAATGATCTCGATCTCGCCGCGGCGTTCGACTTCGATATGACGGTAGCTCATGCGGGCGCCTTCGCTGGCTCGGCGGCAAGAGCGCCGACCGGATGTTGGAGCACGGCCCCGGCTTCCACCAGGTCGTCGATCTCGGCGCGGGAGAGCCCGAGCAGGCCCCCCAGCACCTCGTGGGTGTGCTCGGCGAAGCAGGGGGCCGGTGAGCGGATCGCGCCGGGCGTCCGCGACAGCCGGTAGGCCAGCCCGGGATACTCCGCCGTGCCCGCGGCCGGATGGGTAAGTTCCCGGATGAACCCGCGGCTGCGCAGGAACGGGTCGCGCCACACGTCCGCGCCACTGTTCACCGGCGCGGCGGGGACTCCCGCCGCCTGCAGCAGGTCGGTCGCTTCGTGCTTGCCCCGGGCGCGGGTCCAGGCGCTCAGGGCCGCCTTCAGCGCCTCGGCGTGCTCCCGCCGACCGGCCAGCGCCCCGAACTTCGCGTCGGCCAGGTCGCTCACGCCGGTCGCGGCGACCAGCCGCCGCCAGGTTTCGTCGTCGGGACAGGCGATCACCATCCACTGGTCGTCGCCGGCGCATGGAAAGGCGTCGTGGGGCGCCGTGTCGGGGCGGCGGTTGCCGTCGGCGCGGAACACCTCGCCCGTGCGTCCGGTCTGCAGGATGTACTCGCCGATCCAATGCATGGCCGCCTCCACCTGAGCGACCTCGACATATTGGCCAAGACCCGTGCGATTGCGCTCGGCCAGCGCGGTCAGCACGGCGGCGGCGCCGTGCAGCCCGCCGATCGGATCGAGATAGGCGGGGCCTGTCAGCACCGGCTCGCCGTCGCCGTAGCCGATCAGGCTGGCCATGCCGGCCGCGGCCTCCATGGTCTTCCCCATCCCGACATGGCTGGACCAGGGCCCGTCGTTGCCGAAGGCGGGCATCTCCACCATCACCAGCCCCGGGTTGTCTCGGCTCAGCGCCTCGTAGCCCAGGCCGAGCTTGGTGAGGGCATGGGGCGAGAAGTTCGCCAATACGACGTCGCACTTGGCTGCGAGCCGCCGCGCGATGTCCTGCCCATCGGACGACTTCAGATCGAGGCTGATCGACTTCTTGTCGTGGTTCTGGGTGTTGAACAGCGCGTTGCGATCGTAGGGCCGCTCGCCGCCCAGGCGGTCCGGATAGCTCGCCGGGTCGTTCACCCCGGCCGCCGGACCGCGCCAGGAGTCGAGCCGCGCGCCGTTCTCGATCTTGATCACCTCGGCGCCCAGGAAGGCGAGGGCTCGCGCGGTCATCGGTCCCGCCCAAGCCTGGGTGAAGTCGAGGACCCGCAAGCCTTGCAGCGGCAGGCGGTCGGAGATGGCCGGATCGGGGAGCGTGCTGCGGCGCTCGAGGCCCTTGGTCTCGAACTGGGCGCGGCCGCCGAGCGCCGGGGCCTGCGCCCGTGCGCGGTGCGGCGAGCGCGTCCGGAACACCGGCCCCAGGCTATCCAGCTTGCCGTCGCCATCCGCCCGGAACATACCGCGGCCGGCATATTGGGGCGTCTCGAGCAGCTCCGGCAGGGTGGGGATTCGCGCCGAACTCACCTTGGCCCGCTGCAGCTGCTCGATCAGCTCCTCCACGCCGCGGCCCTGCGCCTGCTCGCGCAGCAGGGCGACCGCGTCGGACCAGTTGCGGCGCAGCGCCGCCACGCCGTCGAACCGTGGGTCCTCGGCGATGTGCGGGATGCCAAAGATACGGCAGATCGCCGGCCACCCGCGCAGGGCGAACAGCACCAGCCAGCCATCGCGGCACCTCAGCTGGGCCAGCATGCCCGGATACTGCCGCCGCGAAGCGTAGGTGCGCGAGTAGGCGTATTGGGTGACCAGATTCTGCGCCATGGCTGCGGTGGCTTCGGCCGTGATCGCCTCCACCGCCTGGGTTTCGCCGGTCCGGTCGCGCCAGATCAGCGCGGCCAGGCATGAGATGTAGGCGGTGGTCCCGCACGCGTACGCCGTCCGACGGCCGATGCCGTAGAGCGGCTCGCGGTCCTGCGCGCCGGTGGTGAACATGACGCCGCTCAGCGCCTGGTGGACGATCTCGCCGCCGCGCCAGCCCCGATAGGGACCCTGCTCGCCGAAGTCGCTGACACGGCAGACGATCTTGCCCCCAGCCCGAGCGGCGACTGGATCTCCAGCGTCGACGAGGACAATATCGGCCTCGCGCAGCAGCTGATCCAGGTCGAGGTCGCTTGCCGTGTCGCCCTGGCGCCAGGTGAAGCCAGCCTTGCCCTGGTTCAGGTGACGAAAGAGCAGCGAGGCGTTGTCGTCGAACGGACCCTCACGTCGGGTTGCGGCCCCGTCCGGTCGCTCCACCAGGATCACTTCGGCGCCGTAGTCGGCAAACAGCCTGCCGCAGAACTGGCCCGCCGCAGTGGAGGTCGCGTCGATGACCTTGACCCCGGCGAGCGCCGGCTCGTCGCATGCCAACGGGGCGTCCTTCCTCATTGCATCGCGACCTACCGCACTTGACGGAAGCAGGTGCGGATCTCGTCGACGTAGGTCGCTGGCTGTTCCCAGGCGGCGAAGTGGCCGCCCTTCGGCAGCTCGTTCCAGTGGATGATGTTGCTCATCCGCTTTTCGGCCCATCGACGGGATGGGCGGAAGATCTCCTTCGGGTAGATGCTGACCCCGACCGGCAGCTCAAGCTTGGTCGAAGCGAAGCTGCCGAAGCTCTCCCAGTAGAGCCGCGCCGACGAGGCGCCGGTCGCCGGGAGCCAGTAGAGCATGATGTTGTCGAGCATCTCATCGGGCGTCAGGGCGTCCTCTGGGGCGCCCTGGTTGTCGGTCCAGGCCCACATCTTCTCGTAGACCCAAGCGGCCTGGCCGACCGGCGAGTCGGTCAGGCCGTAGCCGAGCGTCTGCGGCCGCGTCGCCTGCTGCTTGGAGTAGCCGCTGTCCTTGTCCTGGTAATAGGCCATCGCAGCCAGGGACGCCTGCTCGGCCGGCGTCGGCGACTCCTTCAAGTCCTCCGCGTCGGGGAACACCAGCGGCATGTTGACGTGGATCGCCGCGCAGGCCGGCGGCCGCATCACGCCGATCGCCGTCGTCACCCCCGCGCCCCAGTCACCGCCCTGGGCCACCCAGCGCCGGTAGCCGAGCCGCTCCATCAGGGTGATCCAGGCGGCGGCGATGCGCGGCACGCCCCACCCGGTTCCGACCGGCTTGTCGGAGAAGCCGTATCCCGGCAGCGACGGCGCGACCACGTGGAACGCGTCGCTGGCCGAGCCGCCGTGCGCCGTCGGGTTGGTCAGCGGCTCGATCACCTTCATGAACTCGAGCACCGAGCCCGGCCAGCCATGGGTGACGATCAACGGCAGCGCGCCCTCATGCGGCGAACGCACGTGCAGGAAGTGGATGCCGAGGCCATCGAGGGTGGTCTTGAACTGGCCGAGCCCGTTCAGCCGGGTCTCGCAGCGCCGCCAGTCATAGCCGTGACGCCAGTGCTCGCAGAGCGCGCGCACCTTGGCCAGCGGCGCGCCTTGCGTCCAGTCGTCCACTGTCTCGCGCTCGGGCCACCGGGCGCCGTCGAGCCGGCGGCGCAGGTCGCTTAGCGCATCCTCGCCGATGTTCAAGGTGAAGGGGGCGATCTCTTGGCTCATCTTCCGGCCCTTTGCGACGACGGCGGTCAGACGGCTCTACCACCGCCTAAGGGGCCCGCGCCACATCAGCCCGGACCCTCAACGCGCATGGGCCGCGCATCGGCCCGTTTGCATCCCCCGCCAGCGAGTCCGCCACGACCCAGGCGACGCCGGTCAAGGCGATGTTGAGGGCGTTCTCGCTCCAGATCTCGCGGCTGGATGGATCGGCCAGCAGCATCGGCCCGTGCACCAGCAGTGTGAAGGACGCATACATCGCGGTCAGCAGGACCGCGGCGAGGCGGGCTCTCACGCCGGTCAGTATCGCAAGGCCGGCCGCGATGTGGCCAAGCCCGGTCGCATAGCCCCAGAACACTTGCGACGGCGGCAGCCAGTTGGGGACCAGCGGGGTGGTGAGGTTCATGTAGGCGAAATGCGCACCGCCGAAGAGCACTGCGCAGATCCCGAACGCCACTTGGCCCAGGCGCGCGAGGCGTTTGGCCAGGACCGCATCGATCTTGGCGTTGGCGGCGTAGACGATCAGTCCGCCCGCGCCGATCGCCAGCTGCTCGGCCGCGCCGCTGTAGAGGCCAAACTCCTTGTAATGAGCCGGCAGCAGCCGGCCATCCATCAAGATGACGACGATAAGCGCGTAGTAGGCGGCGAGCGCCGCCGCGCCCCAGCGGGCGGTTCGGCGCCACTCGACCGCCGCGCCGGCGACGAGCATGAACCCAGCGGCGGCGTAGGCCAGGACCGTGCGCCCCGGTAGGCCATTGGGCGCCGGCTGGCCCAGGTCGAAATCCCCCCACGCCAGGCAGACCAACGCCAACGCCATCACGCCCAGGCCGTAGACCCGCCAGCCCAAGGCCTTCGTCGTCTTGGTTTCGGGCATGGCAGTTCCGCCGCGGGGACTAGACTAGCCGGTTCTTCGGCACGTCGCGGAAAGGGCGGTCGTCGTCGCTGCGCGGCTCCTTCGGCATTCGCAGCACGCGCTCGGCGATGATGTTGCGCTGGATCTCGTCGGTGCCGCCGGCGATGGAGACCGCCGGCACTGAAACCAGGATCTCCGCGATCACCCCGTCCAGCGGGCCGTCCTCGCCGGTCAGCATCGCATCGGCCCCAGTGATCGCCGTATGGACCCTGGCTGCGGCGCGGGCGACGTGGCTCGCCGCCAGCTTGCCCAGCGAGCCTTCCGGACCCGGCGGCCGGCCCTGGGCCTGCGCGGCGCGGGCGCGGCGGGCGGTCCATTCGGCGGTCTTCGAGAGGGTCAGCAGCTTGGCGATCTCCTGGCGCACCACAGGATCGGCGATGGCGCCGGTGGCCTTGGCCCGCTCCAGCACCAGGTCGACGCGCCCGGCGCGCTGCGGGTACCACTTGTAGGGCTCGTTGACGGTGGCGATCTCGGCCCGTTCCTCGTCGTAGATTCGGCCCTTTCGCTCGGAAGCGGCGCCCCACAGGCGCATGCCGTCGGCGCCGCGCCGCTCGTGCATCAGCGTCGTTGTCGCCACCGCCCAGCCGCCGCCGACCTCGCCGACCAGATGTTCGGCCGGCGCCTCGGCGTCGGTGAAGAACACCTGGTTGAACGAGGCGTGCCCGTTCATCTGCCGCAGCTGATGCACCTCGACGCCCGCCTGGCGCATGTCGAGCACGAAGTAGGAGAGCCCCTGGTGCTTGGGAACGTTGGAGTCGGTGCGCGCCAGGAGCAGGCCCCAGTCGGCGTGGTGGGCGCTGGTGGTCCAGACCTTCTGGCCATTGAACACCCAGCGGCCGTCCTTCAGCTCGGCGCGGGTAAGGGCGCCGGCGAGATCGGAGCCGCTGCCGGGCTCGCTGAACAGCTGGCACCAATTGTCCTCGCCGGTGAGGATGCGGCGCAGGAACTTGGCCTTGTGGAAGTCGCCGCCGTGCTCGAGCAGTGTCGCCGCCGCGAGGCCCCGCACGCCGCTGCGGGCGACGCCGACCGCGCCGACGCGGCGCATCTCCTCGGCGACGACGGCGTCGAACGCCGGCGGCAGGCCCTTGCCGTGCCATTCCTTCGGCCAGCTCGGCATGCCCCAGCCGGAGTCGATCAGCCGGCCGCGCCACTCGGCAAGGCCCAATTCAGCGTTCCAGTTCGCTTCCAGCCAGGCGCGCGCCTCGGCGCGGACGGCGGCTTCGTTGGGTTCGGTCATTGCCTGATCCATCCGCTTATACGCCCCACGCCTGCAGCATCCGCTCGCGGTGCCAGGCCGGATCGCCCAGGAACACCTCCGAGCTTTTGGCGCGCTTGAACCAGAGGTGGGTGTCGTTGTCCCAGGTGAAGCCGATGCCGCCGTGGATCTGGATGGTGTTGATGGCGGTCTGCAGATAGGCTTCGGACGCGCAGGCTTTGGCCAGGGACGCGATCGCCGGCAGTTCGGGGTCGTCCTCGGCAGCGGCGGAGGCCGCGGCGTAGGCGGCCGACTTGGCCAGCTCGACATCGACCAGCATGTCGGCCTGCTTGTGCTTCATCGACTGGAACGAGGCGATTGGCCGGCCGAACTGCATGCGCAGGTTGGCGTAGTCGAGCGCCGAGACGCGCAGCCGCTCCGCGCCGCCCACCATCTCGCTGGCGAGGCAGGCCGCGGCCTGGGTCAGGGTCTTCGTCAGAGGCCCGGCCGCGCCGCCAAGCTCGCCCAGCAGCTCAGCCTCTACCCCGTTGAATTCCAGCCGCGCCAGCTTGCGGGTGGGGTCGAGCGCCTTCAGCGCCCGGCGCGTCAGCCCGGCCGCTCCGCCAGGTGTCGTGAACAGCGATAGTCCGTCTTCGCCACTCGATCCCGGCGCGCGCGCCGCGACGACGATGAGGTCAGCCGTGTGGCCGTCGAGCACGAAGCTCTTGATACCATCGAGCCGGAACTTGCCGGCATCGCCGGGGGTGGCGTTCATCTCGATGCCGGAGGCGTCCCACCGCCCGTTCGGCTCGGTGAAGGCCAGCGTCGCCACAACCTCGCCCAGCGCGATCGGCGGCAGCAACACTTCCTGTTGCGCCCTGGTCCCGGTGTTCATGATCGCGGTGGCGGCCAGCACGGTGGTCGAGAAATAGGGCGCGCAGAGCAGCGCCCGACCCATCTCTTCCAGTACGATGCCCAGCTCGACGAAGCCGAAGCCCTGCCCGCCGTATTCCTCGGGGATATGGACGCCGGTCAGGCCGAGCTGCTGGTTCAGCTCGATCCAGGCGTCCCGCTCCCAGCCGGCGTCGGTCTCCATCAGCCGCCGCACGACCGCGGGCGGCGACTTCTCCTGCAGGAAGCGCCGCAGCACCGACCGGAACTCTTCCTGCTCGCTGGTGAAGCTGAACTGCAGTTGGGTCCCTCCTAAGCTGACGAGGCGGCCTGCCCGCCGACGTCGCGCTCGACACTATTGAGCGCGCGGCGCCGAAAAGCGACACCAACGTGCCGCCGACGGATTTCCTCGGGGCGGCCGATTAGGGCTGACCGTTGCCTGCGCGTGTGACCAGGTCCAGACTTCCGGCGACTGAAGGCAGGATTGGAATGCCCGTGAACAGCCTCGCTCGGAAAGCCGCCGTTGACTACGGGACCGAAGAAGCCGCGATGCGGGTCTACTGCGCCGAGGGCGAGGCTCGGGCTCTGGCGCTCGGCAACCGCGGCCCGATCCGGTTCACCACCTCAGGCGGTCTCCACCCCGACATTCGCGAGGCCTATTCGCGCTGTGGCTTCTACGTGTTCACCGGCGTGCTTGGCGCCGACGAACTCGTCGACATCGAAGCCGACTTTCACGAGATCCAGTCGCGTCTTCCGGTCCATCGCGGCGACCAGTACGACCCGCAGGGACGGCCGGCGCTGGGCGCCGGTCACGCTGGGTTGAATCTGGTCTGGGCGAGGCCGCTCAGCGACCCGGTTGGCGGCACCAAGGCGGCCCATGGCCGCTACCCGGTCAAGATGTTCGAGCCAGCCGCGTCGGCGGACGCGCCAGATGAAGTGGTCTACCTGATCCTAGGCTCGCTGCAGTTTTCGGACGCCTGCCTGCGGGTCTACGGGCATCCCCAGTTGCTGGCCATCGCCGCCGCGATCAACGGCCCGGACTTCGTGCCGTTCAACGAGGCGCTGTGGATGAAGGGCCCGGGTCTCGGGGCGTCCGTCGCCTGGCATCAGGATGGCTGGACGCATTGGGAAAGTCCGGAGCTGGACGAGGGCTCTCACGGTTTCAACTTCATGGCCCAGCTCTACGGTTGCTCGCCCGCCAACGGGCTGTGGGTGGTCCCAGGCTCGCACCGGACCGGCAAGGCCGACATCGCGGCGCTGGTGGCGGCTGCCGGGACCGAACGACTGCCCGAAGCGGTCCCGCTCGTCTGCGGACCTGGCGACGTCGCCATCACCAACCGTCAGGCCGTCCATGGATCGTTCGCCAACACCAGTTCGGACTGGCGCGTCACCGTCAACTTCGGCTTCCACCGGCGACGCTCGGTGCTGGGCGTCGCCGGCGGCGGCGTACACAATGCTCCGGCCACGTACGATGCCGAGCGCATCGCCCAGCGCGCCCACGCCATAGGCTGGGGCATCAGCGCCCGGCGCCAGCGTTTTCCGGATGAGGCGCCTTACGTCTATGCTCCGCATGCGGAGGCTGGCGACGCCTGGCCCTGGGACGATCGCGCCCGCGCCGAACTCAAGGATTACAACCTGCTCGATCTGGGCATCTGAGCCTCGCGACTCCCTCAGCGCGCCGGTGGCGAGGCCAGGTAGGGCGAGTCAGATTTTTCTCCGCTCGCTAACGCGCAGCGATTCTGCGGAGGATCGGCCAGTAGTGTTCCAGGCCGGACGTTTGCAGGCCCGCGACCTTGCCGGCGTCGTCCCAGCGACGCAGCCGGATCGCGGCGGCGGCAAACCGGCGCCGCTCGAAGCGACGCCGCTGCGCCGGGGCGAACCGGCCGCCCTGGAGCGCCAGGCTCAGGACCGAGGCCGGGCTTAATGCGGCTTCATAGTCCGGCTCGGCGGCGCAGAGGTAGCGCTTCGCAGCGACATGCAGGACCACCGGCCCCACCACATCGGGGCCAAACCAGCGCCGCAGCGCCCGGGCGCCTTGGATCTCGTGCCGCGCGTCGCGCCCGTCACGCTCGGCCACGTCGCCGCGGCCCTCGAACAGGTGGCCGTAATCGTGCAGCAGGGCCGCGGCGATCAGCGGGTCCGAGGCGCCCTCCGCCTCTGCCAACATCGCACACTGCAGCGCGTGGTCGAGCTGGGAGACGTTCTCGCCGTAGGCGTCGGCGCCGCGCTCGGCGAACGCGCGGGCGATCTCATCGATGAAGTCACCCCCCATCTGACGCCTCACAGTGCGACATGGCCTCGAGCCTGGCGAGGGTGGCCGCAAGGCCGTCGATATCGGCGTAACAGCCCCGAAGCCAGCGCGGACTGCCGCTCGCGAGGCCGCGCCGGCCGTGCAACAGGCGGCGATTGTCGAAGATGACCACTTCGCCAGGCGAGAGGCGTCGTCCGTACGCAGCTTCCGGCGAATGGATCCGGCGATAGAACGCCAGGTAGGCGTCGTACCAGGCGTCAGTCGCCGCGGCGTCGCCCGGCGCCAGATCCAACGAGCGATGGTTCAGGCGCACCGCTTCGACCGCGCCGTTCGCATCAAGAGTGAGCACCGGCGCCGCGTGCGACCAGCGCTCGCCGCTGGCCGCCCTGAAGGTGAAACGCACCGGCGTGCGGGCCAGCAAATCAAACGCGTCAGGCGCCTCGCGCCGCAAGGCTTCTGCATGAGCGAAACCGTCGACGAACAGCGTCTCGCCGCCGCCGGCGTCGTCGATGGTGATCGCATGCAGCAGCTGCAACGTCGGGACCGGGTCGCGATAGGGATTGTCCGTATGCAGATCGAGCGCGCGGTCGGTGTAGGCGAGATTGCCCGGTTGGGGCTCAATCCGGACATCGAACAGCCGGCCGTAGTTGGTCTCGCGGATGAAGCCGAACCGCGCCACGGTCCGCTCGACCACGCCGGGATCGCGCCCTGCGCCGACCAGGAACGCGAGACCGAACCGGGCCACGCGCGACAGCACCTCCCGCGCGGCGCGGTCGTCGCCGAGATAGTCCTCGAACGGAACCGGCGCAGCCTTGGCGATCGGCTCCGGCGCCAGCCAGTGCGAGAGCGGATGGACGGGCGCGGCGTCGGCGCGCAGGCGCTCAGTGTTGATGCTGCGCTCGACCCCAGAAGGCGCGAAGCGCAGCTTGAGCGTATCGGTTTCGATCTCGGCGGCTTCGAGCGTCGCGCCTTGAGCGGCCAGCGCGCCGTGTTCGCGCTGGCCGCTAACGCCGGCGCGCGCACCGTCGGCATGATCGAACAGCCAGCGCGCGGCGATCTCGCGGCTCGCACCATCCGGCCAGGTCACCCTGACCCGCGTTCCGTGGTCGGTGAGGACCGCTTGCGGGGTCATGCGCGAACCCGCCGCTCGCCGCTGAGCGCCGGGATCAGGTCGGCCACAGTTTCGATCACGAGGTCCGCGCCCGCTGCGGTCAGGCGGCCGGCCGCGATCGCCAGGCGCGTGCTGCGGCTGGCCGGATCCAGCGCCGCCAGAGCCGCCCGCGACAGCCCAGTCGCGTTACCGGAGGCCGAGACCCCGATCGTGAAACACCCGGCGGCGCGGCCCTCGGCGATCCCCGCCTCCGCGTCATCGACCTTGACCACCCGCGACAGCGGCCAGACGCCGAGCTCCGCGCAGGCCTTGTAGATCATCAGCGGCGATGGCCGACCTTCCGGGGTCTCATTGGCGCAGACCAGGTGATCGGGGGCATAGCCCTGTTCGGCGGCCCGGGTCAGCACCGGCGCCATCATCTCGCGGGTATAGCCCGTTGACGAAGCGACCTTGAGCCCCGCCGCCCGTAGCGCCGCGACCGTCTCGGCGGCGCCGGGGATGAGCTCGGCGGCCTCGGCGGCCTTCTGCCGCATCAGCGGGCCGAGGTCGTCCATCAACGCCGTCACATCGGCCTCGCCGGAGGCGGCGCCGTTCGCGGCGACCCAGGCGGCGGCGACATCCGGCATCGCCAGCAGCGCGCGCACATGATCGGCTTTAGCCTTGCCCATGTCAGCGCGGACCGTCCCCTCGCCCAGCGTCACGCCGCGGCGTGCGAACGCCTCGATCAGCGCCGCCACCGGTGCGCGGCAGCCGAAATCGACCATTGTGCCGGCCCAGTCGAAGACCACCAGGTCGAAGTCGCCAAGTCCTTTGCCGGTCACGACCGCGCTCCCCCAAAAAGATCCGTCACCACCTCTTCGCCGAGCGCAAAGCCGGTGGACGCCCCTGCCCCTGTGGTCACCATCGCCAGCCGAACACCTGACGCCGGCGTGTCGACGACGACGGGCCGGTCGGGCGCCGAGGCGTAGGTGCCGGTCCATCGCTCGACAACCCGCGGCGCACCGGGTCCCAGCACGGCGCGGAATTCGTCCAGGATAAGCCCGTCGACCGCCTCATCGGCGAACGGATCAGGCGTCGGCGCGTAGTGGTGGCTGTCGCCGACCACCAGCGTGCCGTCAGCGCTCTGCACCACGATCAGATGCACGCCGTGCCTCAGGTGGTCCGGCTGCTCGGCCTGCAAGCGAGTGCGCAAGGCGCCGGCCTCCGGCAGGGCCGCATAGCCGGCGTAGCGCGCGAGCCCCAGGTCCGACATCACGCCGGCGGAGAGGCGATAACCGGGGTCGGCAAGCCGCAGCATCTGCAGCTTGCACCGCGTCACGCCATAGGTGGCGACTCGGTCCGGGAACAGGCTGAAGAGGTCATCGCCGGGGCAAACCGCGACCGCCTCGGCTTCGACCACGCCGCGAGTGGTGACAACCTTCGAGGTCTCGACACTCAGGACCGCGGTCCCACGCCGGAAGGTCACGCCGTGGCGCGCCTCGAGCCAGGCGGCTAGACGCGGGATCGCCTCGCGCGATTCCACCCGCAGCTCGTGTGGGCTCCAGAGCGCGGCCAGCAGCTCGGGCGTGCTCGCCGCCGAGTGGTCGCGCAACACCTCGTCGGCGTCCAACAAGCGGCACCCGGCGCCCATCTCGGTGCGCAGGAAGGCTTCCAGCACCGCGACCGACTCCGGCCGGCGGGCGGTTAGCAACAGCCCTCGGTGCAGGATCGGAATCTGGGCTTCGGCAGCGACCTCGGCCCAGACATCTCGCGTGCGCAGGGCGCGTCGCCACATTTCGCCGCGTTCCTGGCCGGTCACGGTGACGAAGCCGAAATTGCGCACCGAGGCGCCGTTGGCCTGGGCGTCGCGGTCCATCACCACCACGCGTTTGCCGCGCCGGGCCGCGGCCAGGGCGCAGCCCAGCCCGACGATGCCCGCGCCGACGACGGCGAGATCGAACGGAGGGTCGGCGGCCATGGCGCTCCAGGGGACGAACGCGGCGATTTAGCACCGACACATGACAGTTCGACAGGGTGCTGATGCACCGTCACCCAAGTGCCACACAGCGCAGCTAGACCTTGGCTGGGCGCCAGCTTGGGCCCGATGTGGGGAATGCGGTGGAGGGCTGGCTTCGGCGCGGGTTGGCGAAGGCCGATCCGATCGTCTTCACCATCGTGGCGGGGCTGGCGGGCTTTTGCGCCTACTTCTCCATGTACGCGTTCCGCAAACCGTTCACGGCGGCGACGTTCGATGTGGTGGCGGGCTGGCACTTCGCCCTCGACTACAAGATCGCCCTCGTCATCGCGCAGGCGGCCGGTTACGCCATCTCAAAGCTGATCGGCGTGAAGGTGATCTCCGAGATCAGCCCCGCCCGTCGCGGCGCGATGATCCTGGCGCTGATCGGAGCGTCCTGGCTGGCCCTGATCGCCTTCGCCCTGGTCCCGGCGCCGTGGAACGTCGCCGCACTGTTCTTCAACGGCCTGCCGCTGGGCATGATCTGGGGCCTGGTGTTCGGCTACATGGAAGGCCGCCGTGTCTCCGAGGTGCTGGGCGCGATCCTCTGCGCCAGCTTCATCCTCTCCTCCGGCGTGGTGAAGTCGGTCGGCGCCTGGTTCATGAGCGGCGTCCACGTCTCACCGTTCTGGATGCCGGCGGCGACGGGCGCGGTGTTCTTCCCGCTGCTTTTCGTCTCGGTCTGGGTGCTAGGCCTGCTGCCGCCGCCGGACGTCGAGGACGAGGCGCAGCGGGTGAAGCGCGCGCCGATGAGCGGGGCCGAGCGCGGCGCGTTCCTGAGGGCCTACGCGCCTGGCGTCGTCCTGCTGGTGCTGTCCTACATCCTGCTCACGGCGTTCCGCGATTTTCGCGACAACTTCGCGGCCGAGATCTGGACCGCGCTCGGCTTTGGCAAGGAAGCCGGCATCTTCACCGCCAGCGAATTTCCCGTCGCGGTCATTTCGCTGGTGGCGCTGGGCGCTGTGATGGCGGTGCGCGACAACCTGCGGGCGCTGATGGTGATCCATGCGATCGTCTTCGCCGGGTTCGTGCTGCTTGGCGTCTCGACGCTGGCGTTCACGGCGCACCTGCTCGCCCCGCTGCCCTGGATGATCCTCGCCGGCGCGGGGCTCTACATGGCCTACACCCCGTTCAACGCCATGCTGTTCGACCGCCTGATCGCCTTCAGCGGCCGCGTGGCGACTGCGGGTTTCCTGATCTACGTGGCCGACGCCTCCGGCTATCTCGGCAGCGTCGCGCTGCTGCTCTGGCGCAACTTCGGCGGCTTCAAGCTGGACTGGCTGCAGTTCTTCACCCTCAGCGCCTATGCGACCAGCGTGGCTGGCGCCGTGCTCACCGCGCTGGCGGCGATCTACTTCCGCGGCCGCGCCCAGCCGAGCGACGACGCCCGCCTAGCCGCGGTAGCGCTCCAGCGCGTCCCCTAGCGCGGCCTCCAGCGGACCGAGCCAGGGTTCGTACTTCTTCCACTGGTCGAGGCCGTCGCGGAAGATCGGCTGGCGCACCTGCTCCGAGCTGGGCGTGCGCACGCTGCGCTCGGTCTTGTGGAACTCGACGCAGGCAGGCTCGAACGCCAGGCCGCAGTGGTCCAGCAGTCGCCGCACGGCGCCTTCCAGGTCGTCGACCACGTCTTCGTGCTGGACCCGCAGCACGCGGCCGGGCAGCACTTCGTCCCAATGCGCCATCAGCTCGAGGTAGGTGCGGTAGTAGCGGGCGATGTCCTCGGCGCTGTAGGTGAACTCCTGGCCCTGGGCGAACAGCTGCTTCAGGTTGCTGAAGCAACACGCCATCGGCTCGCGCCGGGCATCGATGATCCGGGCATTCGGCAGCATCAGGTGGATCAGGCCGATGTGCCGGAAGTTGTTGGGCATCTTATCGATGAAGAACGGCCTGCCGGTGCGATAGACCTGGGTGTCCGCCAGGTAGCGTTCGCCCAGCCGCCGGAAGTCATCCGCCGTCAGGTCCGCGAGCGCCACCGGGTAGCGCGGATTGTCCAGGTCAGGATCGCGCCCCTGCAGCTCGAGCACGATGCGCTGGATGTCCGAGAGCTCCTGCGTGCCCTCCACCTGAGAATGCGAAGCGAGGATCTGCTCCAGCAGCGTCGAGCCTGACCGTGGCAGGCCGAGGATGAAGATCGGGTCGGCGCGCGGATCACCCCAGCCGCCCCGGCGGGCGAAGAAATCCGTCGTACAAACTTCGATTTGCTTGGCGGTGTTGGTCTCGAGAATCTCGGGGCGGTAGCGGCTTTCCGAGCGCTTCAGGGCGTTACCGCGTTCGTAGTAGGTCCACGACTCGGCGATCTCGCCGCGGTCCTCCAGCGCCTTGCCGAGCGCGAAGCTGAGGTGGCAGCGATCCTCCAGTCCGGTCGCCGGCGACGCTTCCTCGGCCCGCATTCGCGCCATCTCGTCCTCGGCGAACCGGTAAAGCTTCAGATTCGCTAGGCTCCAGTACGCGTCGCCGAAATTGGGCCGGGCCGCAGCCGCTGCGCGGTAGTGGTCGATCGCTTCCGGCACGCGGCCGACCGTCTTCAGCGCGTGGGCGATCCACAGGTTCAGGTCCGGGGCGCCGGGCATGTCGGCCAGCAACTCGCGGTAGATCGCGATCGCCTGGTCATGCTCGCCGAGACCGACAGCCGTGGTGGCGGCCAGCGCGCGGTAGTCCGCGTTGGCGGGCGCCACCGCCAGCAGTTGTTCGAGCTGTTCGCGAGCCTGCGGATATTTCTGCCGGTTCACCAGGGTCTGGGCGTAGTCGTGGCGGGCCGCTTGATAGTCTGGCTCGAGGGCCAGCACCGCCTCCAGCAACAGCTCCGCGTCGTCGAGCACGTCGCGAGCCATGCCGATCCTGGCCAACAGCCGCATCGCCTCCGGGTGGTCGCCGTGCCGCAGCAGAAACGCGCGGACGATCTGCTCGGCGGGAACCAAGTCGCCATCGGAGAACAGCGACGTAGCGGTCACCACCTCAGGCGGCAGCTGCGCCAGCGTGGCGACGTGGGCGGCGGCGGTGGCGGCGTTCTCGTCGTCGCCCGTCAGGCGATAGAGCCCCTGCAGCATGCGCCAGCTCATCGGCAGGGCCGGGTTGATGTTCACCGCGCGCAGCAGCGCATCGATCGCCGGCGGCGCGTCCTTGAGCGCGACGAAACACAGGCCGCGCTCTTCGTGCAGGCGGCTGAAGCGCGGTTGGGAGTCCTCGAGGCGCGCCAGCGACGCCAGGGCCTCGGGGATGCGCAGCAGATAGCGCAGGCTGATCGCCTCGATCAGCAGCAGATCGCGGTTCTGCGGCAGGCCCACGAGCAACGACTGCGCGTCACGCAGCGCCTCGGTGTGACGGCCGTCCTTCTGCAGCGTCCGGAGCCGGGCGACTTCCGCTTCGATCGGCGACGAGGTTACGACAGTCGCTTCCATGGGGCCCGGGACATGACCGGCGGGGGGCGC
>Ga0209415_10007976_pt1 | contig 18389 bp, 18 predicted proteins | sample PeaSoiSIISIP2007_FD_187696 | JGI IMG/M metagenome (GOLD analysis project Ga0209415, IMG submission 187696) | Peat soil microbial communities from Weissenstadt, Germany - SII-SIP-2007 (SPAdes) (version 2) | ecosystem: Environmental > Terrestrial > Soil > Wetlands > Peat | place: Germany...
GTCTACCGAAATCAGCTTCTTCTCGGAAGCCCTGCAAAACCAGGGGGGCCCTACAGATTCCTGCTCAGAGCCGTTTTAACGAAAGGCCTCTCGCCCGCTTGACAACCCGCAAGGGGACGGGACCGCTGAACCTCAACGGCAAAGCTCATCGATTTACGTCCGCGCAGAGTTTCCTAGGACTGCAACGCTCGCGTGATCCGGACCCAATGAGGGACCCGAACTCTTACGACTTGAGCGTAGAGCATCGGCGTGCGAAATCGGATGGGATGAAAACGGCAAGACGTTGAATCGCGGATAAATAGAGTTGCGGAATCGCAGGCCATAGGCCTGCGCCACCAAGGAGGACCAGTGCATTAAGAGGACCTGTGCATTAAAAAGAAGGGAACATTTAAAAGAAGGGGGCTTGACACTATTGCAGATCGTGATAAGCTTATTGCAGATAGCGATGACGCTAGGAATCAAGCTTCGGTATCTCCGGGAAGTCGAGGGAACGCTGCGCGGCCTCGGCCGTGAGATGACCCAGCAGGAGATCGTTCGGGCTCTCAAGCAGGAGACCGGCAAAACTATCAGCCAATCCTATCTGTCGCAAATCGAAAGCGGAGCCCGGCCGCACCTCACGAATCCGACTCGCATGCTGCTGGCGAAGTTTTTCAAAGTACATCCGGGATATTTGGTCGACGATCCGGAGGGTTTTCAGACCGAGCTGATTTCCAATGTGGGAGCGCTGGAGGACAAGCTGGATTTATGGCTGATCAACGGCGCGGAGCGTTTCCGCGGCGATGTCGACCTGAACCAGGCGCTTCTGGCGGTAGCGAAACACGAGGATTCGCGCATGTGCCTGGTGCTGCTCGGCGCGATTCTGGAAAATCCAGGTCTGCCTGAGCGGTTGCTTCAAGTGCTCAAATCGCCCGCTGACGAACGCCGGGCGGAAAGGAGGTCCTCCTCATGACATTGGAGAACTTCTACCTCATTTGCTTTGTGGTTGGCTTAACCTTCAGCATTGTCTCTTTCGTGGCCGGGAGCATCCACCTGCACTGGCCGCATTTCCACTTCCACGTGGGCAGCGGGCCGGCGCACGGCGTGGCTCACGGCGGAGGCGGGCGAGGCATCGGCCGGGTAAATGTCGGGACAATCGCGGCGTTCCTGGCGTGGTTCGGCGGCGCCGGTTACTTACTCACGCGCTACTCCAGCGTATGGTTTCTGTTCGCGCTGGGGATGGCGGTGTTGAGTGGATTGGGCGGAGCGGCGGTGTTGTTCCTTTTTTTGGCGAAGGTTTTGATCCGCCAAAATGAGACGCTGGATCCCGCCGACTATGAGATGGTCGGCGTCCTCGGAAAAGTGAATAGCGCGATTCGCCCTACCGGGACCGGTGAGATGATTTTTTCGCGCGCGGGCGCCCGGCGCGCGATCGCAGCACGCAGTCAAGACGGGCTCCTCATCCCCAAGGACACCGAAGTGGTGGTGACTCATTATGAGTCCGGCATAGCGTACGTGCGGCCGTGGGAGGAGCTCACAAAATCGAGCGCAGCAGAAACGGAGAGTATATGAGTTTAGGACCGATGGTTGTCATCCCCGGCTTGATGGTGCTTGCGGTTCTGTGCCTGATGGCCATGTTTGCGCGGCTGTATCGTAAAGCGGGACCGCACGAAGCTCTGGTGGTGTATGGCTTCCGCGGCACCCGAATTATCAAAGGCCAAGGCAGCGTCATTTTTCCGATGGTGGAAAATTGCCGTTTGCTTTCGCTGGAGCTGATGTCGTTCGACGTCGCGCCACAGCAGGATCTCTACACCAGACAGGGTGTCGCGGTGACCGTGGAAGCCGTGGCGCAAATCAAAGTGAAGTCCGATCCGGAGTCGATCCAAACCGCGGCGGAGCAATTTCTCACCAAGAGTCCGCAGGAACGCGAAGGTTTGATTCGGCTGGTGATGGAGGGTCACCTGCGCGGCATTATCGGGCAACTCACGGTGGAAGAAATCGTGAAGCAACCGGAAATGGTGGGCGACCGAATGCGCTCCACCTGCGCCAGCGACATGAACAAGATGGGCCTCGAAGTGATCTCCTTCACCATTAAAGAGGTCCGCGATAAGAACGAATACATCAGCAATATGGGCAGGCCGGACGTCGCGCGCATCAAGCGGGACGCGGACGTGGCTGCGGCGGAAGCCGAGCGCGACACGGCGATCAAGCGCGCGGAAGCGATGCGGGCCGCGGCCGTCGCCAAGGCTCAGGCGGACAAAGAGCGGGTGCTCGCGGAGACGCTATCCCAGGCCGCGCAGGCTGAGGCTACTCGCGATCTGGAAATCAAGAAGGCCAACTTCACTGAGGCGGTGAAGAAGCAGCAAGCCTCCGCCGACAAGGCGTACGACATCCAATCGAACGTCATGCAGCAACAGGTAATCGCGGAGCAAGTCAAAATCGAGCGGGTGCAGAAGGAAGGCCAGATCGCCGTGCAGGACGCGGAAATTCAGCGGCGCGAACGTGAGTTGGTGGCGACCGTTTTGAAGCCGGCCCAAGTGGAGCGGCAGCGCATCGAGACCCTGGCCGAAGCCGAGAAGCAGCGCTTGATCTTTGAAGCCGACGGCCACGCGGCTTCCACGCGCGCCACGGGCGAGGCGGAAGCCGAAATTATCTTCAAGAAGGGCGAGGCCGAAGCGAAGGCGATGAACGTCAAGGCCGAAGCTTATCAGGAATATAACCAGGCGGCCGTCGTGGACAGGCTGCTCACCAATATGCCGGAAATCGTGAAGGCTCTGGCCGCCCCGCTGGCCAACGTCGACAAGATCACGATTGTTTCCACCGGCAACGGGGACGCGTCCGGGATGCACAAGATCACCGGCGATATGACGGCAATGGCGGCACAGATTCCGGCATTGTTCGAGACATTGTCGGGAATGAAGTTGTCCGACCTTCTATCGAAAGTGAAATTAATCGGGGAGAAAACCACCAAGCCGGAAGGCAAGGAGTAAAGAGGTGCAATTATGGCGTTATTAGAAAGAGTATCCACATTAGTGCGGGCCAATCTGAACGATCTCATCGATCAGGCTGAGAACCCGGAGAAGATGATCAAGCAGGTGATTCTGGATATGCAGAATCAACTTTTGCAAGTCAAGACTCAGGCGGCGATCGCCATGGCCGACCAGCATGTGCTGGAGCGCAGGCACAAGGAGACCGTGGAGCTGGAAGCCGAATGGATGCGGAAGGCGGAATTGGCAGTCGGCAAGCAGCAAGACGCTCTGGCTCGCGCGGCCTTGGAACGGGCTCTGAGCTCGAAACAGGTTGCCGCGGCCTTTGCGCAACAGGTAGCCGATCAGAAGATTGAGGTGGAGAATTTGCGGTCGGCTCTGGGCAAATTGGAACAGAAGCTAGCGGAAGCGGAGTCGAAGAGCGAAATGTTGATCGCGCAGCATCGGAGGGCCAAGGTGCTGACCCGGTCGAGTGAGGCACGGATGAATATCTCGGATAAATCCAAGCTCGCGACCTTCGATCGCATGAAGACCAAGGTGCGGCGCGCCGAAGCGATCGGTCAAGCGACTGCTGAAATGGCCAATGACGATATTGAAGACAAGCTGGCGGCATTGGAAAAGGACGACCAAGTGGAACAACTGTTGGCGGAGCTGAAGACCAAGCGCGCCGGGTAGCCGGTCCGCAAGGAAAGGCTGGATCGAATGAAAAAGGTCTTCCACTTCGATTCTCCCCGCGAAAAGTACCACTGCGACGCCGCTGTGATTTGGTGTTTCGACAATCGCTTTGAGCTGGCATTCCGCAAGTTTCTGAAGCGGATCGGCATTATCAATTCCGATCCAATCAAGATTGCGGGAGGAGCGAAGTGCCTCGCATCGCCGGAGCACGAAACCGACCGAGAGTTCGTGCTCGAGCAGATTCGCAAGTCGATGCGGCTGCACGGAACCGATCGGGTGATACTGATGCTGCACTCCGACTGCGGCGCTTATGGCGGGCTTGCGGGTGGTTTTGGCGGGGACGCTCGCGCCGAAGCGGAACGCCAGCACTGCGAGCTGCGCCGCGCGGCAGCGAATCTGTCGGCGGCGGTACCAGGACTCAAGGTTGAGGCTTATTTCGTGGACTTCGAGGGAGTGTGGGAAGCGGAGACGCTTGCGGCCGTTGGTTGAGGCCTGTCGAAGGTAACGGATGCGGGGCATGCGGCTCGACCTCTCTCCACAGCAAGAGCGCCGTTTTCGCTGATGCTATACTCAGCCGAGCCTCATCTTTGGCGATGCGAAGGCGAAATGCGATCTCCAAAATCTAAGACTAAGAGAACTGCAATTCTTCCAGCCGGTCCTCCCAAATGCCCGACTGGAATCCACGGACTCGATGAGATCACGCTCGGCGGTCTTCCACGAGGACGGCCCACTCTGGTCTGCGGCGGCGCCGGGTGCGGGAAGACGCTGCTGGGTATGGAATTTCTCGTCCGTGGAGCAACGGAGTTCGACGAGCCCGGCGTCTGTCTGTCGTTTGAAGAAACCGGCGACGAACTCGCCAGCAATGTGGCCTCGCTCGGGTTTAACCTGGCAGCCCTGATCGCACGAAATAAGCTGGCCATCGATCATGTATATCTGGAACGGGGCCTGATCGAAGAGACCGGCGAGTACGATCTGGAGGCTCTGTTCCTCCGGCTGGGCCACGCCGTGGATTCGATCGGAGCCAAAAGGGTACTCCTCGACAGCGTCGAGGCTCTTTTCGCCGGACTCGACAATGAATCGGTCTTGCGGTCTGAACTGCGGCGCCTGTTCGGGTGGCTCAAGGAAAGGAAGCTCACTGCCATCGTCACTGGTGAACGCGGGCAGAACACTCTTACCCGCCACGGCCTGGAAGAGTACATCTCGGACTGCGTCGTCCTGCTAGATTACCAGGTCACGGAAACGGTTTTGACCCGCCGCCTCCGCGTAGTCAAGTACCGGGGCTCCACGCACGGGATGAACGAGTATCCCTTCCTGATTGAGAGCGACGGCATTTCCGTGCTGCCGGTGACCTCGATGGAGTTGAAGCATGCGGCGCGCAACGAGCGGGTGTCAACGGGCATTCCCGCTCTGGACACGATGTTCGGCGGCAAAGGCTACTTTCGGGGCAGCAGCATTCTGGCGTCTGGAACGTCCGGGACCGGGAAAACAAGCCTGGCTGCTCATTTCGTCGACGCCGCCTGCGCCCGCGGGGAGATATGTGTGTTCTTTTCCTTCGAAGAGTCGGCGAGCCAGATCGTGCGCAACATGCGATCTATAGGAATCGACTTGGGGCGTTGGGTCGACAAGGGCCTGCTGCACTTTCATGCTGTTCGACCGACGACATTTGGCCTTGAAATGCATCTTGTCAAAATCCACAAGATCATAAAGGAGATCGACCCCAGTATCGTGGTGGTGGACCCGGTTACCGCATTGCTGCACGCCGGCACCGCATTCGAGACCAGGAGCATACTGCTGCGGTTGATCGATTTCTTGAAGGAAAAGCAGGTCACGACCCTCCTGACAACCCTGACCAGCGGTTCGGATGCGCAGGAGCAAACTGAGGTCGACATCTCTTCCCTGGTGGATGCGTGGCTGCTGCTGCGCGATATCGAGAGTGGGGGTGAGCGGAACCGGGGCCTCTACATCCTCAAGGCTCGTGGCGTGGCCCATTCGAATCAGATTCGCGAATTCCTTTTGACCGATCATGGCGTCGAACTTCGCGAGGTCTATTTGGGTGAAGCGGGAATGCTTACCGGCTCCGCCCGCGTCGCGCAAGAAGCGAACGACGCATCCTCGGCGCTGTTGGCCCGGCAGGAAATTGAAAGGAAGCAGCTCCTGCTTCAGCGCAAGCGAAAGGCGCTGGACGCTCAGATCGCCGCTCTCAAACTCGATCTGGAGACCGAGGAGCAGGAATCGCGGCAGCTCATTGCGCAAGAGGAACTGAAAGTAGTGAAATGGGAGCAGGACCGGGGCGCGATGGCCAAGAGCCGCTTCGTCAGAAAGAGTTCAGAGGAAGCCGACGGCAGGGGCGCTAAAGCGCGTGGAGGCCGAAAATAAAATGCAGACGACACCGCAACAGGCCGCCGAGCCCCCCATTGCAAGATGGGAGTTGAAGCTGTACGTCGCGGGGCAGACCCCGAAATCATTGCAGGCTTTCGCCAACTTAAAACGGATCTGCGAGGATCACCTCGCCAACGAGTATCACATCGAAATTATCGACTTGATGAAGAACCCACAACTGGCGAAGGGAGACCAAATTCTCGCGCTTCCGACTCTGGTGCGGAAACTTCCGGAACCGGTCAGGAAAATCATCGGCGACCTATCGAATACGGAGCGCGTGCTGGTCGGCCTGGACTTGCGGCCGCGTCAGTTAGAGACGGGCGTATGAAGCGGTTAGCAGAGCGGGACAACGCGAAGGCGTTCGAGGAAGCCTTGGCCGCGGATCCTGCGGCGCACTATAGCCTGCGCCTTTTCGTAACCGGAACCACCCCCAGGTCCGCTCGCGCCATCCGGAACATCCGCGCCATTTGTGAGGACCATCTGCAAGGCCGCTACGATCTCGAGGTGATCGACGTGTATCAGCATCCCGAGCGCATTCAGCCGGAACAGATTGTCGTGATCCCGACGCTGGTAAAGGAGCAACCGCTCCCGTTGCGCAAGATGATCGGGGACCTGTCCAACACAGAGCGGGTGCTCGCTGGGCTGGATATTGTCCGCCATGGGATTGCGGCCAAGTTGCACGCGAACGAGCATGTCACCTAACGGGCGGGAAGATCTGCTGGAGCGCATTCGCCATCTCCAGGAGCGCCTGAGCGAAGCCGAGGAAACCCTGCGGGCGCTGCGGGACGGCGAGGTGGACGCAATCATCGCCGCGGGTCCTGACGGCGATCGAGTCTATACACTCAGAGGAGCCGATGAAGCATACCGGATCATGCTTCAGGGGATGGCGGAAGGCGCCTTAACTCTTACGGCCGACGGTCTGATCCTCTTCTCCAACGAACAATTTGCCGCCATGCTCCGCAGTTCTCTCGAGCGTGTGATCGGCTCCCGTCTGCAAGATTTCGTCGCCCCGGAGAATGCCGATGTAGTCTCCACGCTCCTTAGCGGAACGGGCGTTAGGAAAGCCGAGGTGCGGCTGAGAAGGCGGGATGCGGCGTTCGTACCGGCCTACCTATCCGTTCAGAATCTGGTTTTGGACGGAGCCGAGTGTCGTTGCCTGATTGTCACGGACTTGAGCGAACAGAAACGTCATGAAGAGATCGTCGCCGTCCTGGAGGCGGTCCCGGTGGCTGTCTTCATTGCGCAGGATGCGGAGTGCCGAGGGATGGTGGGCAATCGCATGGCCCACGAGCTGTTGCGCATGCCGTCCACGGCGAATGTCTCCAGGTCCGCGCTTGAATACGAACAGGCGAGGTCCTGGCGCGAGGTCAAGGACGGCAAAGACATCCCGGCCGAGGAACTGCCGATGCAGACCGCCGCACGCACCGGTCGGCCGGTGTATGACTACGAGTTGGACATTTTGTTCGATGACGGCACTTATCGATGCTGGCTCGGGAATGCCGTGCCCTTGTTCGATGAAGCGCGGCGGCCACGCGGCGCCGTAGGCGCATTCGTCGACATTACCGACCGTAAGCGGGCTGCAGAGGCAATCGAGGCGACCAACGCCGAACTTCGGAACTTCGGGAATGCGCTGACTCAACACCTTCGGGAGCCGCTGGATATGGTGGTGAAATTCACCCGGCTACTGGCGCGTGAGTTCCGGGGAACGCTGGACGAAGACGTAGACACATTTATCTCTAATTCCCTCGCGTCTGCTTTACGAATTGAGACCCTCATGAAGGCGCTCATTGATTACTGGGCTGTTACCGAGCGAGGCGGAGGGAGCTTATCCCCCGTCGACTGCAACCAAGTGCTATCGCAGACGCTGTTAGACCTCCAGACGGAGATTCGGCAGAGCGGTGCGACGGTGACCTCGGATCCGTTACCAATCGTGATGGCCGAAGACAATATGCTAAGGCAGGTTTTCGAGACCCTGGTCGGCAATTCGATCAAGTACAGGGACGAGGCAGTGCTCAGAATCCACGTCTCCGCGGTGAGAACATTCAACCGGTGGCTGTTCTCAGTGCGGGACAACGGGATTGGCATCGATCCGAAATACGCTGAGTGGGTGTTCGGCATGTTCAACCGTCTGCACGGAGACGAAATCCCAGGCACAGGCATCGGGCTCGCGCTTTGTAAGAAGATTGTTGAACGTTACGGAGGACGTATTTGGGTGGAATCGAAACCAGGACGGGGTGCGGCTTTCAGATTCACGATTCCCACTTACCTGGATCCCGCTTCTCTGAGATCTTCGGCACCTAGTCTCGCCCCTGAATCAGTTTGACGGGCGCGGCTGGCGAGCTTCGAGACATCCTGCGAGCGGAACTGCTCCGTGCGCGAAACCCGAAGAAGGCCGGCCCGATGCAGGCCTACATGAAGTCGGCGATGCCTTACTTCGGAATCCAGACGCCGGAGCTGCGCGGCATCTGCACACGAGTGTTTGCGGCGCATCCGATCGAGACCGCGGCGAACTGGCAGGCCACATGTCTCCACATCTGGAGAGATGCCCAATTCCGAGAAGAACGTTATGCCGCAATCGGCCTGACTGGTTTCCGATTGTACCGTCCCTTCCAGACTCTGGAAGCGCTCCCGATGTACGGAGAGATGATCGTAACCGGCGCGTGGTGGGATTTTGTGGACACGACTTCGAAGAGGCTCGGCACGCTGCTGAGCTCCTATCCTGACCGAATGCGCACCACGATGCTTAAGTGGAGCCGCTGCGGGAATCTGTGGAAGCGGCGCTCGGCGATCCTGTGCCAGCTCGGGTTCAAGGGCGAGACCGACCTCGATCTGCTGTACGCGTGCATTCAGCCGTCGCTTTCATCGAAGGAGTTCTTTCTGCAGAAAGCGATCGGCTGGGCACTCCGACAATATGCATGGACCGATCCGCGCGAGGTCGTGCGCTATGTGCGCGAGCACGGGAGTGAGTTGAGCCCGTTGAGCAAGCGGGAAGCCTTGAAGAATATCAGATAAAGCAGCCACCGGCGTGGTCTGGACTTTTCCCACCGAAGGTGATAACAATAACGAACGAACGCTTCGTTTTATAAGGAGTCGCATCCGGATGCCATCGAAAAAGTCCCCCTCCAGAACGCAGAATAAGATCAGCCGCCGCGAGTTCGCCGGGTTAGCCGCAGGCGGAGTCCTGCTTGGTGGATCAGGCGCGCTGACGGCCGCGACCACCGATGCCGCGAAAGGCGCAAAACTCACCCCGCTCGACATCGCGGAATGGAGCTTCTTCTGGGTCGGAGTCGAGCGCGTGACGCTGCCCGGCGGCACTTCGCCGGTGGTCTCCGGCAAGCAGATGTACGTCGAATATCAGATCCCCGCCAAAGTTAAACATCCGTACCCGATCGTGCTGATCCACGGCGGCGGCGGCTCGGGTCTGGATTGGATGGGCACGGTGGATGGGCGAAGAGGCTGGTCCACGATGCTGCTCGAAGAGGGTTATCGCGTGTATATTGTCGACCGGCCAGGTCACAGCCGCTCGCCCTATCACCCCGACCTGCACGGCGGCATCCCTCGCGGCCAGACGCTGGAGAGCATCTCGAGCCAGTTCACTCCGCAGCGCGCCAAGGCGCCGGGACGCGGGGGCGCGCCACCGGCTCCCAACGCTAAACTTCACAACCAATGGCCGGGCACGGGCGAGGTCGGCTCACCGGACCTATTCCAGTTGGTGGCGTCGCAGGGTGGGTCCTTCGGCAACGGGATGGGCATCATCAAGGAATCGCAGGTGCTGGTGTGGCAGAAGAACGCCGCGGAGCTGCTGGACAAAATCGGTCCCGCGATCTTCATGACTCACTCGGCCGGCGGTCCGTTCGGATTTTATGCTCTTGAAGCGCGGCCGAAGCTGGTCAAGGGAATCGTAGTGGTGGAAGGCGCGGGCGGCAGCGCGTTCAGCCAGCAGAGCCGCTGGGGACTCATCAATCTGCCGGTGGAGTACGAACCTGCGATAAAGGACCCCTCGGAGATCAAGACCAAACGCGTCGATCCGACGCCGGAAGATGCGAAGCTCGGAATCGGGCCGTACACCTTGCAGGAAGAGCCGGCCAGGAAGCTGAAGAACTGGAAGGACTGCCCCATCAGCATCGTTACGTCGGAGGCGTCATTCGTGTTGCCGAATCCGGGCGCGGTTGCGTACCTGAAGCAAGCCGGCGTGAACGCGGAGGAGATCCGCCTGGCGGATCACGGCATCCACGGCAACGGCCACGCGATGATGTTGGAGAAGAATAATCGCGAGGTGCTGCAACCGATTCTCGATTGGCTTAACAAGAATGTCACCACCCCGAACAAGGCCGCGATCAAGCAGCCGAAGCCGGCGGCGAAGGGAGCGGAGACTGCGTCATTGAAGCTCGCCGATCAGGGCTATCACTGGGTCGGCATGGAAATGAAGAAGATGGATTACGGGACCATCCTGGTCGGCCCGATGTACTACCAATATCTGATTCCGCAGCAGGTCAAGCATCCTGTGAACGTGGTATTGGTCCACGGCGGAGGCGGCCAGGGCACGCATTATTTCGGACGCGGCGATGGCGAAGCCGGATGGGCGCATTACTTTGCGCAGGCGGGTTTCAAGACGTATATAGTGGATCGTCCCGGGCAGGGGCGTCCGCCGTGGTTCCAGGATTCGCTGGGACCGATCGGGGCGGTATTCACCTATGCCAGCGTGACGGGCGACTTCATGCGCGGCGCGCAGGACCCCAATCGCCGCTGGATCGGCACGGGCGACGTGGGCGACCCGCATATCGATCAATTCCAGGCCGGGCAGAACTCGACGCCGACGGATAACGTGGCGATGCACAAGCTGTGGGCCAAACGAGGCGCGGAGATGCTGGATCTGATCGGGCCGTCGATTATCGTGGTGCACTCGGCGGGCGGGCCGTTCAGTTGGCTGGTGATGAATGAGCGGCCGAAGCTGGTCAAGGGCATCGTGAACGTGGAAGGCGCGGGAGCCACGCCGTTCATGCAGGGCGCGGTGTACGGCTTGTCGGAGCTTCCACTGGCGTACGATCCGTCGGTGAGCGATCCGAAGGAGCTCGCGACGGTGGATGTGGCGGCAGCCGACGGCATCCCGGCGTACAAGATGCAAAAGGAGCCGGCCCGTAAGCTCAAAAACTTCCAGGGCATTCCGATTGCCTATGTGACAGCGGAACGGTCCGGAAGGCACGGCGAGCCGGTGACGGCGTTCCTGAAGCAGGCAGGCTGCGATGCCACCGACCTTTCTCTGAAGGGGAAAGGCATCCTGGGCAACGGCCACTTCATGATGCTGGAGACGAATCGCAAGCAGGTGTTCGACACGATCAACGCGTGGATTCAGGCGAAGGTTTCCAAGGCGTAAGCGCATTTCTTTCGATCACGCTTGAGCCCGGCGTCGCCAGGAGTGGCGACGCGGCACGCACGAGTGCGCGCACGAGTGCGACGCACTCGTGCGTGCGCCACATAGGTATTTCAACAAATGTCCGGGCGGAGATTGCTCCGCCCGGACATTAAAGTGGATGCGGTGCGTTAGCGCCGCGTGGCGTGTTCCTGAGAACCCTGCTGATGCTGCGAGCTCGCCGGCTGATGAGTCTGCGACGGTGTCGGCTCGGTCAAGTTCTTGGCAAACTCGTCGGCCCTCCTTTGGGCCTCCTCTTTGGCATAGCCGTAGCGTTCCTGAAGCCTGCCAACCAACTTGTCGCGGCTTCCGGCGATCATCTCAAGATCGTTATCGGTGAGGTTCCCCCACTGCTGCTTCGCGCTACCCTTCATTTGCTTCCATTTTCCTTGGATTTGATCCCAGTTCATAATGACACGAACTCCTTTCAGGATTGTTGCTTAAATGCGGCCGGGCCGCACATGGCGGTGGTGCAGGCATGGTGCCAAAACGGCGACCATGTGGCATCTGTAACTTGGCCTCGGGCCGGCCACGTATCTATTGCAACCCCCGCACTCGGACACGGCAAGAATTGCCGCCTCGCCATATGGCAGGCCGATGCCGCGATGAGCATTGGCCCGACCCATGCAACGCGATCCGCCGGAAGGCCGCCGGACCCCGCTTGCGCACGGAGTACATTCGTTAGTACGATAGGTCGCTTATGGACATTTTTGGGAGGGATGAATTATGAAGGTTTGGTCTAAGCGGTTGATGCTGACGGCCGCCGGGATTGCAGCCGGATGGATGATGGGGTTCGGGCTCTCGAACCGCGCAGCGGCGCAAGCGCCGGTACCGCCGGGAGCGAAAGCGGGGACGTACTTTAAGAACGTCACCACCAGCACCCTTAAAGAACTTACTCCGGACGATTTTCTGAGCGCGATGGGCGTCATGGCGGACTCCCTGGGTTTGGACTGCGCGGACTGTCATCCTGGAGCCGGCACCGACAAGGTGGATTGGGTGTTCGACACTCCGCCCAAGAAAACAGCGCGCAAAATGGTGGAGATGGTGGCCACGATCAATAAGACGAACTTCAATGGCATACAGATGGTGACGTGCTATACGTGCCACCACGCCCGCGACCGACCATCGACTACCATCTCCCTGGATGCTCTCTACAGCACGCCGAACATGGAGAGGGACGACCTCATCACGGCCGATCCGATGCAGCCACCCGCCGCGCAGGTCCTTGACAAATACATCGCGGCTCTCGGCGGACAGCAGAAGCTGAACGGCCTCACCAGCTATATCCTTAACGGAGAGAGCATCGGTTATGAGGGACTGGGCGGCAATGGCACTTTCACCGTCTATGCCAAGGCTCCGGATAACAAGACCACGACGATCTTCTTCAAAGAGCACCCGGATCGCGGCACCAGCGCCTGGACCTTCAATGGCAAGGTCGGCTGGATGTCGGTTCCGCGCGGGCTGCTGGGAGAGTACGAACTGTCCGGCGGCAATCTGGATGGCGCCAGGCTGGAAGCGCAGTTGGGCTTCCCTGGGCAGATCAAGACCATCATCACCAACTGGAGAACCGGCACGCCCGAGAGCATCGGCGACAAGGACTACCTGGTGGTCCAGGGAAGCCGCGGCGCCGGGGTAAACCAAACTCTGGTCACGCTGTATTTCGACTCGAAAACCAACCTGCTGTTTCGGATGCTCCGTTACACCGCGTCGCCGGTGGGGCGCGTCCCCACGCAGATCGACTACGCCGATTATCGCGACGTCAACGGAATCAAGTTCCCGTACGACTATCAGTTCCTGTGGTTGGACGGCCGGTTTAACGCGAAGCTGAAAAACGTGCAGGTAAACGTCGCGATCGACGCGGCGAAGTTCGGCAAACCGTAAGTTCGGCAAGCCGTAATTTGGGTTAGCGAATGGCGGATGCCTCTCGGCATCCGCCCCCTCCCGCGCGAATCAGCCCTTCACATGGCACTTCGCGCAATTGCCCTTGGTCTCGAACGCCACTCCGCCGGGGCGATGGCACGATCCGCACGACATCTTAGCCGTTTCGGCCGGCTGGTGCAGACCCGCCTTGAAATTCAACGGAGCCTTCGCGTCCTGCGCGAACAGCTTGTCATGACAGGCAGTGCAGTCGCCGTTCGCACGTTTCAGGTGCGCGGCGTGATCGAAAGTTACATTCCCATTCTTGGCCACAAACGTGAGTTTCTGAGGAGGAGTTTTTTTGTCTTGGGCAAACGCCCCAAACACTCCGCCTATGCCAACGGCGAGAAGACATGCAATAACAGTACGCATGGAGAAAAGGTAGCATCTTTCCACCTATACACTCAACACGGGCCGCCTGACCATTAAGTCCACGTCCAGGAGCTCCGCGGCCTCGCTCTGCGCGCGTGCTCCGCGATTCTGACGGCCGGATCACCCGTAGTGATGCAAGGATCACCTTGCGTCCGTACAGATCCTCGGCCAAAGGACCCATCGGCCCTGCGTGAAATCACACAACGCGGAAAATATCGTCGATGCGGCAAGGCTGAACCCGCTTGCGTTCAAGTACTTCGCGCCACTCCGGCTTTGGAGCGCGGAATGCCCGTGAGGAAGCGAGGTTACGATATGCACAGAGTTACGTTATTAGCAGCCGCATTAGCAGCCGCGTGCTCGCTGGTTGCTTTGGCTCAGACCTCGTCTCCCGCGGGCACGCCCGCGGAGATCGTGGTGACGGTCGGTCACTATTTCGGTCCTGAGACTCCCGTGCTCACGCAGGATAACTTGACCATCACGCAGCGATATGAACCGCTGCCGATCACCAATTTGATTCCATTGCGGGGCGACCGCGCCGGCTTGGAGCTGTATCTCCTGGTGGACAACTGTTCCAGTTGCGAGCCGGGCACAAAGTTTGAGGAATTGCGCCGCTTCATCGTTGCTCAACCATCGACGACTTTGATCGGCGTCGCGTATATCCGCAACGGAACCCTGCAAGTGGCCGAGAAGCCCACTCAGGATCGGGAACGCGCCGTCAAAGCTCTGAACGTTCCTGAGGGGAACAAGCCCGCCAGTCCCTATGACGCGCTCACAGCGCTGATCAATCGCTGGGGGGAAACATCCTCGCGGCGAGCGGTGTTGATGATCTCCAACGGAATCGATCCAGCCGCGATTGAGGGAGCGCAAGATGCGTCTGTCGAAGCTGCGATTGCGGCAGCCCAACTCGCCCGCGTCACCGTCTACGGGATGTATCATCCCAGCGCCGATTACGCCTCGATGGACGTATCCAAGATCTATACCGGGCAAACTCAGCTCGCCCACCTGGCGGTGGAAACCGGCGGCGAGGCTTACTTCATCAGCTTCGGGCCGCTGCCCTCATTGGCGCCATTTTTGGCCGATTTAAACGACCATCTTGCGAACCAGTACTTATTGCAATTCCTCGCTAACCCCGGTGAGGGACCCGGCGGGCTGGAGCGGGTGACGGTGAAGAGTAAAGTCCACGATGTCGAATTGATGGTGCCGGATAAAACGTGGATCTCTGGAAGCGGCGCCACGGATAAACAACTCAAGAGTACGCCGGGGAAAGGGCAATGAAAGGGATCCTCAAACTCGCCTATAAGCTGCTGGTCAACGACAAGGCGAAGTTTACGGCCCTGCTGGTCGGCATCACGTTCGCGGTGTTCCTGATGATCGCGATGACTTCACTGTTTGCCGGCGTTCTCTATCGTGCGTCCGCGACGGTCATCAATCTCGGCGCATCGATGTGGGTCATGGATCCGTCGGTGCAAACCGTCGCCAACACCATCGGCATGCCGGACTATGTGCTGGACGCGGTGCGAAGCATACCGGGCGTCAATTATGCCGTCCCGGTCTACTCGGGAGGAGGGCTCGTGAAGCTGGCCGACGGCGCCTACCAGGCAGTCAACGTAGTGGGGCTGGACGATACCAGCCTGTTCGGCCGCCCGACTTTGACCCAGGGCAAGATCGAAGACATCTATGGCGAGAATGCCTTCATTGCCGTCAAAGACACCGAATTTCCGAAGCTGAACAATCCCGCGATCGGAACGGAATTTGAGGTGAACGATCATCGCGGCGTCATTGTGGGCATCGCAACCGTGGCCAGCAGCGGTCTGTTCGGTGTCCCGACATTATACACAACCTACGAACGAGCGCTTCAATATATTCCCAACCCACGCTTCACGATCTCGTATGTTCTGGTGAGCCCGAAGACTCCCACGGACGTGGCCAATATCAAGCGCGAGGTCCAAGGGCTCGGCTATCTGGCATTGACAAAAGACGACTTCATGGACAAGATTTCCAAGTTCTACATGTTCCAGACCGGGCTGGGCATGAATCTTCTGATCATGACCATCATGAGCTTTATCGTTGGTCTCTCCATTTCAGGCCAGACGTTCTACACATTCGTGCTGGAAAACATCGAGAAGTTCGGCGCCCTCAAGGCCATGGGCACGAAGAGCCGCGAATTGATCCTGATGATTCTGTTCCAGGCCAGCTTCACGGCCCTCACGGGCTACGGCTTGGGAATCGGATTGTGCGCCGCCACCATCGCGCTTGCCAAAATGAGGCTCCCGGATTATGCCGCGATGATCACGTATTGGAATCTGGCGCTGGCTTTCGTGATGGTCGTGATCATCGCTGCCCTGTCGAGTTATTTCGGCGTCCGCAGGGTGCTGCGGATCGAGCCGTTTGAAGTTTTCAGAGGGTAATGCAATGGCTGAGGCGGCAATCAGAGCAACCGGCATCGTTAAGTGGTTCGGCGAAGGCGAGGCCAGAACCACTGCCGTAAAGGATGTCAGCATCGACGCCTATTTTGGCGAAATGTTGTACATCGTCGGCCCTTCCGGAAGCGGCAAGACGACACTGTTGAGCATGCTCTCAGGGATTCTCAGGCCGAATTCCGGCAGCGTTACCGTGGAAGGCGCGGACATCTGGAAGCTTTCGAGCGATAAGCTAGCGGATTTCCGTCTGCACAAGATCGGGTTCGTCTTCCAGGACTATCATTTGTTTCCCCGCCTGACGACGGCCGAAAACGTGGCGATTCCCCTGATTCTCAAGCGGGAAAACTGGAGCAACGCAATCGTCGAGGCCAAGAAGTATTTGGAGATCGTAGGCTTGAAGGGCCGCGCCGACCTTCCGCCGGTGAAGCTGAGCGGCGGAGAACAGCAGCGCGTGGCGATCGCCCGCGCCATTGTCGGAAAGCCCGACATCATGATTATGGACGAGCCAACCGCGTCGCTAGACGGCGATACCGGCCAATCCATCGTTCGATTTGTAAAGGAGAACGTTCTCAATGACAAACGGTGCATCCTGATTGTCACGCATGACGACAGAATCTCGGAATTCGCCACGCGGATTCTGAAGATGGAGGACGGACGGCTCATTGGAGTAGAGAAGGGAGGTTCGATGTGAGGAAGCTAATCTTTGCGCTCTCCTTCGTTGGCCTTTTTGCCGGATGTTACGTTGCTTATCTGGCGGGCATTGTCCAGCCGGTGCTGCCGCCGGCGTTTAGCCCGCCCACGAATCCCTATCCCAGCGGCATCTACGCGGAAGGCATCGTGGAAAGCGATCAGCCCAGCGGAGAGAACATCAACGTCTACCCGGAGGTTTCGGGTACCGTGAAGCAGATCCCGGTTACGGAGGGCCAGGAGGTTAAGCAAGGGACGGTTCTGCTGGTGCTGGACGATTCGATCCAGCGCGCCACCACCGAACAATTGGAATCGCAGGCGCAAGCGGCTTTCACTCTTCTTAACGAGTTAAAGGCTCAGCCGAGAAAAGAGACTCTTGACGTCGCGGAGGCCCAGGTTGTCTCGGCGCAGGCGGCATTGAAAACCGCCCAGGATGCGTTGGACAAGCAACAAGCTGCCTACGATCTCAATCCCAAGTCGATCAGTAAAGACGCCTTGGACAGCGCCGCGAATGCCGTGGCGACAGCGAAGGCCAACCTCGAAGTGGCTTGCAGGCAACGCGACCTTACAAAGGCGGGTGCCTGGGTTTACGACATTAATAACCAGGAAAGACAATACGACGCCCTGGCCAAATCTCATTTATCCGCCAGCGCGCTGCTTGCCAAGTACACTCTCAGGGCGCCGAAAGATGGAATCGTCCTGGCGATCAACCCAACGGTTGGCAGCTTCGTCTCGGCGCAAGGCGCTTACGACACCTACACGCAGGGCATGGATCCCGTGCTGGTGCTGGGAAGTCCTCACGCGCACCTGAACGTGCGTTGTTATGTCGACGAGATTCTGGTGCCGCGGCTTCCCAGTCCGGACAAACTTAAGGCGCAGATGTCCGTGCGCGGATCCACCGTCAAGATCCCAATGCAGTACCTCAGAACGCAGCCGACCGTCTCGCCGAAAATCGAGCTTTCCGATCAGAGGCTGGAGCGCGTGGACGTCCGGGTGCTGCCGGTTATTTTCCGGCTCGACAAGCCCACGAACGTGAACCTATATCCAGGTCTGTTGGTCGACGTGTATATCGGTGAGTGAATGTTATGGCCAGAGCATCTCAGAAGATCGGGTTAGCAGCCGGGATGGTGCTGCTGGCATCATGCAGCATCGGTCCCAAATACACGCGGCCTTCCGCGCCGGTCCCGCCCGCTTACAAAGAGGTCGGGGCGTCGAACATCGACGGCGATTGGAAGCCGGCTCAACCGAAGGACGACGCGGCGCGCGGCAAATGGTGGGAGCGGATGAACGACCCGCAATTGAATGCCCTCGAAGCGCAGCTTAACGTTTCGAACCAGAATATCGCCGCGGCTGCGGCCGGCGTTCTTCAAGCCCGGGCCATGATCCAGGCCGCCCGAGCACAGTATTTCCCCACGGTCACGGCCAATCCGGGCATCGCAAATTCACGCCTATCGAACGCGTTCGGGCAAAGCGTCGGCATCAACTACACCACCTTCGCCCTGCCCCTGGAGGCTTCCTGGGAGCCGGATCTATGGGGCCGCATTCGAAACACCGTGAAGTCGAACA
>Ga0209415_10007977_pt1 | contig 18388 bp, 15 predicted proteins | sample PeaSoiSIISIP2007_FD_187696 | JGI IMG/M metagenome (GOLD analysis project Ga0209415, IMG submission 187696) | Peat soil microbial communities from Weissenstadt, Germany - SII-SIP-2007 (SPAdes) (version 2) | ecosystem: Environmental > Terrestrial > Soil > Wetlands > Peat | place: Germany...
GCGATCTGGGTTGCAATGCTGGTGCTGGACTTCGAATCGCGCGTGATGTTGACGTAGTTGATCGGGTACTGGCGCAGGTAGGGCACATCGGCCTGGACCAGCAGCGTCTTGCCGTCGAATTCGTAGCGCAGGTCGATCTGGCGCGCGAGGCGATTGAGGATCTGCGGCAGCGTCTGCTCGATCGCGTTGATCGAGACGTTGCCGTGGATACGCGGGTCGACGTCGACGTTGACCTTGGCGTCGCGCGCCATGGCAAACAGCAGGTCGCGGATGTCGACGTCGCTCACGACCACCGAGTAGCGTTCCAGGTGCGGCGTGTCGCGCGGGCGCGGCGCCGGCACGGAGTCGACCAGGTCGGGCACCTGGTCCACGTGCTCGACCTTGGGGCGAAGGCTGCTTACGGCGGCCGATTCGGCGGTGAGGTCGGTCGTATCCGGCCGTAGCGGCGGGCCGGCACAGGCGATCAGCAGCGTGCTCGCGGCGGCGGCCAGCGCGCAAGCGGCGCTGCGCGCGCGGCGATGGGGGCGCGCGGCGCCATCGGCCGTCGCGCGCCGTTTTCGGTGGTGTTGCGTCCGCCCGGCTAGATCGGACAATTGGCCGATCGAGCCATTGCCGCATTCGTTCATTTGTTCTTCCCCCGTACGCGGCCGCGATCGGCGCCGCCGCGAACATCTGCGTTCGACGGCTGCTGCGTCGCGCTGCGACGGGAAACCCCAAATGCGGACCCCCGCTCTTTGCGCCGGCACGTAACCCATTGTTGGCCGAGCGCACGGCCCAATATGCCCCAATAAAGGGCATGGACTTCGGCCTGTTCCGCGCTTAGGGGGCGGGCGCGGCTTCTACCATCGCACCATGAACTGGCAATCCGAACCGCGTGCGGGCCCCCCGCCCGACGCTGCCGCTTTGATCCGCTATTGCACGGTGGCAAAGCGCTACCGCGGCCGTCCCGTGCTGCGCGACATCAGCTTCGAGGTTCCCGCCCGCAGCAGCACGGCCATCGTCGGGCTCAACGGCGTGGGCAAGAGCACCTTGCTGCGCTGCCTGCTCGATTTCGCGCGGCCCGATGCCGGACAGATCCTGATCGACGGCCATGATCACGCCGACCTGCATGCGCGCGCGGCTCTTGCCTGGCTGCCGGAGCGATTCGTTCCCCCCGGCCACCTGACCGGGCGCGAGTCCCTCCACTGGCTGGCCGGACTGCGCGGCAGCGAACTGCAGGAGGCAGCGCTGGCCCAAGCGGCCGAAGGCCTGGGACTGGAGCGCAGCGCCCTGGATCGCCGGGTAGGCGAACTCTCCAAGGGCATGACGCAGAAACTGGGGCTCATCTCCGTGAGTCTGTCGCAATGTCCTATCTGGGTCCTCGACGAACCGATGAGCGGTCTGGACCCCCAGGCGCGGCGCGACGTCGTCGCCTTGCTCGAGGCTGCGCGCCGCCGCGGCCGCACGCTGCTCTTCACCTCGCACGGCTTGCGTGATCTGCCCGCGCTCTGCGACCGGCTGATCGTGCTGCACGAGGGCAGCGTGTGCTTTAGCGGCACGCCACACGAGCTCCAAGCACGCTACCCGCAGGCGCCCACGGGCCTCTTGCAGGCGGCGCCCGACCTCGAAGCGGCATTTCTGGCGTGCATCCACGAACAAGACGAGCAGGCCGCGGCCCGGCGGCCCGAAGTGGGGAAAGGATCAGCATCATGACCGCACTAAAAAGCAAGGCCGCCGCTGCCGGCGCGGCCGCCCCCGGACCGGAGCGCGGCGAGGTCCCGGGAAGCTATGCGGGGCGGCTGATGCGCCAGATGCGCAACGACCCGATGGGGCGGCTGCTGTACCTCGATCACTTTGGCCTGCGCAGCGCGCCGTTCCAGCTCACGCCCAATCCGGATTTTTTCTTCGGCGCCGGCGATCGCGGCCACATGCTCTACGCCCTGCTGTACTCCTTGCGCCATGGCAACGGCATCGTCACCCTGACCGGAGAGGTTGGCACGGGCAAGACCATGCTGGCGCGCATGCTGCTGTCGTGCGCGCCCAAGGCACTGGACATCGCGTTCATCGCCAATCCCTCCTTGCGTCGATCCGAGGTGGTGCCCGTCATTGCCGACGAGCTGGGCATCGACCTGGCGAACGCGCCGGCAGCGCAGGGGCTGCGCATCCTGCAGCGCGCGCTCATCGATCGCTATGCCTCGGGGCGCCGTGTGGTCGTGCTGGTCGACGAGGCGCACGCGATGCGCCTCGACACGCTGGAAGAAATCCGGCTGCTGTCGAACCTGGAGAGCAGCTCGCACAAGCTGCTGCAAATTCTTCTCGTCGGGCAAGACGAGTTGCGCGCGACGCTGGCGCACCCCGCGCAGCGACCGCTGCGCGAGCGCATCACGCAGCGCTTTCATCTGGCGCCGCTGGCCGAAGAGGAGGTCGGATCGTATCTGGCCTTTCGCATGCAGCGCGCCGGTGCCAGCGTGGAGCCCTTTGACGCGCGCGCGGTGCGCCTGATTGCGCAGGGCTCGATGGGCCTGATCCGCCGCATCAACATCCTGGCGGACAAGGCGCTGATGGCGGCGTTCATCGAGAACTGCCCGCACGTGCATCGCAGCCACGTCGAACTGGCACTCAACGATGCCGCCTTCCAGGCGATTCGGGTCTCGGGCGCATCGTCCAAGCCCTCGGCGCTGGGACGCTTGTGGCGCCGCTACGCTCTGGGCCGCGTCGGCCCGCTGTGAGCAGAACATGGACCATGCACGGGCGCGCGTCTGGATGACGCTGGTGCTGCTGGCCTTGGGGGCCTGCGCCGGTCCGCAGCAATCGGCGGTGACCAATCGACCGGACGGCGAGGGCTACGCCGGGGTCGACGAGCTGCTCGTGACGATCCGCGTGCTGGCCGACGGCACCAACTGGTTCGACGCCGTGGTGCCGCACAAGCACGAGCGGGCCTGGGTCGAGATCCGCTACCTTGGCCTGAACTCGGCGGGCCGCGCCGTCTTTGCGCGTCACGATGTCGATGCCTTGGCCGGTGCGCCGGTGCCGCCCAGGGCCGAGCCGGCGGCGGTGGTGCTCGATACCGATGCCGGCGCCTCGGCTGCGGCCATGCCCGCCGACACCCGGGAAATCGTCGTCGACCTGCGCGTTGCCCGCCAGATCCGCATCCAGGGCAAGATCATCGAGATCCTCGAAGCGTCCGCCTCCGGGGTGGTGTTTCGCCTGTACTAACTCATGCTCGGCCCCGGTTGGGGGGCCAAGACAGAGCGAGTAACATCGCGAGGATGCCAAACCGTATCCCGGCTCCCAGCGAGCCGCAGCCGCGATCCGCTCCCCGGACGAAGTCCGCCTGATGTCCGATTACTCCGACTTCGATCATTTTGGTCTAGACCCGCGCCTGGTTGCCGCGGTGCGCGCCGTGGGCTATGTCAAGCCCACCCCCATCCAGTCCAAGGCGATTCCGCTCGTGCTCAACGGCAAGGACGTCATGGGTGCGGCGCAGACCGGCACCGGCAAGACGGCCGGATTTGCGCTGCCGATACTGCATCGCCTGCTGGCCCATGCCAGCACGAGCATGTCGCCGGCGCGCCACCCGGTCCGTGCGCTCATCCTGGCGCCGACCCGCGAGCTGGCCGACCAGGTCGCCACCAACGTGCAGCAGTATGCGTCGCAGACGCCGCTGCGCTGCGCGATGGTCTACGGCGGCGTGGACATGGACCCCCAGACCCAGGCACTGCGTGCCGGCGTCGAGATCATTGTCGCCACGCCTGGCCGCTTGCTCGATCACCTGCAGTCGAAGAACACCTCGCTGGGCCAGGTACAGACCGTGGTCCTGGACGAAGCCGACCGCATGCTCGACATGGGCTTCTTGCCCGACATCTCGCGCATCCTGCAGCTGTTGCCGCGGGAGCGCCAGAGCCTGATGTTCTCGGCGACGTTCTCCGAGGAAATCAAGCGCCTGGCGGCCAATTTCCTGCACGAACCGGTTCTGGTGGAGGTGGCCCAGCGCAACTCGGCGGCGGAGAACGTGCGCCAGGAGCTGGTGCACGTGCACGAGTCGGAAAAGGGCGCAGCGCTGCTGGCGTTGCTGCGCGACCGTGATTTATCGCAGGTTTTGGTCTTCGTGAACACCAAGATCGGCGCCCGCCGCCTGGCGCGGCAGCTGCAGCACGACGGTATCAACGCCGATGCGATTCACGGCGACAAGACGCAGGACGAGCGCATGAAGGCCCTGGAGGCATTCAAGGCCGGAACCATCCGCGTGCTGGTGGCCACCGACGTCGCCGCGCGCGGCCTGGACATCACGGAGCTGCCGGGAGTCATCAACTACGACGTGCCGTTTGCTCCGGAGGACTACATCCACCGCATCGGCCGCACCGGGCGCGCCGGGGCCTCCGGCCTGGCGATCACCATCGCGTGCGGGGCCGACGACCGCGCGGTCGCGGCGATCGAGAAGCTGATCAAGACTGCCATTGTTCCGGCGCAGGTGCGCTTGCCCGCAGGGCAGCGCTCGGGCCGGGACGCGGGCGCGGCGCCGCAGGAGCCCGGACGGGGCCGCTCGCCGGCGCGCGCGCGCGCCGAGCCGCGCGGCCGCGCGCGCGAGGATCGGCATGGCAACGCTGGCCGTGACCGCGCCGCGCTGGGCCCGGCCGTGGCCGCCGACGACTTCTTCCACAAGCCCTACGAACCCAGCGCCGATCAGGCTCCTGGCGGCGAGGAGCAGCCAGGCGTTGCGCCGCGCGAGGCTGGCGAGCGCAAGCCCGCGCGCCGGGCCGCCTTGTTGGGCGGCGTCAAGCGCTAGCGGGGTCGTGCGGCCCGCGCGGGGCCGCGCGTCGCGCCCGGCGCATCAGCGCTCGGCCTGCGGCGCCAGCGCTTCGCCCGGTTCGGCGCGCTCCTCGGCCGGTACCTTGACGACGGTGACGGTACAGGCGGCCTGGGCCACGACCTGGGTGGAAACGCTGCCCAGATAGCGTCGCAGGGACGAAGCCCCGCGCGAACCAATGACGATGTGGTCGACCCGGTTGCCGCGCGCATAGTCGAGGATCGCGGTGGCTGGATCGGGGGCCTCGAGCACGTGAAAGCTCACGCGAGCGCCCGGCAGCGCCAGCGGGCGCGCCCAATGTTGCAGCTGTACCAGTCGATGCACGTGCCGGTGCGTGCCCGCGACGTCGGCGGGCGCATCGAGCGCGAGCCGGTGGGTCCGCAGCACCGAGACGCATGCCAGGCGGGCTCCGGGAGCGGCTTGCAGCACGTGCCGGGCAGCCGTGCGCAGCGCATCGGCCAGAGCCTCCCATTCCTGGGTGAGGTCCACCGCCGCCATGACAATCGGAGCTCGGTTGAGCTGCTGGGTCGTCGAGCGCGTCGTCGGCTTGGCCGCCAGACGGCGCACCAGACGCCCCAAGCGCGTCCACGGCGACTGGGCTTGGGCCGCGGACGCGCGCGCGGTCAGCGCCACGCTTTGCGGGTGGGTCAAGTCGAACGCCAGCTGTGCGGCGGTGGCGTAGCGCTGCTCCGGATCGACCTCCAGGCAATGCAAGATGATCTCCTGCAACCAGAGCGGAAATTCGGGACGGTGCGCGCGCGGCGGCGCGGGTTCCTCGTAGAGCCGGCGACGCAGGCCGCGCACGCTGGTTGGCGCGCCGAAGGGGCGCGCACCGGTGGCCAGGAAATACAGGATCACGCCCAGGGCGAACAGGTCGCTGCGGGCATCGGTGCGGTTGTGCAGCACCTGTTCGGGAGAGATGTACGGGCCAGTGCCCATGGGCAGGCGGAACTGCTCGGCCAGCAGGTCGGGCAGACGGTCGTGGCGCGCCAGACCGAAATCGATCAGCACGGCGGTGCCATCGGCGCGGAACATGATGTTGCTGGGCTTGATGTCGTGGTGGATGACCTGCTGCTGGTGCAGGTCGTGCAGCGCTTCGGCGATGCGGGCGCCGATCGCCGCCACTTCCGGCGCAGGCAGCGGGGTCTGCTCCAGGCGCGCGCGCAGCGACTGGCCCTGGATCATCTCCATCACGATGTACGGTTGGGCATCGAATCCGCCCGCGGCGATCCAGCGCGGCACGTGGGGGCCGTGCAGCAGCGGCAGGATCATCTGCTCGACTTCGAAGCCGACGATTGCGGTCGGGTCCTCGCCCAGCAGCGGGATCTTCATGATCCCCGCAACCGCCAGATCGGCCCGGGTGACGTGCCAGAGGGCGGCCATCCCGCCGCGGTGCAGGCGCTCGACCAGGCAAAAGCCGTCGACGATCTGGCCCGGTTCGAGGATCCGCGGGCGGGTCGCCTCAGGCACCATAGAGCAGCTGCTGCGCGTAGCGTTCGGGCAGGCCGGCCGCCCGCACCTTGCGGGCAGCGCTCTGGTGGTCGTAGGGGACGCGCCAGAACGAGAGCAGGTTGGTCAGCTCGTCAAAGGTCGCGTAGCAGGCAGCCGGGTTGCCGTCGCGCGGCTGGCCGACCGAACCGGGAAGCGCCAGCCAGCGGCGCGCCGCGCTCAGCGGGATCGGCGTGCCCGGAACGGGGGAAAACACCTCGACGCGCTGCGTCAGTCCCATGTGATAGAGCATGGGCTCGTGCATGTGTCCGCAGAAGGTGATGCGCTGGCGCACGACCTGCATGTTGCGTGCCGCCTGCATCGGCCCGAAGATGTATTCGAAGTTCTTCGGATCCCAGCCGTTGGCGTGGACGAAAAGGCAAACCCCGTCCTCGGCCGTCAAGGGCAGCTGCCGCAAGAAGGCGAGCTGCTCGGCATTGAGCACGGTGCGGGTCCAATCGATGCACTGTTGCGCGTCGGCATTGAGGCGCACGTCGCCCGCGCCGCCGGCGGCCTGGTCGTGGTTGCCGCGCAAGGCAATCGAGCCTTGCCGCGCGAAGCGCATGACGGTATCGACGACAAAGCCGGGGTCGGCGCCGTAGCCGACGTAATCGCCCAGGAAGCAGTGCTGCGTTGCCCCGTGCTCCTGGGCGTGCGCCAGGCACGCCTCCAGGGCCTCGCGGTTGCTATGAATGTCCGTGAGCAGGGCGATGGTCATGCGGGACCCTGCGCCGGGAGCGATGCGGGCTCGGCGAACTCGCGCTCGCACCAGCGCCGGCGCCAGGCGCTGATGGCTTGCCGCTGGAATGCTTCGAGGCCGCGCGCGCCGGTAGGCTCGAAGCCCAGGTGAGCCCAGGCATGCTCGAGTTCCGCTAGCAGGTTCTGCACGTCGATCGCGAGGGCCTGGGTCTGCTTGGAGAGCTTGCGGCCGCAGGCGTCGCGCACCAGCGGCAGATGCAGGTAGCGCGGCGTCGGCAGGCCCAGGGCCTGCTGCAGCATCATCTGGCGTGGCGTGTTGTCCAGCAGGTCTGCGCCGCGCACCACGTCCGTGACTTCCTGAAAGGCATCATCCACAACCACAGCCAACTGATAGGCCCACAGGCCGTCGATCCGCTGAATCACGAAGTCGCCGACGGATTGTTCCACGCTCTGCGCGAACCAGCCGCATGCCCGATCCGTGAACCCTACCACGCCCGGGGGCACCAGCAAGCGCGTGGCCGCCGTCGAGCGCACCTGGCGTGTGCGGCAGGTACCCGGATACGGTGCCAGCGAGGCGTCGGGGGATTGGGCCTTGCGCCGGCCGCGCGGACAGTCACAGCGATACGTGCGCCCGGCCGCGAGCAATTGCTGCAGTGCGCCCTGGTAGGCGCTCGTCCGGGTGCTCTGGTACAGGACCGGCTCGTCGGAAGTCATCCCGAAGCGCGCGAGCAGCGCAATGTGCTCCTGCGCAATGCCCCGTTGCTCGCGGGGCGGATCTATATCTTCTATTCTAATCAACCACTTACCGGAATGCGCGCGGGTATCGAGCCAGCTTGCCAGGGCCGCGGCCAGGGAACCGCGGTGCAGCGGCCCGGTTGGCGAGGGGGCGAAGCGCCCGCGGTAGCTACGCATCTTCTTTGGACAATTTCTGGCAGTTTTTGCTGCACATTCGGAACTTTGTTGCCGTTTTGCGGTTGTTTCCCCGCTAAACGGGAGTGATAATGAAGCGCTTGCGGGCGGGGATCGGTTTCTCGAGGCCGCCGGTCGCGGTTCCTTCCATGTTCCTAACGCGTGCCACGCAGATTTGTTCGATACCGTGATCTTCCACGATAGCCGCGTTCACGGTTTCGAAATTTGCCTTCGAAGCCTTCGAAGGCTTCGTTCGAACAATGTCGGGTTGCCCTCGGTGCGGTATGCCATCGAGCCGCGGATTTGGCTTGCGGCCCTAGCTGCGACTTGCTGAGGCTACCGTAACTATGGCAGCGTGGGATGCGCGACAGGCGGGAGCTGCGCCCATAACGCACGTATCATCACCTCATCGCGGTACTGTTCCGCATGACCCACACGCGGCTTCACGGGATATGGCGAAGCGAAAGGCGCAGGAGCAGGTCGCGAATACCTCGCACTGGCACCTCGCGCCGGCGAGTTTCCTGATCCTGGGCTTTGTCGGCAGCGGACTGCCGGCAGGTAACGCCAACTCCTGGTATTGGATCGCGGCGATGGCGCTCAATGTCGTCGCGCGCTTGACGATCCCCGTGGAGCCGGTGGTATTGGCGCGGCGGGCCGACACGCCGATGAGCCCGGCGGTACGCTGGCGCGCCGTTTCCTACCTGGCCGACGCCCTGCTGTGGGCGGGGCTGGTGATATCGATCAATCCGCTGACGGGCCCGATGGCCACGCGGGTCGGCGGCTCGCTGGCGGTCGCGATGCTGCTCTCCGCGCTGTCCTCGGCGAGCCGCGCGACGCCCCTGGGTCTGGCGCTGGGCTGGACGATCCCGGTGCTGGCAATGGCCGTGCATGGTTCGAGCGGCGGCGTGATCGCCGTGGGACTGATGCTGTGGATAGCGAGCGTCGTCTGGCTGGGCGCGACGCGCCCCGTCGCCCCGCCAAGGCGCCTGGCCACGGTGGAGTCGACGCTGCCCAACTCTTCGGGTTCGACCCGGCGCGGCGTGCAGCTGGCGATACAAACCTCGGCGGCACCGATGATCGCGATCCACGAGGCGCGCGTTTTCGAGATCAACTCGGCCGGCGCGGCGCTGCTGGGCCAGATTTCCTTCGACTGTATCGGGCGGCGCATCGGCGAGCTTGCGGTGTTTGACCCGCCCAACGCGCTGGACCTGGCGCAGGCCGCGCGCGACGGGCCGGTGCGGGCGATCATGCGCTCGGTCACGCTGCCCCGTGGCGACCCGATCGACGTTCGCATCCGTGTCGGACGATCGCGCAGCGGCGAGCGGATCGCCGTCCTGGCGATGGACGCGCCGCCGGTCGCGATCGCGGCGCCGGTGGCGCCGGCTCCCTCGCCCGAGGCGTTGGTGCGCCCGCCGACGCGGCCGGCGTCCCTGGGCCCGCCCGGCGCCAGAGGCAGCGGCGCCGCCGCCGAAGGCGAACCGCGCGTGGTGGCGGGCCAGTTTGCCACGGTTCCCACGGGCGAGGCGTCCACCCAAGCGGCCGGTGCGCTCGCTGCGGGGCCGGCCGGTGGCCCCGAGCACCGCGCGCCGGCCAAGCCGACCAGCGAATCGGTCGCGCCAGCCGGCGCCGCCTCGGCGGTGCCCGCGGGTGCGCAGGCCGCCCTGCAGCTGCCCGATCTGCTGGCCAAGCTGCCGGTGCTGGCCTGGGTGGTGGACGGCGACGGTCGCGTCGTGCACACCCACAGCGCCGAGGTGCGCCGCTGGGGGATGAAGATCGGCGCCACCATGCGGCCGCGCTGGTGGGACACTTTCGTCTACCAGGCACGCTCGCGCGAGGCCGTTCTCAAGGCGCTCGAATCGGCCGTGCTGGGCCGGCCCACCTACGACCTGCTGATCGAGCGGGCCAGTCCCTCGGGGGGCCGCCTGGCGCTGCGCAGCCACATCGTGCCGGTGAGCTGGCCCGATGCGCAGGGCAAGGAGCAACCCTCGGCCCTGGTGCTTGACACGATAGCTTCGGCGCACGAACTGCTGGAAAACGACCGCGTGCGCCGGCGCAAGGATCACTACAAGTCGCTGGTGGAGGCCAGTCCCAACCTGATCTGGGCCTGCGACGCGAGTTTCCATTTCACCTTCGTCAGCCGGCGTGCCTGCCGCGAGCTCTACGGCTACGCGGTCGATGACCTGGTGGGAGTATCGATCGGCGTGCTGCTCAACCCGGGCGCCGATCAAACGGCCGCGCGGCGCGCGCTGCTTGCCCTGCGGGAGGGCCGCGTCATGCGCGACGTGGAGATGTCGCACGTCACCAAGGACGGCAAGCGCATCGTGGTGGCCGTGAGCGCGGCGGCCCTGGCCGGATCCGGCGGCCGCTTTTCGGGCGCCGTCGGCATCATGGTCGACGTCACTGCGCTCAAGCAGCGGGAGGCAAGCCTGGCCGAGGCGCTGCGCGTCGAGCGCACCGTCCTGGACTCGGCCGGACAGGCGCTGGCGGTGATCCGCGACGGTGTGGTGGCGCGCTGCAACGAGGCCTTCCTGCAATTGCTGCGGCGAAGCGCCAGCGAGCTGCAGGGCCTGCGCATCGTCGAGATCTTCGCCGAGCGCGGCGACTGGGCGGCGGCGACGGCCGATGCCGATCGCGCTTCGCTCTCCGACCAGGCGGTGGTGCGCGAGATCAAGCTGCGACGCTCGCGCGCGCCCGCGCTCGACGAGCAGACCGTCTGGTGCCAGCTGACGCTGCGGTCGGTGGACCGGGGCGAGTACGTCGTGGCGCTGGCCGACATCGACTCCCTGCGGCGCCGCGAGGCCCATGCCCTTTTCGACGCGCGCCACGACGAGCTCACCGGCCTGGCCAATCGGCGCCTGTTTGCCGAGCGGGCGCGTACCGCCCTGGCCACCAGCGCCTTGCGCAACTCGGGCTGCGCCATCGTGGTCATCGACCTGGACCGCTTCAAGCAGATCAATGACCGCTACGGCCACCAGGCCGGCGACGAGGTCCTGCAGGAGATGGCGCGGCGCCTGCAGCGGGTGGTGCGCCCACAAGATACCGTGGCCCGCTACGGCGGCGACGAGTTTGCCCTGCTGATTCCGGATGCGGGCGCGCGCCGCGACATCGAGGCGATTTCCAACCGCATCCTCGACGAGCTGGCCCGTCCGGTGCGCGTCGGCGGGCGCATCGAGGAGTCGCTTTCGGCCAGCGTGGGCATCGCCTTGGCGCGCGAGCAGGGTCGGGAGCCGTCGTGGCTGCTCAGCCTGGCCGACCGAGCCATGTACGAGGCCAAGAGCGCCGGCGGCAACCAGGCCGTGTTCGCTCCCCTGGCCGACTCCATCTCGGAGTCGCCTGGCCTGGGCATGCCCCCTGCGGTCGGCCGGGCGGCCTAGCCGTCCGGGCGCCGTTGCGCCGACTTGGGTCGGTGCGCGACCACAACCTCGGGGTGCGTCTGGACATAGGGGCCACCGATGAGCTCGATGCAGTAGGGAACCGCGGCGAAGATTCCGGCGACGACGATCTTGCCCTGCGCGTCGCGCAGACCCTCGAGCGTTTGGGCGATGGCCTTGGGTTGCCCCGGCAGATTCAAGATCAGCGCACTGTGTCCTGGTGTCTCCCGCAAGACGCCGACCTGTCTGGACAAGATGGCGGTCGGCACGAACTCGAGCGAGATGCGCCGCATCTGTTCGCCAAAGCCGGGCATCTGCCGCGTTGCCACCGCCAAGGTCGCCTCGGGCGTCACGTCGCGCCTCGCCGGACCGGTGCCGCCGGTCGTCAGGACCAGGTCACAGCCGCAGTCGTCGACCAGCTCGAGCAGGGCACCCTCGATGGCGCCCCCCTCGTCGGCGACCAGTCGCTCGAAGGCGCGCCAGGGCGAGCGCATCGCGCGGCTAAGCCAGTCGCGCAGACCGGGCAGCCCCAGGTCGGAGTAGACGCCCGCGCTGGCCCGATCCGACACCGAGACCAGGCCCACCAGCAGCTCGTCAGGCTGCTCCCGCACCGGCGCGCTCACGTTGCGCCCCCGGCCTGCGCATCGGCCTGCAGCAGCGCATGCAGCCACTGGTAGAGCTCGCGCGCGTGCCGCGGGGACCGCGCCGCAAGGCGCTCCTGGCGCGCGGCGCGGACCTTGGCGCGCAGCCACTGGGCATCGATGCCGGCATGGTCGCGAACGAAGGCATCGAGCGCCTGCTCCTGCTCGATGAGCTGATCGCGGGTGCGCTCGCAGCGGTGCAGCAAGGCAACGGACTGGCGCGAAGCGCCCGTGAGGTCATCGTAGGCGCTGCGGATGGCTTCGAAGTCAGCCTCGCGCATCAGCTTGCCGATGTACTGCAGCTGGCGGCGCCGTGCCTCGTGGCCGCTGATGCGCTGGGCCAGCAGGATCGCCTCGTGCAGGCTCTCCGGCAGCGCCAGTTGCGCCAGCTGGTCAATATTGAGCCCGACGAGCTTTTGCCCCAGGCCCTGGCGCGCGTGCATCTGCTGCTTGCGCTGGGTCTTGCTCGGGCGCTCCTGGGGCGGGGCGGGCAGTTCACTCACGGTCGGAGCGGCGGGCATAGGCAGCGGCGTGCGCTCCAGGCCGATGTTGGCGGACGGCTATCATAGCGGTCTACCAAGAAACCGAGCGGGTCACGCCCCGCGACCACAGGATGGGTTCCCCTTTCTCGATCTCCGTTGACCGGCTGCGCGAACTGGCGCTCGAAGTGCTCACGCACGCGCGCTCCCTGGGTGCGAGCGATTGCGCCTGCGAGGCAAGCGAATCGACCGGCTTGTCGGTCACGACGCGCAAGATGCGTGTCGAAACGATCGAGAACACGCGCGACAAGGGGCTCGGGATCACCGTGTACGTGGGCCAGCGGCGCGGCCACTCCTCCACCTCGGATTTTTCCCTGGCTGCGATTCGCCAGGCGGTGCAGGCGGCCTACGACATCGCACGCTACACCGCCATCGACGATGCGGCCGGACTGCCGGACGAGGATGAACTCGAGCGCCACCCGGTGGACCTGGATCTGTTCCACCCCTGGGACCTGGACTCGGAGCGCGCCATCGCCCTGGCGCAGCGCGCCGAACAGGCCGCCTTCGCCGTCAGCAAGCAAATCGTCAACTCGGAAGGCGCCAACGTGCACACCGGTTGCGACCAGTTCGTGCTGGCCAATTCCCGCGGCTTCCTGGCCGGCTATCCACAGTCCCGGCACTCGGTTGCGGTTGCGCCGATCGCGCGCGGGCGCGGCGGCATGCAGCGCGACGACTGGTATTCCTCGAGCCGCGTGGCCGGCGAGCTGGCGCAAGCCGAGGCCATCGGCGGCTACGCCGCGCGGCGCGCCTTGTCCCGGCTGGGCGCACGCAAGCTCACGACGCGCCAATGTCCCGTACTGCTGGAAGCCCCAGTGGCATGCGGCCTGCTGGGCAACTTCGTCCAGGCCGCCAGCGGCGGCGCCTTGTACCGCAAGGCCTCGTTTCTGGTCGACAGCCTGGGACAGAAGATCTTTCCCAGCCACGTGTCGGTGTGCGAGGATCCGTTCGTTCCCCGTGGCATGGGATCGGGTCCGTTTGACGAAGAAGGCGTGCGCGGCCGGGCGCGCGAGGTGGTCGCGGGCGGCATCCTGGAAGGCTACTTCCTGTCGTGCTACTCGGCGCGCAAGCTGGGCATGAAGTCCACCGGCAACGCGGGTGGCTCGCACAACCTGGAGCTGCGCTCGACGCTCACGCGCCCCAGCGACGATTTCGCGGCCATGCTGCGCACGCTCGGCACGGGACTACTGGTCACCGAGCTCATCGGCATGGGAATCGATTACGTCAACGGCGACTACTCGCGCGGGGCGAGCGGATTCTGGGTGGAGAACGGCGCCATCACGCGCCCGGTCGAAGAGATCACCATCGCCGGGAACCTGCGCACCATGTTCGCCGGGATCGCCGCGATCGGCGCCGACCGGATCGTGCGCGGCAGCAAGGTTTCGGGATCGGTGCTCATCGACGCGCTGACGGTCGGCGGCAGCTAGCGCTGCGCCGGCCCCAAGGCAGCGCGCGAGGCGCGGCTTGGACCCAGCAGCTACGCCGGGCCCGGCAGGCGCGCGCGCCAGAACGCCACTTGCCGCGCCACCTGCGCCGGTGCCGTGCCGCCGAGGTGGTCGCGCGCGGCCACCGAGCCTTCCAGGCTCAGCGCCGAGAGCACATCGGCCTCGACTTGCGGGGCAAAGGCGCGCAACTCCTCGATCGGCAGTTCGCCGAGGTCGCACGCTAGCGCGGCCGCCCGGCGCACCGCCCGGCCCACGGCTTCGTGGGCGTCGCGAAAGGCCACGCCCCGGCGCACAAGGTAGTCGGCCAGGTCGGTTGCGGTGGCAAAGCCGCGCCGCGCGGCCTGGCGCATGGCCTCGCGATGGACGACGATGCCCGGTACCAGCTCGGCGAAGGCGTGCAGCGTGTCGCGCAGGGTATCGACCGCGTCGAACAAGGCTTCCTTGTCCTCCTGGTTGTCCTTGTTGTAGGCCAGCGGCTGGCCCTTGACCATCATCAGCAGGCCGACAAGGCTTCCGACCACACGGCCGGTCTTGCCGCGGGCCAGCTCCGGCACATCGGGATTGCGCTTTTGCGGCATGATCGAAGAGCCGGTGGTGAAGCGGTCGGGCAAGTCGATGAATCCGAATTGCGGGCTTGCCCACAGGATCAGCTCCTCGGACAGCCGCGACAGGTGCACCATGGCGATCGCGGCGGCCGCGCAGAACTCGATGACGAAGTCGCGGTCGGACACGGCGTCCATGGAGTTGCGGCTGACGGCCTCAAATCCCAGGCTCCGTGCCACGGCCTCGCGGTCGATCGGGTAGCTGGTCCCGGCTAGCGCCGCCGCACCCAGCGGCAGCTGGTTGACACGCCCCCGGGTCTGGCGCAGCCGCTCGGCGTCGCGCTCGAGCATCTCGACGTAGGCCAGCAGATGGTGTCCGAACACGATCGGCTGCGCGACCTGCAGGTGCGTCAAGCCGGGCATGATCGTGCCGGTGTGCTCGCTGGCCAGCTCCACGAGGGCGCGCTGCAGGCGCTGCACTTGGCCCAGCGTCAAGTCGATCTGGCCGCGCAGGTACAGGCGCAGGTCGGTGGCTACTTGGTCGTTGCGTGAGCGGCCGGTATGCAGCCGCTTGCCCGGGGCGCCGACGAGCTCGGTCAGACGCGCCTCGATGTTCAGGTGCACGTCCTCCAGATCGACGCGCCAGGCAAATTCGCCGCGCTCGATCTCGCCGCGAACCACCGCCAGGCCGCGTTCGATGGCCTGCAGGTCCTGCGTGCTGAGCACTCCCACCTGCGCGAGCATCGCCGCGTGGGCGAGCGAGCCATCGATGTCGGCCTGCGCCAGCCGCCGGTCAAAGCCGACGCTGGCCGTGTAGTGCAGGACGAAATCGGCAACCGGCTCGGAAAAGCGACCCGACCAGGCCTCGCGCCGGCCGTGCAGCGGCGAGATGCCTGGCGCGGACGGCGCATCGGCGCTCGGATCGGTATCGGCGCGGCGCTCGAGGCGCCCGCCAGGGGCGCGCGCACCGCCGCTGCGACTGTTGTGGTCGTTCATGGCGAAATTCTAGCGCGCATGCGTATCGCTCCTGTCGTGGTCCGCCAAAGCATGGATAATCGCACCTCGTGCCCGAGACTCGCCAACTGATCCCTGACGGTTGCAATGCCGGCACCGTTCTGCGCATCGGTGTTGGCATCAATGTCGCGCTGGCGATCGCGGTCTTAGGCGGGCGCGCGGCGGACGTCACGTCCTCCCAGGTGTCGCGGCAGTACGCTGCTGCCTTCCTGGATCTCGCGGCGGTCGTTGAGCCGACCACGCTCCTGACCCTGCTGGGCTGGTGTTTGCTGCGCCGCGCCGGCGGGCAGGTCGCGGAACCGCTGCAACGGGCACTGGCCTGGTTGCTGCCGGCGGCGACGGCCTACGGCATCAACCGGCTTGCGGTCGGCTCGAGTGTTTCCCCGCTCACTCGCGCCGACCTCATCGCCACCCTTCTGGGACTGCTCGGCGGGATGGCGGCGCAGCACTATCTGGAGCTGCGCGCGCGGGCATTTTCCCCGGCCATCGACGAGGCAAAGTTCCAGGCGCTGCAGTCGCGCATCCGGCCGCATTTCTTCTTCAACAGCCTCAATGCGGTCCTGGCGGTCATTCGCGAGGATCCGCTGCGCGCCGAGCGCATGCTCGAGAGCGTGGCCGAGCTGTTTCGTGCCGTCATGGGAGACGTCAAGCGCCTGGTGCCGCTGGAGCAGGAACTCGATCTGTGCCGGCGCTACGTCGAAATCGAGCAAACGCGGCTGGGCGATCGCTTGCAGGTCCAGTGGAACATCGGCGCGGTGCATCCGCGGGCACGCGTGCCGCAGTTGCTGCTGCAACCGATCATCGAAAACGCGGTGCGCTACGGTGCCGAGCGCCTCGCGGGCGAGTGCGATATCCAGGTTCGCGTGCGCCAGCAGGGCTTCAAGCTGGAGATCTTCGTCAGCAATCCGATCGCGCGCGAGCCCGTCCAGCGCGAAGGCAACCAGATCGGGCTCAACAATATCCGCGGCCGGCTGGCACTGGTCTACGATCTGGAAGCCAGTCTCGAGACCAAGGTGCGCCGCGAACGCTTTGAACTCACGCTTACCATACCGGTGGAAACCAAGACCGCCGCCTGAGCGCCGGGCCGCGCGCTGCGTCAACGATCGGAACCCTGCCTATCATGCTCAAAGTGCTGGTTGTAGACGACGAACCGCCGGCGCGGGCGCGGCTAGCGCAGCTGCTGGCCGACTGCGCGCGCCAAATCGCGTTGACCCAGGTCGGACAGGCCGACGGCGGGGTGGCCGCGCTCGAGGCCGTGGCACGCTGGCAGCCGGATGTGGTGCTGCTCGATATCGCGATGCCCGACATGAGCGGCATCGAGGTGGCGCGGCACCTGGCCCAGTCCGAGGCCCCGCCGGCGATCATCTTCGTGACCGCCTTCGACGAGCACGCGCTCAAGGCCTTTGAAGTCCAGGCAGTGGACTACCTGATGAAGCCGGTCCGGGCCGACCGCCTGCTGTCGGCGCTGCAGCGCGCCCGGCGCGTGCTGCCGCGCGAGGCCCGCTTCGACGCCCTGGCGCACAGCCTGGGCGCGGCGCGCACGCAGCTCAGCGTCTCGGAGCGCGGCCGCCTGGTGCTGGTACCGGTGGAGGACATTGTCTACCTGCGTGCCGAACTCAAGTACGTCACGATCCGCACCACGGCGCGCGAATACCTCACCGAGGAGTCGCTCACCGCACTGGAGAGCGAATTTGGCGAGCGCTTCGTGCGCATCCATCGAAACTGCCTGGTGGCGCGCCGCTACATCGCGGGATTCCAACGCGTCAAGGCCAAGCCCGAGACCGAGGGCGAGTCCCCCGAGGGCCACTGGGAGATATTGCTGCGCGACCTGGAGGAGCGTCTGCCCATCAGCCGGCGCCAATGGCCGACCGTCAAGGCCGCTGCCGGAGTGTGAGCTTGCTAAACTGGCAGCGCAATGGCGCCGCCTTCCGCAACCATCCGCATCGCAACGCGCGCGAGTCCGCTGGCGCTGTGGCAGGCGCACCACGTGCAGGCGCGGCTGCTGCAGGCCGATCCGACCCTGCGCGTGGAACTGCTCGAGCTCACCACGCGCGGTGACCAGATCCTGGACCGGAGGCTGTCCAAGGTCGGTGGCAAGGGACTGTTCGTCAAGGAGCTCGAGGTCGCCTTGCAGGAGCACCAGGCCGATCTTGCCGTGCATTCGCTCAAGGATGTGCCGATGGTCCTGGCGCCCGAGTTCGAGCTGGCCGCGATCTTGGAGCGCGCCGATCCGCGCGATTGTCTGGTGAGCTCGCGCCATGCAAGCCTAGCGCAGCTGCCCCAGGGCGCACGCGTGGGCACTTCGAGCCTGCGCCGCGAAATGGCGCTGCGCGCACGCTTTGCCGGTCTGCAGATCGTCTCGGTGCGCGGCAACGTGGGCACCCGCCTGGCCAAGCTCGACCGCGGCGACTTCGACGCCCTGGTGATGGCGGCGGCCGGTTTGCAGCGCCTGGGTCTGGGCGGGCGCATCGCGCAGATCCTGCCACCCGAGCTGTTCCTGCCGGCGCCGGGGCAGGGCGCGCTGGCCATTGAGATCCGTGCCGGCGACGAGGCCGTGCGCGCGCGGCTCGCGCACCTGGAGCATGCGCCCACGCGGGCCTGCGTCACGGCCGAGCGTGCCGTCTCCCGCGGCCTGGGCGGCAGCTGCGAGTTCCCCCTGGCCGCCTACGCCCAGATCGACCAGCAGCGCCTGCATCTGCGCGCCTGGGCCGGCAGCGCGACGCGTGGCGAGATGATCGAGGCGCAGGCCAGCGGAGCGGCCGCGCAGGCCGAGGCGATCGGCCTGCGCGTGGTCGAGGAGCTCAAGCAGTGCGGGGTCGAGCGCCTGCTCGCTGGCGGCTAGGGCCGCAAACTGTTGCCCGATAACCCGCTAAACCTGAGTAGACCCACCCAAAATGGATAGTTTGCATTTGGCCGAACATGGTGATAAAGTAACTACATGGCGCTTACCGACGCTC
>Ga0209415_10007978_pt1 | contig 18386 bp, 17 predicted proteins | sample PeaSoiSIISIP2007_FD_187696 | JGI IMG/M metagenome (GOLD analysis project Ga0209415, IMG submission 187696) | Peat soil microbial communities from Weissenstadt, Germany - SII-SIP-2007 (SPAdes) (version 2) | ecosystem: Environmental > Terrestrial > Soil > Wetlands > Peat | place: Germany...
CCGCCGAACGCGAGCCGGATCCGGAAAAGCTGCGCGCGTGGATGACATTTGTGATTGTCGGGGGCGGACCCACGGGCGCGGAACTCGCCGGAGCACTCGGCGAGATTGCCAACGATACGCTGCGCCGGGACTTCCGCAACATCGATCCGTCAAAAGCGCGCATCATTCTGGTGGAAGGTGCCGACCGCGTGCTTCCGGTCTACCCGCCGCAGCTTTCGGCGAGCGCCCGCAAGATGATCGAGCGCCTCGGCGTCACCGTGCGCACCAGCGCCACGGTCACGGGCGTAACGAAAGAATCTGTCACCGTCAGCGAGGGCGATAGGACCGAAACCATTCCGACGCGCACTGTCCTGTGGGCCGCGGGCGTCCTGGGGTCGCCGCTGGGGCGCATCGTGGCCCAGGAAACCGGCGCGACGATCGACAGAGCCGGGCGTGTAAGCGTCGAACCGGATCTCACCGTGCCGGGGCGCCCCGAAATTTTTGTGATCGGCGATCTCGCGAATTTCGTCCACCAGACGGGTAAGCCCCTGCCGGGCGTCGCGCAGCCCGCGATTCAGGAGGGGCGCTACGTCGCGGGCGTCATCGCGCGCCGCCTGCGCGGTGAAAAGTCCCGGCCGTTTCGCTACCTGGACAAAGGAAGTCTTGCGACGATCGGCCGAGGCGCTGCGGTTGCGGATCTGAATGGGCTCCGCCTTTCCGGATTTCCAGCGTGGCTGCTATGGATTTTCGTCCACTTACTCTACATCGTCGAGTTTCAAAATCGCCTGCTCGTGTTCGTGCAGTGGGCCTGGTTTTATTTCACGTGGGACCGTTCGGCGCGCCTGATCACGGGGAAAAACCCGCTGCCGCTCGACCTTTGAGGCCGTTGCGGCAAATCAGGCAGGAGCATCCGAGCGCGCTTGAATTTTTCCCGCGCGAATGGCTTTGACGAGGGCCGCATGGTCGCGCTCCGTCTGATCCGCATACGCCACGGCAAACTTCCCGATCGCTCGATCGAACGCCGCGTTCTTACCGAGGTAACCGGCGATTCGCGCTGGATCCCCGGTTCGAGCATGCGCGCGGGCAAGGGTCCACCCACAGGTCTGGACATACTCGAGCCAGTCCTGCCGGGACATTTGAGTCACATCAATCTTCATGCGCATGTCCCGAAGCTGGCGGAAGTAGTAGTCGCGGCCCTCGTCGTCGCGCGCCCAGCCGAGAAAGATATCGCTCGCGGACTGCAGCATGCGCTGTCCGGTGACAACGCGCTCGCCCTGATTCTCATACCGGCTCTTGCCCGCATAGGGAGCGAGCACGGACGCGCTGGCCTCCTTGAACTGGAGAAACAGCGGATCTTTCGCACCGGCCATCAACAGGGCTACGGCGCAGCGCGTTCCGACGCTGCCAACGCCCACGACTTTTCGGGCGATATCCACGATGTGGTAGCGATCCAGAATCACCCGCCGCTCTTCGGGAAGCGACCGGCGGTAGCGCTCGAACATATCGCGCACGTGTTTGCCGATCCGGGCGATTCCAGGAGGGTGATAAACGAGCGGCGGAAGATCCATAATCCGCAGCCGGCCATCTTTCACCGCGGTGATTCTTGGAAATACATGCTCGGCAGTCTGCATCGCGGCGTTTTTCTCGAGTTGCTCCCAGCGCTTCCGGGCGGCGCCAGTTTTCGCTTCGGCGATGAAAATCCCCGCGTCCAGATCCGAATACCATACGTCCAATGCGCGCATCTCGGCGTACACCCGCATGTGCTCGCGGTAAGAGCGCACGGCCGTGCGCGCCGCTTCCGCGCAATGCCGCTCGCCGAAGCCGAGCTCGCGTCCGGCAAGCACGATGCTCGCCCCGAGCCGCTTCACATCCCATTCCCAGGGCGCTGGAAGCGTTTCATCGAAATCGTTGATATCGAATACCAACCGGCGTTCCGGGCTTCCGAAGCCGCCGAAATTCGCGACGTGGCAATCGCCGCACGCCTGGACTCGAAGCCGCGTGGAGGGCGTCGTGGCAAGATCCGCGGCCATCAAAGCCGCGGAGCCGCGGAAAAATGCGAAGGGCGACTGCCGCATGCGGCCATAGCGAATCGGCAGAAGTTCCGCGAGCCGTCCCCGGTCGACATGCTTGAGCAGTTCGATGGGATCGGGACGGCCAGGCGGAACTTTCCACTGTGCTTGCGAGGCCCGCGAAACCCGTTCGCGCAGGGCTTTCCCCTCGGTCATGCGCTCCTTGGCGCTCGGGCCGAGCTCGCTCGCTTCTGCGCGGCGCAATTTATAGTGGCGTTTCGTCATGGAATTTCACCGAGCCGGAATTTCGGCCGGTAGCGATTGTCCACTTGGCTCAGTGCGGGCGTCAAGCGCGCTGCTTGCCGAAGATTCGCCACGAAATTCGCGCTGCGCACGACCCTCGATTTTTCGTCCGTCCAGCCGATAGGCATATTAGAATCGGCTCACCCCGGCCAGCACATATGAAAACCTACGAAAAGACGATTTGGGTGTCTCTACTTGCTCTGCTGGCCATATCGCTGAGCGCCGTGATTCTCACGCGCGGCTGGTCGGACTATCGCGAGCGTCTACGCGCAATCCGCCTGGCAACGAAGAGCGCCTCTAACCTCGTTGACACGCACCCACTCGACACCGCGCAGCAGGTTGCCCCGCTCGCCGTGACCCACATCGAGGAGGACTACGCCAACCAGGCGCTGCGATTGGCCGACCATTCGGTGGACCTGGCATTTTCCGCGGCGATGCACGACGCGGCGGAAAATCCTGCTCCGCTTACCGCGAAGACTCGCGACCTCGCCGCACGAGTGAAGACCGGAACGGCAGCGGTCGCCGCTGACCAGGCCCGGATCGGCGTATTCACTGCGGCCATGGCCCGTGCCAAGGGCAGCGCCAAGGACGATCTCCAGAATTTGATCGGCATCGCGCAAGCCCAACTCGCTCTCGATCAGGACGACCTCGAAGATGCACAGCAGGATCTGATCCGCTCGGGCGGCGACAGACAAGCCACCATTCAGCAGCTGCTCGACCAGCGCAAAGCGGCTGGAACGCAGAACGCAGCCTCACAGGCGGGTCCTCCCGCGGGCTCGGCGCCCTCGATCGAGATCACGCAGTCCAAGAGTATCGCCGCGGAGTTTCGCGCGTGGATGTCGCTCCGCTCGAAAGAGAAACTGCTGCTTCAAGCGCAGGCAGATGCGCTGGCGCGCGCGGCTACGCTTTCCGCCACACACGAAACGCTCGAAAAAGATATGGAGGCGGGCAAACCGCCGGCGCAAAACGCCGCCACGCCCGCAGACGGATCGCAGTCCGCGCCAGAGGCAGATACGCCGCTCTTGCGCCTGCGCCAGCAAACCGAAGACAAGCAGAACCTGGCCGACGTAGACAAGCGCATCGCCACAGAACAACAGCTCGCCGCCGTTTATTCCAGCTGGGCCGATCTCGTCAACGCCCGCGCCAAGGGCTTTCTGCACGAGATCTTCGTGTCCGTGTTTTGGGTTCTTCTGATCGGCGTGCTGGTGCTGGCCGCGAATGACTTGATTCAGCGTCTATTCGCGGGAGTAGCACTCGAACGCCGCGAGATGCACACGATGCGCGCCTTGATCCTGTTCGCACTGCAGGCGCTGGGACTGGTGGCGATCCTGCTGGTGATTTTCGGGATACCGACCAATCTGGCGACGGTCCTCGCACTTGCCGGCGCGGGCTTGACCGTGGCGATGAAGGATTTCATCGTCGGGTTCTTTGGCTGGTTCGTGCTGATGGGCAAGGACGGCATTCGCGCGGGTGATTGGGTGGAGATCAATGGCGTCGGTGGAGAGGTGCTGAAGGTCGGACTGCTTCACACCGTGCTCCTCGAAACCGGGAGTTGGACCGACGCGGGCCATCCGACGGGGCGGCAGGTGTCGTTCGTGAACAGCTTTGCCATCGAAGGGCACTACTTCAATTTTTCGACGTCGGGACAGTGGCTCTGGGATGAAATCGAGGCCCAGGTCCCCGAGAACGCCGATCCCTACGCAACCGGCGAGGCGCTGCAGAAGATTGCCGCGGAAGAGACGGCGGCAAATTCGAAGCTCGCCGAGACCGAATGGAATAGCCTCACCCCGTCGAGTGAAAAACGAGCGCTTTCAGCCGCTCCGTCGTTAAGTATCCGGCCGACCGCGACCGGAGTGAATATCGTTCTCCGCTATCTCACGCGTGCGAACGAGCGCCATGAAGTCCGCGCGCGCCTCTACCATGCGGCTGTGGACTTGCTTCGCAAGGCGCAGGTTCCCGAGCCAGCTCCCCCGGCGACCGGCGGCAAACCCGCCCCGGGCCGCACGTAAGTCCGATTCTAAATTCTAGATAATTACGAAAACATGGAAGCTGACGATACCCAGCGTGACTCCGATGGCCGACCCCGCGAGCACGTCGCTGAGGAAATGCATTCCGAGGATGATGCGCGAGGCCGCGATCAGGAAAGCCACAGCCAGTAGGGCTGGCTGCAGGTACGGGTAGAAGAGTCCCAGCGAAATCGCCACTGCAAACGCCGTGATGGAATGTCCCGAGGGAAACGAATATTTATCCGGAGGCAGAATCGAGGCCCAGCAGTGCGGTTCAATTTCGCAGGGTCTTTGGCGCCGGCTGGTGCGCTTGAGCGCGCGGAATAAAAAGATCCCCGCCGCGGCGCTGGAAGCGGCCGCCCCGATGGCGGCGAAGCGCTGCTCTCCACCGTAGAGCACCAGAATCAGGCCGAGTGCGTACCAGAGCCATCCGTCGCCTCCCCGTGTGGCCGCGATCATGAGAATGCGGAACCACCGCGGGGCGCGCCAACGATGCACGTGGCGCATCAGACGGTGATCGTTCGATTGAATCTGATTCCAGACTGCTTTGGCGACGGTCATACCCACTCCTCCACCGCGCGCTGCGGTACGGTGATCCAGCGACGACGCTTGCGTGATTCAGGACGCTGCAGAATTTCCGCCGCCCAGCGGCGACTGAAAGAACGCTCGTCGCGGTAATTCAGATACGTAATGGCTGGGACGAGCACGGCCAGCGGCGTGATCAGGGCCGTCCAGGATTTCTCGCGCATCATTTCAACGCCGATCAGAAACACGTCGCGGGTCAATTTCGCAAAGCAGCCGGATTCACCCGACACCCGGCCCTTCCCGCTTTTCAATCCGGTGAAGAATTCCTCTTTGTCGCGCGCTCCGGGAACCTCGGTGTATGCGGTTCCCACGGACGCGAGCGCGTGCGCATCGCTTCCGCCGATGGCAATTTTGTCCCACTGCTTGGCGAGACTCGCAGCGTAGCCATTCGTGGCCTCGAGCATGTGGCTGTTGCGCGTTTCGATCGCCGGGAAATACTCCTGGAACCACGCGAAGTCTTCGCTCTCACGGCGGCCGGTCACGCTCGAAAACACATGGTTGATGCTGAAGAAAATCCTGCGCTCCGTCAGATACATCAGCAACGCCACCAGATCGTTGCGCCGTTGCAGGAGCTGCGCGTGCTGGCGCTCATGGAAGTCGTAAACTCCAATATGGACTTCCGTACCGCTGGGCATCCGGCACGTCAGCTCCTCGCTCAGGAAAAAATTGGGCTCCCGCCGGAGCTTTTCGGCGCCTTCGATCGAGTCGTGGTCCGTCAGCGTGAACAGGTCCATCCCTCGGCGCTTCAGCAGGGCGTGAACCTCCAGCGGATCGCTATAGCTTTCCCGGGCGAATGCGCGCACAAACGGCGTGGTGCAGGCGCCGGAAAAGTACGAGTGGACGTGCATATCGCATTTCACGATTTCCACAATAAATTCACAGGGTTACGCACAGATGACATTGCCGCTAAGATTCTGAAAACATAGGTATTTAACTCATTCGACACAACATCGAGCTTTTAACATGCCTGTAAGATTCGATGGCCCGGCCGGTGCCAGAATGCGTCACTTATGGAGCTATCTTAAGTGCAGCGAATTGAGTGTGGTTTTTTTGACGCGGGGGGCGGGCACCGCGCGGCTGCCACAGCCCTTCAGATGGTCATCGAAACCCAGCGGTGTCCCTGGGAAGTCCGTCTCACGAATCTGCAGGAACTGATGGACCCCCTCGATATCGTCAAGAAATATGCCGGAATCCGCATTCAGGATGTCTACAACACGATGTTGCGCAGGGGTTGGACGCTGGGAAGTCCACAGCTTCTAAGGGTGTTGCAGTTCACGATTCGCATGTATCACCGGCCAACGGTCCGGCTGCTCGAGGCTCACTGGAAGGAAACCCAGCCGGATATGGTCATTTCTTTTGTGCCGCACTTTAATCGCGCGCTCGGCGAAAGTTTTTCTGCCGCGTTTCCAGGGCGTCCATTCGTGATAATACTTACGGACATCGCCGACTATCCTCCACATTTCTGGATCGAGCGCCAGCAACAATATTTGATCTGCGGCTCGGACCGCGCGGTCGAGCAGGCGCGCTCAATGGGGCATTCCGACGATAAAATCTTTCGCGCTTCGGGGATGATCCTTCATCCGCGGTTTTACGACGCGCCCGTTGCAAATCGCGTCGCCGCGCGGGAGCACCTGGGATTGCGGCCGGGTCTCCCCACCGGACTCGTCCTTTTCGGCGGCCATGGCTCGAACGTGATGCTCGAAATCGCCGAGCGCCTGGATAAATCGCCGCTCGATCTTCAACTGATCTTCGTTTGCGGAAAAAATGAAAAGCTTGCGAATGCGCTTCGCGCGAGAAAATCCCGCGTGCCCTGCTTTGTCGAGGGATTTACGACTCGCGTAAACGAGTACATGCAGCTCGCCGATTTCTTCATCGGCAAGCCCGGGCCTGGGAGCGTGAGCGAAGCGCTGGCGATGCGGCTTCCGGTGATCGTGGAATGCAATGCCTGGACGCTGCCGCAGGAGCGTTACAACGCCGACTGGATCGTCGAGAAAGAAGTGGGGCTGGTGCTGCGCAGCTTCGACAAGATCGATGGGGCCGTCGCGCAATTGATCGATCCACCCGTTCTAGCTCGTTACCGCGCAAACGCAGCCGCGCTCCATAATCGTGCCGTTTTCGAGATTCCCGAAATCCTCGAGAAGATATTCGAGCGGTCGCGCGGCGCCTCCCCCGTTAACGCCAGCGCAGTGCTAACAGCAAAATTCGCTTGATTTGACCGCTTCTAACGAGTTCGTAGCCCAACCTGCGTGGGTGCCGCACTCTTCCGGTTTTAAAAGGTGCGTGTCTTGGGTCGGGCGGCCGTCGGCACCACGAAGCCTCGCTGTGGGGTGTTGCGGTCACAAATTTCTTGAGTCGAGGAATCGAGGAACGCTAAGATACGCGAGATTCGAGTCCAAATCGGAAATCCTGGTTAGGATGTTCGGACCATTCGGGCGCAAGGGGGACACACAATTGACGAAGTTGGCGAACGCGGTTTTTCTCACGGTTCTGCTATCAAGCGCGGCCTATGCGCAGACCAATGCCGGCGAACAGAAACCCGATGCCGACCTTCCCTTCACCGTGACGCAGGTGGCGAGCTTTGACCTGCCCTGGCGCATCGCGTTCCTGCCCGATGGCCGCATGCTGGTGACCGAAAAGGTCGGCCGCGTCGATCTGGTTACGCCACAAGGCGCCAAGACCGAAGTTGGTGGCATCCCGGTTGTGTATTATCAAGGCCAGAACGGCATGTTGGGCGTCTTCCTCTCGCCCCATTACGCCACCGACCACAATGTGTATCTCACGTATGTCGAACCTGGTGATTATGGCGGCGGCCTGGCGCTGGGCCGAGGCCAGCTTGTGTTCACCGGCGAGCGAGCCAGGCTGGACGGGTTCCAGGTGCTGTGGCGCCAGATGCCCAGGGGCAAGGGTGGCCAGGCAGGCGCGCAGATCGCTTTCTCGCCCGACGGCAACTACCTCTTCCTCACGGTGGGCGACCGCCAGCGCTTCACCCCCGCCCAGGATCCCAACCAGCCGGAAGGCAAGATCCTGCGGCTGACGCTGGACGGCAAACCTGCGCCGGGCAATCCAATGGAGGGCAAAACCGGCGCCCCCACCATTCCGTTGATCGATCCGGCGAGCGATACCGAGGCGGCCAAGACTGCGCCGGTGGTCAGCACTTATACGTTCCCCACTCCCAACTTGACGCCGGCGGAAACCTGGACCACCGGCCACCGCACGCCTTACGGCCTCGCCTTCAGTCCCGATGGCCGGCTCTGGGAGGTCGAGCATGGCCCGCGCGGCGGTGACAGACTGAACCTGATCGAGCCCGGCAAGAATTACGGCTGGCCGCTGGTTTCCTATGGCGTGAATTATAACGGCGTGCCAATCGCCAGCCCCGATACGCGGCCCGACCTCGCCAAGCCCGTGATCTATTGGGTGCCGGTGATCGCGCCGGGCAACCTCATGTTCTACAAGGGCAGCGTCTTCCCATGGGATGGCAACGCCTTGATCAGCGGTCTGGGCCCCAAAGCGCTCGTCCGCCTTACGTTTGACGGCAAGGGTGGCGCCACCGCGGCCCAGCGCTGGAACATCGGCATGCGCGTCCGCGATATCGAAGAGGCGCCGGACGGCTCGCTTTGGATGCTGGAAGACGCCAATCCCGGCGGCCTATTCCACCTCACGCCGAAATAGTTCGGCCGAACAGCCTGAGGCAAGTCCACACCACCCGTGTCTTTGCTCATCTCTTCGGATATGCCGTAAAGATGTAATCCTTTGCCGCCGCTATGGTGTGGCACGCGGCTCCGCACCTGGCGTCGTTCGCCTGTGGCGGCCGGTCAGTTGAGGTCGCAGGCGCTAGCTGATCGGTTGCGGCGTCATACTTAAAATAGGCGTATCCCCATCCGTGCGTGTCTGGAAATCTCTTACTGTCCTTCTCGATGAACTCAAGCGCAGTCAGGGTGCCTGGCACCGTGTCCGGCGTGCCCGCGGAAAAAGGGGCATCGGTAATCTTTTTCGGTTCCCACTCGATCTTCGCAATCTTGGAGCCGTCGGGGAAAGGCTTGCCATTGCCCGGAACGCCTTCCCGGTACGCTTTTATCATCACTGGATTAGCGAGGATCAGTCGGATCACTTTTTGGGCGTCGGTCAGACTCGGGCCAACCGCCTGCCAGTCTTCGTATCCCTTGAACTCAGAGAGCGCCAGCCCACCCGGAACTTTTACAGTGTCCTTGTTCTGCTGGGCCGCCAGGCCGATACCAACGAGACCGGAGAGGAGCACTATCCCGACGATTAGAACGGCCCGGAAGATCTTCCTGTTTTTCATTTTGCTTCCTCCTTTATTTTTGCTTCCATGAAGGCTCTTGAAGGTTGTCGTGCTGCGATTGGAGGGTTATTAGAGAGAGCTGGGATCGCCCGGAAGGTTGCGGTTAACGTTGCGCTCAGAGACCCGTCGGTAACTTAAATAGTTCAGAGAAAATGAACCTGCCGGAGAGCATTGTCAAGCGCCTGATTAGCCGGACAACCGGAAACTGACCCACTGCCGAAATTTCCTGCGACCAAATGGCCGCAGCACCGTCTAATGGCGGTGAAGGTGTTTCCCCTTGCGGTCCCGCATCACACATTCATATGGAGGAGTATATGCAGGGCTTGGCGCGCCCGAACTCGACCCGGCGGCTTCCCTGTGGCAACATGAAGCACTCTTTGATCGCGCGAGATGAAGGGAGTCTCAATCCATGGCTAAAGCAACTTTCGCAGCCGGCTGTTTCTGGGGTGTGGAAGACGCGTTCCGGCAGGTCAAGGGCGTGACTTCGACGGCAGTCGGCTATATCGGCGGCCATACCAACAGTCCGACCTATAAGGAAGTCTGCACAGATAAGACCGGCCACGCCGAAGCAGTCGAGGTTGATTTCAATCCAAACGAGGTTTCCTATCGCGAGCTGCTCGCCATCTTCTTTCAAAGCCACGACCCTACCCAGTTCAACCGCCAGGGACCGGATTACGGATCGCAGTACCGCTCCGCGATTTTCTTTCACGATGCCGAACAGGAAGCGGAGGCGCGCGAATCGGTGGCGGCCCTGGACAAATCGGGAATCTTCAAGCGCCCTATTGTGACCCAGATTGTTCCAGCTCCGGAATTCTTCCGCGCCGAGGAGTACCACCAGAAATACTTCGAGAAACAGGGCATCCGGGCGTGCCATCTGCCCTAGGCTGCACTGCGAGGAGCAGCCCTTACCGGTCACAACCAGAATCGGCTGTTCCGCTTAAGGCAATTCGTTGACGCCCGGTTGGCCCTTATTATAATATCGTAAGGTTTTGGGGGAAACGGGTGGCACCCCTGTTGCATCTAATAGAGTTGTATCCGTACTGCACGGGGCAAGTTGGGCGCAAGCGGCAAAGTTCGGCAGCAGGTTCAGGGGATCGCCTTATCTATCCGTCCATGCGTAGTTAAATCGAGAATGCGCCGGGGTGTCTCACCCGGCCTTTTGCACTTGGGAATTCATATCCGTGGGCCGATTAGCTTTATTGGAGAGAACGCGTGACGCTGGCTCTTGAGGAAAAATACGATCAGGTAAGGCAACTCATCGCCATGGGCAAGGAGCGGGGCTACCTGCTCTACGATGAGGTGAACGACATCCTGCCGGCCGAGGTTCACTCCTCGGAAGAAATTGACGATTTGCTCTCGACGTTCGAGCGCTACGGGATCGATGTGTACGAGGACCTTTCGACGGCCAAAGCTGCGCTTGCAGCCGCCGATGCCGACGGTGGCGCCGAACCTCCGAAGGATGACACACCCGTGGCATCCGCTTCCGAAGACGGCGAACTCGACCTCACTCCCGGAACGCTTGAGAAGACGAACGACCCCGTTCGCATGTATCTCCGCGAGATGGGCACCGTGCCGCTGCTGACGCGCGAAGGCGAAGTGGCCATTGCCAAGCGCATCGAGCGCGGGCAGCTGCTCGTGCTGAAAACCATCACGCGCGCTCCGCTCATTTTGAAGGAACTTCTGCAGGTCGGCGAGGATTTGCGCAATGGTTCGCGCTCGATCAAGGAAATCGTGCAATTCGATGACGAAGAGCTGACCGAAGAAAAAATCGAAGCGAAGACCAAGGAAACGCTCAAGCAAATCGACAAGATCGCCAAGCTCTACTTGCTTGCGATGAAGCTGGCCGCGAAGCTCGATCGGGTGCCGCGCGCGAAAAAGCGTTCGTACCTGCACGCGCGCTACGCCGTGGCCAGGACACGCATCGAGATGTCGGGCCTGATGCGCGAGCTCGAATTCAACCCGCTCGAAAAAAAGCGCCTGATCGACAAGATCCACCAGACGGTCGAGCGCGTCCATTTCCTCGAACGCGAAACGGTGAAGCTTGAGCGGCGCGTGGAAGCGTCGAAGGCCGACGTTCAGGCCGAAGCGCGCAAGGACCTGCGGGCCCGCCGGCAGGAGCTCGGCGAAATCGAGCTCGCAAGCGAAGTCAGCCCCGCAGAGCTGAAGCGCGCGATCCAGGTGATCCTTCGGGGTGAAGCCGAAGCCGCGCAGGCGAAAGATGAACTGATCGAAGCAAACCTCCGGCTGGTCGTTTCCATCGCGAAAAAATACACGAACCGCGGTTTGCAGTTCCTCGACCTGATCCAGGAAGGAAACATTGGCCTGATGAAGGCCGTGGACAAATTCGAATGGCGCCGGGGATATAAGTTTTCAACCTACGCGACCTGGTGGATTCGCCAGGCTATCACGCGCGCCATCGCTGATCAGGCCCGCACCATCCGCATCCCCGTGCACATGATCGAAACGATCAACAAGCTCGTGCGTACGCAGCGGCAGCTGGTGCAGGAACTCGGGCGCGAGCCGACCTCGGAAGAAATCGCTAAGCGCATGGACATTCCGGTCGCCAAGGTGCGCAAGATTTTGAAAATCGCGCAGGAACCGATTTCACTCGAGACTCCCATCGGCGAAGAGGAAGATTCGCATCTTGGGGATTTCATCGAGGACAAGGCCGTCGTATCGCCTTCGGACGCGGTGATCAACCTGAGCCTCAAGGAACAAACGTCCTCGGTGCTGAAGACACTCACGCCGCGCGAGGAAAAAGTCATCAAGATGCGCTTCGGCCTCGACGACGGCAGCGAGCACACGCTCGAGGAAGTCGGGCAATCGTTCGCCGTCACGCGCGAACGCATCCGCCAGATCGAAGCCAAGGCGCTGCGCAAGCTGCGCCATCCTTCGCGATCGCGCAAGCTGCGCGCGTTTCTCGAAGGCTCCGCCAACGATTACTAAGATTTTCCTTCTTGATGCGGAGGCGGGACCAGACCCGCCTCTGCGTCGAGGCTACGCTTCGAGAATTCCCTGCAGGCGATTCAACGCGGCAAACCAGTAGGATTTCATCTTCGCGCACTCCTTCGAATTCGCGAGCTTGCTGTGGTCCACGGCCACCTGAGTTTTCGCCGACCCTTTGACGTAGAAGCCGACGTTCAGCCGCGTGTCTTCGTTCCACTTGGCGCGAACGTATTTGCCCGGCGTTGCGGTCGTAATTTCTAGTTTCGCGTCCGGCAACCACTGCTGACGCAGCTTCTCGTCCGTCCAGGCTGCGTAGGCCTTCGCGACCGGCGCGACTATGGTGCGGCTCCCGCCTGCACTGAACTCGCCGTCGCACTTCTGAAATTTCTGGCGAATCCCGCGCTCGTGTTCGTAACCAACCGAGACCATTTGCGACCACCAGGCCGGCACTTTCTTTTTTTCGTGGAGGTACGCCGCGATTTCTATGTGCGGCCACTTCTTTGCCTCGGCCCGATCGAGAATCTTGAACCATTGCGCCCAAACCTTCCCGGTTTTGGCCTTCACCGCCTCATCGCTCGACCGTTTCGTTTCTCTGGGTTTCTTCATGCTTCGACCCTCGCGCACCACATTATAGCTGCCTGCGAAAACGTAATATAATCCGGCCCGTTCGGCAAGGAGCGCCTGCCGTGCCGCACAAGAAATCCAACAAGCCGCACGAACCGGAGCGCGATTATTCGCACCGCTTGCTGCTCGACAAGCTCGGCGTCAAGCCGGGGCAGCGGATTGGTGTTCTCGGCGTCGAAGACGCTGTATTTCTGAACGATCTCGCCGGACCGCGTTCCGGAATTCGCGCTCGCCAAACCGCCCAGCAACGCGGACATGATCCTGCTCGGCGCTGACAATCTGAAGGCGCTCGCGCGCGTGAAATCGCTCCCCGGCGCGATTCAGAAAGCCGGCGCGATCTGGATCATCTATCCCAAGGGCCAGTCGCACATTCGGGAAGCCGACGTTAGGGCTGCCGGAATATCCGCTGGCCTCACCGACAACAAGGTTTGTCGCTTCTCCGATACGCACACCGCGCTGCGTTTCGTAATCCCTCTAGCCCGCCGCTGACCGAGCACGTGCGAAATCCAAGCGGCAAAATTTTGACCCATGCCTTCCCGCTGGACATATGATGTTGCAATGGCAACGAGGCTCGAAGCTCGCGGCTTGACGGTTGAGCTGCCGACCCGTGCGGGCTGGGTGCGGCCGGTGAACGACGTTTCGTTCGCGCTCGATGATGGCGAGACGCTCGGCATCGTCGGCGAATCCGGCTCCGGCAAGACAATGCTGGCGCTCGCGCTGATGGGACTCGAGCCGCCGGGCGCTCGCCGCAAGGGCGAAGCCTGGCTGCGCGGCCGAGCACAGAATGGAAACGGGGCATCGATCGAGCAACCGGCCGCGAAATCGGACGCCATCGAGCGCGCCGGGGAAAATCTCATCGCCGCCGCTCCGGCCGAAATGCGCGCGCTGCGCGGCGGCGAAATCGCCATGATTTTTCAGGAGCCGATGACGGCGCTCAATCCCGTTGTCCGCATCGGCGCGCAAATCGAGGAAGCGATCCGCGTCCACCAGCCGGGACTCGACGGTAGCGAAGTCCGCCAGCGCGCGCTGCAAGCGCTCGAACGCGCCGCCATTCCCGAGCCGGCTCACCGCGCGCGCCAGTACCCGTATCAGCTTTCGGGCGGCCTCCGCCAGCGAGCGATGATCGCCATGGCGCTCGCCGCCGGCCCGCGCGTGCTGATTGCGGACGAGCCCACCACGGCGCTCGACGTCACCGTGCAAAAGCAAATTCTCGAACTACTCGCATCGCTGCGCCGCAAGCTTCAGCTTTCGCTTCTGTTCATCACTCACGATTTCGGCGTCGTCGCGCAGATTGCCGACCGCGTGGCCGTGATGTACGCGGGCCGCGTGGTCGAGGAAGGTCCGGCTTCCGAGGTCCTGCGCCATCCGCGCCATCCCTACACCGTGGGCTTGCTGCGCGCGGCGCCGCGCCTTGCGCGCGAAAGATTGGTTGCCATTCCGGGGACGGTCCCCCCGCTGGATGCGCTGCCCGCGGGCTGCGCCTTCGGGCCACGCTGCGCTCAACACGTGCCGGAATGTGACGCGGCAATGCCCGAACTGCGCCACGCCGCTGGCGAGACCGCGAGCCATCGCGCGCGGTGTATCCTTGTGAGATAGCGGATTCGGTGAAAATGGAAAGCCACCAACAGCAAAAAGCTCTTGTGCGCGAGCAGTTTACGCGCACCGCACAAATTTTCGGCGACTATGCCGTCGCAAGCCGCGTTGAGGAAGCGGAGCGGCTCACGCGCATGGTCAGGGCGGGCGGCAGCGATCGCGCCGTGGATTTCGCCTGCGGTCCGGGCACGCTCGCGCTGCGATTCGCGCGGCACGTCCGCTGGATTTGCGGACTCGATCTCACGCCCGCGATCCTCGAGCGCGCGCGGCGCTCCGCGTTAGCCGATGGGCTGGCCAATCTCGATTTCGCAATCGGTGACGCGCAATCTCTTCCGTTCGCCGATGGCTCGCTCGACATAGCCGTAACGAGCTACAGCCTGCACCATTTCCCCGACGCAGCACGTGCGATTGGAGAAATGGCGCGCGTGGTGAAGCGCGGCGGGCGCGTCGGGATTCTCGATATCTTCCTGCCCCGCGATCCGCAAATCTCCGCGCTCAACAATCGCATCGAAGCCCTGCGCGACGCTTCGCACACGCGCACGCTTGCCCGCGAGGAATTTGAATCCCACTTCGCGGCGCACGGCCTGCGCATTCTCGAAACCAGCGTTGAGGAAAATTCCCGCTCCTTCGACCACTGGATGCTCGTGGCCGGATCGAAGCCCGGCGACCGACCGTACATCGAGGCGCGCCGCTTGATGGAAGCGTCCATGGCGGACGACGCGGCGTGGTTCCATCCCCGATTCGCGCCCGCGGACAATGGCAGCGGCGCGAGCGAACTGATCTTCACGAACACCACGCTATTTATCGCCGGCGAGAAAAGCTGACATGGCCGGCGACGCTCTTCTCGAAGTGCGCGACCTACGAAAGTCCTATGCGACTGCGGTAGGCGCGATCCATCAAGCGGAAGGCGATCCCCCGGCCGCAGACGCCGGTTTCGTTGGCGTGGATGGCGTGACCTTTTCACTCGCGCCCGGCGAAACGCTCGGCATCGTCGGCGAATCAGGCTGCGGCAAGACCACGCTCGCGCGCATGCTGCTGCGTCTCATCGAGCCGGATTCCGGCGAAATGCGTTTCCGAGGGCAGCACTGGCGAGGCGCGCGAGGCGCGGATCTGCGTGTCCTGCGCCGCCGCATTCAAATGGTGTTTCAGGACCCGATCGCTTCGCTGAACGCGCGCATGCGCGTCGGCGCCATCGTCGGCGAACCGCTGGCGATTCACGAACCGGGGCTTTCGCGCGCCGATCGCCACGCGCGCGCCGCGAAAATGCTGGAAGCAGTCGGCCTCGGCGCTGAAGCGCTCGACCGTTACCCACACGAATTTTCCGGCGGCCAGCGTCAGCGCATCGGCATTGCCCGCGCGCTGATTTTGCGGCCCGAGCTTGTAGTCGCGGACGAGCCGGTTTCGGCGCTCGACGTCTCGGTCGGCGCGCAGATTATCGAGCTGCTCGACCGTTTGCGGCGCGAACTTTCGCTGACGCTGATCCTGATTTCGCACAGCCTTCCGGTGGTCGCGCAGCTCGCCACGCGCGTCGCCGTGATGCAGGCCGGCCGCTTCGTCGAATCCGGCACGGCGGATCAAGTGCTGCAGTCTCCGCAGCACCCTTACACGCAAGCCCTGATCGCCGCCGTCCCTGAAATCCCGGCGTAGTCGCAATGGCCCGTCGTAGGGGCATCTGCTGCGGCGGATGCCCGGCGAACATGCTTGGCTCTGCGCGGCCACAAACAACGCTGTCATCCCGAGCGAAGTCCCGCGCGCCTTTGGTTTTCCCGCGGTTTTCGCGGGCGCGGGACGCAGAGAGGGATCTGCTTTTTCTTCTTCTCTTGCTTTGGCTTTTACCGCTGCGAGGACCTGCGAGGAAGCGTCAAATCCGCCGTTCGATGTTCGGAAAATCCAGCCAGACTTTCACGCCGCAGAAGTGCGAGCCTTCAGTGCAAATAGGAGTCGAAATCCCCGCGCGCAAGTGACACGGCGGGCCGATATAGCGCCCCAACTCCGGAAACGCCGCGCGGACCTGCTCGACTTCTTCCATCGACGCCTGATAAATCTCCTCCTGCGCATTGAAACACGTCCGCATGGTCCATTTGTGCAGCAGGTGCAGCAGCGATCCCGATTCGACCAACCGAATCGCCTTAGCATTGGGCAGCAGATAGAGCGCGAATTCGCGCGTCACTCCACTGCCAAGGAGTTCGTTCTTTGCGGTCCACGCCTCTTCCATCGCCTGCTGATAGATTTCGAGCGCCCGCGAATTTTCGCGAATCAGCATCGGCGTGACGTAGTCGGGCGAGTGCGTGTCGGCCAGCGTCAGCAACGGCCGCGAACCGGGCACCATGCGATGCCGCTGGTCCTGGCTATCCGCCGTGTGGCTGATTTTTTTCGCGAACGTGAAATGCGCGTGATCGAGCGGGCGCATCATCGGCGCGTGTACGCCCACGTTGAGCGTCTCGCGGCGATAGGGATTGCGCGCCGGATTGAGCATCCGGTCGAGCGCTTCCGCGTCCGGGCATTCCGCCGCGGTCAAGCCCATCACCGCGCGATGGGCCTCGGCCATCGCCTCGATTCCTCGCGGTGAAAAATCCACCAGCCGAGAAGTCAGCCCCGCGAGGCGCGCATCGAATTCGCGCGCAAACGCTTCGCCGTTGCGCGGCGGCTGCTGCCATTCGGGCATGTCCTCCATCGCGCCGTTGTCGAAGCGGTCGAAGAACTCAGAGTCCACTTCGCGAACCCGCGCGACCATTTCGGTCAGTACGTGCCGCGCCTCCGTCGGCGTATCGTTTGCCGCCTGCATCCGCCACAACCGGTAGAGCACGATCCCGGAAATCGTGTGCACCATCGTCGTGAACGCCGCGACCGGCAGGACGTAACGCGCCACCTCGATCGCGCGCTTCTCTGATTGCCGTTCGACCTTCTGCACGCGCCGCGCGTGCGACATCGGGCCAACGTGCCAAATGTCGCTCAGGATCGCGCGCGCCGTGGGCTCGAGCACGCGCGTCAGCTCGCGATAGTGCTCCCACGCTCGCGCGACCGCTCTTTCGTAGATGGCGCGCTCGGCCGCGCCAAATTCCGCGCTCGCGGCGGGAATGTACGCCTGGGCGCGGTCCAGCCGCACGTAGCGCTGGCTCTGCTGCTCGGAATTGTAGAAAGGATGCGCGTGCAGAAACGACCAGACGAATTGCCGGCTCACGTTTTCGAGGCCGAATTCGAAGTGCGCGTGCTGGTAAACGGTGTGGTGCCCGCCAAAGTACGTTCCCGAGCCGATCGTCACGCGCTGCTTTTCGGTGACTTCCTCGGGAACCGCCAGGTGCGGCGAATAGCACGTGCGCGCCGCGGCAATCGCGGAATCAAACGGGTGCGCGAAGGCGTTGCGCAGCGTCACGCGCGGCGGCGCCGTCTCCACTTGCGATCCGATGGGTGCGTCGGGAATGGGAGACAATTGCGTGGCCATCTTCACGGCATTGTACACCGTGAAGGCGGCCGATTCACTGAGGCGTTCGGAGCGAGCGGCTACTTCTTGGCCATCGAAGCAGCCTTGTCGGCATACTTCTTCTGGAAGCGTTCCACGCGGCCGGCGGTATCAATCAGCTTCTGCTTGCCCGTGAAGAATGGGTGGCAGCTCGAGCAGATTTCGGTGCGGATCGCATTGCCCTTGATCGTCGAGCGCGTCTCAAACGTGCTGCCGCAGGCGCAATGCACCGTCACGGCATGGTAGTCGGGATGGATTCCTTCTTTCATGAAAAGCTCCTGTCTGCCGGCCGGTCTGCGCGAAGGTCAAGCCATTCCACGGATTCGCGTCGCTAGGCCCACGGGGAAGTCCCAATTGTACTCGAAAATCGCATTCGCGCCAATGCGCGGTACCAAAATTAGATGAAAGAAGCAGCCCTCGTGATTCCACCGGCCAGATGGTATGCGGGCGCTCTGGCCGCGAGCCTTAGGAGCCGGTGAAAAGGAGCGGCGCGCCGAGCTTTGATCTGTAGTTGGGCCGGTACCGCTCGGTGTTGTAGAGATTCGCTACGTGGACTTTGCGGGCCCCCAGGGATACATCCG
>Ga0209415_10007979_pt1 | contig 18384 bp, 18 predicted proteins | sample PeaSoiSIISIP2007_FD_187696 | JGI IMG/M metagenome (GOLD analysis project Ga0209415, IMG submission 187696) | Peat soil microbial communities from Weissenstadt, Germany - SII-SIP-2007 (SPAdes) (version 2) | ecosystem: Environmental > Terrestrial > Soil > Wetlands > Peat | place: Germany...
TTCTGGCGCTCCGTCAGCACGCACGAGCACCTGGACAAGATTCGCGTTCCGGTGTTCGCGGTGGGCGGCCTCTACGACAATTTCGTGGAAAGCGATCTGGAAGCTTTCGCGGCGCTGCACAAGAGCTCCGGGCTGAATCACGTTCTGATTGGCCCATGGCCGCACAACATGTCGGCCAAATTCGCCGGCGCGGATTTCGGCTCCGAGTCCGCGGTCCCGGTGCGCAGCCTGGCGATCGAGTGGTTCGACCAGTGGTTGAACGGCAAGGACACCCGCATCGCTTCCACCGCGCCGGTGCGTATCTTCGTGATGGGCGCGGATAAGTGGCTGGATGAGCGCGAGTGGCCGCCCGAGCGCGCCCGGACCCGCAACCTTTTTCTCGTCAGCCGGGGCCATGCCAACACCGCAGCGGGCGATGGCGGGTTGGAGGATGCGCCGCCGCGGCGCGCCGCAGCAGATCGCTTTACCTTCGATCCACGCGACCCCGTGCCCACGCGCGGTGGCGCGGTGTGCTGCAACCCGCTGGTTTTTCCCTGGGGTCCGATGGACCAGCGCCCGGTGGAGCAGCGCCGCGACGTGCTGGTCTTCACCACGCGGCCGCTCGAACAAGACCTGGAAGTGGTGGGACCGGTGAAAGCCGTGCTCTGGGTTGCCACCAACCAGCGCGACACGGATTTCACCGCCAAGCTGGTGGACGTGTTTCCCGATGGCAACGCGCGCAACCTTACCGACGGCATTCTGCGGCTGCGTTACCGCAACTCGCTCGAGCGGCCTGAACCGGTGCGGCCCGGTGAGGTGTACCAGATCACGCTCGACGCCGGCATCGCCAGCAACGAGTTTCTCAAGGGCCATCGCATCCGGGTGGAGATTTCGAGCAGCAACTTCCCGCGCTTCGACCGCAACCCCAATACCGGCGCCGCCGTTGCCGGCGAAACGCGCCTGGTCAAGGCCAACCAGACCATCTACCACGACCGCCAGCACCCCTCGCGGCTGGTGCTGATGGTGATGTGAGGTAGGACAGACCATCGCCTTTCGTGGTCATGCCTCGCGTGAAGAACCGGCGGCAGAGGCAGAGACCGCCGGCGCTACAGCGCTGCGTTTCTTCGTAGCGCCGGCGGCCGCCGGTTCTTTAGCGAGCGACGTCGACAGGAATGCCGATGCTTGGCAGGCGGTAGCGCCTGCCCCACTTACGCCAGCCCGGCGAAAACCTGCATCATATCGCGATGGGCGAGCACGGCGCCCGGGTCGCGCTGCATGGCTTGCCAGTAGCTGCGTCCGAAGCGTTCGCCGTTCTCGGCCGGCGCCACCAACGCGCGCGCCTGGGCGATCAGACGGCTGGCGTCCTCCGCGCCCGCCGGTTCCTCCTGCGCAAGCGTCTCGTCCACCAGAACGATGAACTGCGACAGCTCGCGGAGCCAGCTAAACCACGGGTCGTTCAGCACCAGGTTGAGATACTGGCCGGCGGACGTGATGCGCTCCACATCGCGCTCGTAGGCCGCGCGTTCCAGTTCCATGAGGGCTTTATGCAGATGGAGCAGCCCGTTCCGTAGTGTGGTCAGGCGCTGGAGCGTCTGGTCGGCCATGCGGTCCATGGTATCGCGTTCCCGGCGGCCGTGCGGATTGCCGCCCGAACCCTTTGCGGGCTTCGGGTAATCTGATGGCTATGCACAAACCCAGCTTTGACCCCGGACTGACACAACAATTCACCGCGCCTTACCGCCGCGTCATCAACCAGGACGGCAGCTTGAACGTGCAACGCCGGGGCGCCACCTGGCGCGACTTTCATCCGTACCTGCACCTGATCAATATGGGGTGGCCGGCGTTTCTTCTGACGCTGTTCCTGGGCTATGTGGCAGCGAACACGGTGTTCGCCTTCGGCTACTTCGCTCTGGGTCCCGGTCAACTGGAAGGCGCCGACGCTGCCACCACCCTGGGCCGGTTTCTGAACACGTTCTTTTTCAGCTCGCATACGCTCACCACGGTCGGCTACGGAAACATCTTCCCCAAGACCACGGCAGCGAATGTCGTAGCGGCGTTCGAATCCCTGGTTGGTGTGCTCGGCTTTGCGGTGGCGACGGGCCTGCTTTTCGGGCGGGTCTCGCGTCCCTCAGCCCGCCTCGGGTTCAGCGACAACGCTCTGGTGGCGCCCTACCAGGACAGCAGCAGCCTGCAGTTTCGCGTGGTCAACCGCCGCTCGAACTCGCTGGTCGAGGCGCAGGCACAGGTCCTGCTGATGACGGTGGAGCGGCAGGACGGGAAGCCCGTGCGGCGCTATCACCAGTTGCCCCTGGAGCGCCCCGGCCTCCTGTTCCTGGCGCTCACCTGGACCGTGGTGCATCCGATCGACATCCATAGCCCGCTCCACGGCAAGACCGCGGCCGACCTGGCCGAGTTGCAGGCGGAGATCATCATTCTGATCAAGGCGTACGACGATACCTTCAGCCAGACCGTGATTTCGCGCCATTCGTACCGGCACGACGAGTTTCTTTGGGGCTTGCGCTTCGCTCCGGCGTTTCACGTGGACCCGGCGGGCGATATAGTGCTGGAACTGCGCAAGCTCGGGGCCACTGCTTCCAACTGATGCTACAATCCGGTTTAAGCACAGGCGATTGAAACAGAGGAGTACCGCGCGGTGTCCGCTTTCTTACATAACCAGTTTGAACGAAACGTGATCACCACGTCGGTGGACCATGTGTTCAACTGGGCCCGGCAGTCGTCGCTGTGGCCGCTCACGTTTGGCCTGGCCTGCTGCGCGATCGAGATGATCGCGTCGTCCACCTCGCGCTTCGATATCGCGCGGTTCGGCGCTGAGGTCTTCCGCCCCAGCCCCCGCCAGTCCGACCTGATGATCGTCGCCGGCACGGTGACACTGAAGATGGCGCCGGTGTTGAAGCGCATCTGGGACCAGATGCCCGAGCCCAAGTGGTGCATTTCCATGGGCGCCTGTTCCAGCGTGGGCGGCCCGTTCAACACCTACGCGGTGCTGCAAGGCGTGGACAAAGTGGTCCCGGTGGATGTCTACGTCACCGGCTGCCCGCCGCGGCCCGAAAACCTGTTTTACGCGCTGCTGAAGCTGCAGGACAAGATCGACCAGACGTCGACCCTCGTCAAGCGCCCCACCGAGGTGCGGTTGGACGAATCGATGCTCGCCGACTTCCAGCAACGGGTGCGCATCGCCCAGATCTCCCATCCCGCCTAGAAAATCTCCCACTCCGCATAGAGCCGTGGCGCTGGCTGTCAAGCCAGCTGTGTCGAGAGTCATCTCGACATTTCTTTCTCTTCTACTTCGCGCTCACCGCAGCAAGAAAAGGCGAGATGACTCTCGGCTCAGCAGGCATGACTGCCCGCGCCACGGCTTCTAGCCGCGGGCGAAAACGACGATGCCGCCGGCGACGATCAGGGCGCCGCCCAGCAGGGTGCCCGCGGTCGGGGCCTGGCCGAAAAATACCCAACCGACGGCTTGGGCCACCACAAAAAAGAACACTATGTACACGCCCAGCAGCCGGCCGAAATTCCACGGCGGCGTGTTGACGAAGTAGCCGTAAGCAAACAGGAGAACCGCGCCGGCCAGGAGAAATGCGATACGCGCGGAGGCCGTCGCATGCAGGCCTTTGCGAACCATCGCGTCGCCGCCGGCTTCTAGTAAGGCAGCAAGGAAGAGCAGTAGGGCAGTGAATGGGCTCAGCATGTCGATAGGTCTTTCGAACGGGGCGGCGCTACCGTTGCAGGAAGTCCTCCCGGTGGATTACGAACTCGGGATAAGCGCCGGCGCCGAGTTCGTGCAGATCGAGGCCCTGGCGTTCGCCTTCGGGCGCTACGCGTTGCGGGCTCAAGCGGTCGAGAAGCCAGTTGAGACCGTAGGCGAGAGGCAGCACGAAACCAAGCAGGGTGGCGACACCGGCGATTTGCGAAAGGGTTTGCACCGGGGTGCCGGAGCGGGCGAAGAAGCCGAGGGCCAGTACGCCCCAGATGCCGCCGACGGCGTGCACGGAAACCGAGCCGGTGGGGTCGTCGATTTCGCCATAGATATCCAGCCACTCGACGGTGAAGACGACCAAAGCGCCGGCCACCAGACCGGCCAGCGCAGCCACCGCGGGAGTGAGGTAGAGGCAGCCGGCGCTCGAGGCCGCCAGGCCGCCGACCCAGCCGTTGGCGCACAAAGAGGCGTCGGGGCGGCCGAAGCGGGCGCGGGTGATAGCCGCCGCGGCCAGGCCGGCCATGGCCGCGGATAGAGTCGTGTTCAATCCCACCCGCACCAACGCACCCACCGGGGCGCCGCCGAAGAGCATGGCGCCGGCGCCGTTGAGACCGAGCCATCCGGCCCAGGCCAGGAAGCAGGCAAACAGCACCAGCACGGCGTTGTGCCCTGGGATGGCTGCGGGCAGTCCTCCCTCGCTCGAGTACTTGCCGCGGCGCGGCCCCAGAATCCAGGCGATGGCAAGCGCGGTGAGACCGCCCACCGCTTGCACCGGCGCGCCGCCGGCGGCATCCACGAAACCGATTTGGGCCAGCCAGCCGCCGCTCCAGACCCAGTGGGCGAAGAGCGGATAAACCAATCCGGCAAGCAGGGCCGTGGAGGCCGATGCGGCGCCCAACCGCCAGCGGTCCAGGCCGGCGCCGAGCGGGATCAGCGCCGCCAGCGCGACGCTCAACAGTTGTAGCCAGAGCACCAGGCCAGGGTAGGAGGCGTCGAGCGGCAGCCCGCGTAAAAAGAGCGGCTGATCGGCGATCCAATTCCACTGTTTGCCGGCCGCGGTGATGGTGTGCGCGGGCCCGCCGGCGAAGCCCTGAATGGCAAAACCGCAGACGAAATAGGCAGCGGCGGCGACCGACACCGCGCAAAGCGCCGCCAGCATCGTGTGCGAGGCGCTGCGCGACCGGCCGAGCCCCGTGTTGATCAACGCGATGCCGGCGATCGCCAAAGGAATCAGCAGAAGGCAGGCCAGGACGAGCACTGTAGCCGCTTCCGAAAGAACCGGCGCTGCCGGATTCATCGCTTGGCCTCTCGGCCGGAAAGGTGAGAGCGGGCCGCCAGACCGAGGCCCAGAATCTCGATCGCGACGCCCGCGGCAACGAAACCACTACGGGCCGCGGTGGCGCCCAGCAAAAGGAATGCGGCCAAGACGATGGCCCACCCGGAAACGAGCAACAACAATCCTGCAAGCCGCATAGAACGCAACTGGTTACAGGATAACTGATTGGCGAACATGCTTGACGTGTGAAGAACGTGTAAATTTTGGAATCTCAGCGATAGAAATTATCTATTCGCTTCTGGCATCAAAAAGTCGTAAAAATTATACATTCACCAAGTTACAAGCTTGCCCTGTACTCGCAGGCTTGGACTATTCCAGCTCCGCTCGCTGGTCCAAACCAAGATAGAAAGGATCATGATGCGATACAACGGGGCAACCATTCTTGTCGCAACATGCCTGATGGCCGGAGCTGCCGCTGCGCAGACCGGCACGCCGTCAGACGCACAAGTACCGACAACGCCCGCAGATGGACAAGCGGCAACCACGCAGGCGGCGCCTGCGCAAGCCGCCGCGGCTGCGCCGGCCGCGCCTACGCCTCCCTCCGCTTACCACCAGTTGGGAATGGATTTCTCTTTCCTGTTAGACGGCTACGTGGACGGCAACTTCAACAACCCGAGTTCGGGCTGGAACGGGCTGCGCAATTTCGACTACCGCGCCGACACGCTGCATTTCAACATGGGGAAGGTTACGATCGATCGCGCGCCGGGACCGGTGGGCTTCCACCTGGACGTCGGGTTTGGAGAGATATTCTCCGCTACGCATGCCACTGACGCGGCGCCGGAGGCGTTGAAGTATTTCGAGCAGGCTTACATCGATTTCAAGCCGAAGTCGTGGAAGGGCGTAGAAGTGGACGTCGGCGAGTTCGTCACGTCGGCGGGCGCCGAGGTGATCGACGTCAACGGGAACTGGAATTATTCGCGCTCGCTGCTGTTTGCGTGGGCAATTCCGTATTACCACGTCGGCATCCGCACCTCGTTTCCGGTGGGGCCGCACTTCACGGGCGGAGTGCAGGTCGTCAACGGCTGGAACAACGTCTACGCGAGCGGCCAGGGCAAGCTGATCGGTTTGAACGGCGCGTACGCGTGGAAGAAAGTGACATGGACCAACGTGTGGTACGGCGGTCCGGAGAAGGACAAGAACAGCCCGGGATGGCGCAACCTAATAGATTCGGTGTTGCAGGTGAACCCGAACGACAACCTCAGCCTCTATGTCAACGTCGATTACGGCAGGAATAAAAACATCGGGCCCGGCACGGCGCAATGGGATGGCATCGCCGGGGCCGTGCGGCGTGCAGTCGGCAAGAAAGCCGCCATCGCCGGACGCCTCGAAATATTCGACGACGTGAACGGCTTTTCGACCGGTACAGCGCAAACAGTGAAGGAATTCACTCTGACCGGCGAATACAAACTCTCCGATTGGCTGACCAGCCGTCTGGAGTTCCGCGACGATTGGTCGAGCCAGGCGATTTTCGAGAATGGCAGCGGTGGAATGTCCAAGAACCAGCCGACTGTGCTGCTGGGCATGATCGCCTATTTCGGGCCCAAGAAGTAACATTATCGGACACCTGACAGGAGAAACCGAATGGCAGACAACTCTGAAGTTAAGATGCAACCGACGTTGGGCCTGACGGGCCTGACCTTCAACGCCATGGCGCTGATCGCACCGGGAGCGTTTCTCTGGCTCACCTTCGTGATCCAGGCGGCCACCGGATCCACTTCGCCTGCGATGTGGATCGGCATCGTGGTCGCACTGTTGCTGTGTTTGGCAACCGCTATCTGTTACGCAGAAATGGCTAAATTGTATCCCGGCACCGGCAGTTCCTATTACTTCGCGGAGCAGTCGTTTCTGAACCATGACGCGGTGTGGCGTTACGCGCGGCTGGCTAAGTTCGTCGTCGGCTGGGCGTCGCACCTTTACTACTGGATCTATCCGGGCGTGATGGTGGGCGTGATGGGCGTCCTGGTGGGCTACCTGGTCGGCACGCTGTGGCCGAACTTCATGAGCGCGACCAACCCTGGAACGCTGTTTATGATGGCGGTGGCGATCGTGTTCTCCTTCGCGGTGGCATACATTGCCCATCGTGGCGTGGTGGGCGCGACGTCCGTTAACATCGCGATCAATGTCATCCAAATCACCGCGCTGGTGGTGTTCGCAGTGTTGGCGCTGGGTTACCGTTCTAGCCATCCGGCGAACACGCCCGGCTGGCAGTTCGATTCCAACTCAGGCGAGGCGTATACGTACGAATTCGCCACTGAGAAGACCATGGTGAACGGCGTTGCGACGGATACCATTGTGCGCGACGCGCAAGGAGTGCCGAAGGCGAAGCTGGACGCGGCGGGGAAAGCAGTGCCGTTTCTGGTCACCTATCCGGAGAAAGACGATAAGGGCAACTTTCTTTCGCACGGCAGCGCTGCGTCGGTGGTCGGCGTGCACAACGTCGGCTGGGCGTTCATTCAGGCGACGGTGGCGATCCTGATTCTGGTGGGATTCGAATCGGTGACATCGATGGGAGGCGAAGCGAAGAACGCCAAGCGCGACGTTCCTATCGCCGTCATCGTCTCGCTGCTGGTACAGGGCCTATTCTGTTACCTGTTCGAATACTTCGCGGCGAACTACTTTCTGAACGCGGGCTACACCATGCAAAGCGCGACGGGTTCGGCAGCGCCCATCGGCGACATGATGATCATCGTGGGCAATGCGACGTTCGGCGCGGGAGGCGGCAGGATTCTCATGCTGGTGGAGGCCTTTACCGTGTTCCTGGCGCTGATCGGTACCACGCTTTCCTGCATGAACACGGGCGCGCGCGTTACCTACGCCATGGGCAAAGACAAAGAGGTGCCGGAACACTTCGGTATGCTTCATTCCGGTAACCTGACTCCGCACCGGGCCATCTGGACGCTGGCCGCGATTTCGGCGTTCGTGGGCTGCCTGGCGGTGGTTATGCTGTTCGGCGACGCCGGGGCTCCGACCGATGCAGCGATCAAGGCCCTGCCGCAGGGCATCTGGTCGAGTGTCGGTTACACCACCCACGATGGGATGGCGGCGCTGCCGAATTCCCTGCTGACGGTGACGCTGGCATCGAATTTCGGCACCTTCCTGCTATATGGGCTGAGTTGCATCACCTGTTTCGTGGCCTATCACAAGCACCCGAACTTCAAAGTGATCCGGCATCTGGCGGTCCCGATCTTTGGCGTAGCGGCCAACCTGGCGTGCATGGCCTTCTACCTGGTGGGTCCCTTCATGGGCTACGGCACCAAAATGGAGCCGTTGCTGGCGCTGGGGATCGCCGCTGTCTGGGCGATCTACGGCGGTATTTACTTCACGCGAGCCGGCAAGAGAGCCGGCCGGACTACACTGGTGACGAGTCGAGCGGAAGCCTGATCCACCTTTCAAAACAGGAGCAAGACGGGGTCCGGGCGGAGCAGGTACAATCCGCCCGGATATCCTTTTTATGTTGGAGATTGAGTTCGCGCAAGCCTCGGATTGTGGCCGGGTCCGCGATCACAACGAGGATTATTTGGGCTGCTTCGCGCCGGACGCGGAAGCTGAGGCCCGAACTCTGGGTTACCTGTTCGCGCTCGCCGATGGCGTAGGCGGCGGCGACGCTGGAGAAGTCGCTTCAAAGCTGGCAGTGGAAACGCTGCTCCAGGATTTCCGGCGTCTGGCGGCAGGCGTTCCTCATTCGACGCTGCTGCCGCGGCTGGTGCAACAGGCCAACACGCGAGTCTTCGAAACCGGTATGGCCAGTGGCCCGGGCGGGTCCAACATGGCGACCACGCTGGTGGCCTGTGCGCTTCGCTATGACCGGGTGGTGGTGTCCCACGTTGGCGATTCGCGCTGCTACCGCATTCGGCATGGCCACGCCGAAGCGCTGACGCGCGATCACACGGTGGCCGGCGAGCACATGCGGCTGGGCTTGATCACGGCGGGCGAGGCATCGAGCGCCGAGACGCGCCACGTGCTGAGCCGCTCGCTGGGCCCGGCGATGATCGTGGCAGTGGAAACGCGCGACTACCAGATCATTCCCGGGGACGTCCTGCTGTTGTGCTCCGACGGCCTGCACGGACCCGTGGATGCCGATGCTATGGCGCAGCTGGTGAGCCGCCGCGCGGCCCTCCCGGATGCCGCTGGAGAACTGATCGACCTTGCAAACCAGCGGGATGGCGGTGATAATGTGAGCGTGCAGCTCATTCGCGTCCGCCAGGTGGAGCGCATCGGCATGTATCGCGGGCGCCCTTACAAACTAGCCTGATCAGCACCCATCCAAATTTCGCATGAGTTCCGCGCGCCCGGGCGAGCAGCTCGACCACTATCGCATCGACAGCCTGGCTGCCCGCAGCGGCATGGCCTCGATTTTTCGCGGCACGGACTTGCGGAACGGGCGCGAAGTCGCCATCAAAATTCCGCATCCCGAGATGGAGGCCGACCCGGTCCTGTTCGACCGTTTCGAGCGCGAGCAGGCGATCGGCAAGGCGCTGGATCATCCCGGCGTGATGAAGGTCTTCGACGATCCGGACCGCAGCTCCATCTACATGGTGATGGAGTGGGTGGACGGGCGGCTGCTGCGGCAGATCCTGAGCGGGGCAGGCAAGCTGCCGACCGAACGCGCGTTGCGTATCGCCATCGCCATTGCCGAGGCGCTCGACTACATCCACTCGCAGGGTGTGGTGCACCGCGACCTCAAGCCTGAGAACATCATGGTGGATGATGCCGATCGCATCAAGCTGATCGATTTCGGCATCGCGGGCAAAGAGGGATCGCGCCGCCTGACCTTCGCCAAGCTCTCCCAGGTGATGGGCACGCCCGACTACATTTCCCCGGAGCAGGTGAAGGGCAAGCGCGGCGACGGCCGCAGCGATATTTACGCGCTGGGCGCGATGCTCTATGAGATGCTGACCGGCAAGACTCCGTTCACCGGCAACAATCCCTTCGCCATCATGAACGACCGCCTGCTGAACCACCCGGTCCCGCCGCGCGAGTTGAATCCGGAGATTTCGCCTGCGCTGCAGGAAGTCATCTACCGCGCACTGGAGCGCGACCCGAAGAGCCGTTACGCCAAGGCGCGCGAAATGGCCTGGGACCTGGCGCACTTGGACCAGGTGGGCGCCGCCGAGCGTCCCGAACTGCTGGAGTGGCGAAAACGCCGCCGGCCATGGCTGCGGCAGATTCTTTTCTACACCATGATCGCGCTGATCCCGGTAGCGATCTTCAGCCTGCTGCTCTACGTCGCGCGGCACAGCTGAGTTCCATCCTAATTCGGGGACAGGCTACGAAACTCCGAAATAGAACGGCCGCCGAATTCGGAATTTCGTAGCCTGTCCCCGAATTAGCCCTACAGCTTGAACTCCGCCCGCACCAGTTCGTCATCCAGAGAGTGTTTGAGCGAGAAGCCTAGCTTTTCGAACACGCGGATCATGTCGCGGTTGTCGGGGAGGATGTTGGCGGTGAGCGCCGGAACCTTGTCGTCGGCGGCCACAATCAGCAGGCGCGCCATCAACTCCTTACCGAGGCCGCGGCCGTGCCATTGGTCGCTCACCACAACCGCCACCTCGGCCTCTTCCACGCCGTGGATCTTGGTCATGCGGCTCACGCCCAGGATCTCCTGATCGCCCGTCTCCGGGTTGCGGCGCTCGGCCACCAGCGCCATTTCGCGATCGTAATCGATGAAGCAGGTGCGCATCAGGCGGTCGTGCTTGGTGCGCTGTTCGAGATTCATCAAGTGGAAGAACCGCAGGTAAACGCTGCGCTCGGAGAGGGTCTTGTGGAAGCGCACCATGGCCGGCTCGTCCTCCGGCCGGATCGGGCGGATGGTGACCTGGTTGCCGTCCTTGAGGGTGAACGGCCCCACGTAACGTGTGGGATACGGCCGGATCGCCATCTTGGGAATCTGATCGAGCGTAACTTCGGGCCCATACACCACCACGCGGGCGTCGAGCGCCATCAGTCCGTCGGGCGAAGCCAGCAGCGGGTTGATGTCGATCTCTTTGATCCAGCGCTGCTCGGCCACCAGGGTACTGAAGCGGACCATCAACAACTCGAGCGCCGCCAGATCCACCGGCTTCCGGCCACGGACGCCTTTGAGCGCCTTGTAGATCTTGGTCTGTTCCATCATGCGGCGCGCCAGAGTGGTGTTGAGCGGCGGCAGCGCCAAGGAACGGTCCTTGAATACCTCGACCAGTTGCCCGCCGGTGCCGAATAGCAGCACCGGTCCGAACTGCGGATCGAGGCTGGAGCCGATAATCAGCTCATACGCATCTTTGAGCCGGACCATGGGCTGCACGGTGACGCCCTGAAAATGTTCCGCGCCGGCCTTTTCCGCCACCGATGTCTGGATCGCCGCGAAAGCTTTCTCGACGGCCTGGGCGTTGCCCAAATTGAGTTGCACGCCGCCGACGTCGGTCTTGTGGGTGATGGTTTCCGAGTACAGCTTGAGCACCACCGGATAGCCGATCTGGCCGGCGGCCTGGACCGCGGCAGCAGAATCGGCGGCAACTATTGTGGCGGCAACGGGGATGCCGTAAGCCGCCAACACCTGCTTGGATTCGGATTCGGTCAGGATAGTGCGGCCGCTGTCGCGCGATGTCCGGACGATGTCGGCGACGAGGGCGCGATCAGGCGCCCAATCTGCCGAATCCTCCGCCAGTGCGGGGGTTTCATACAGGCCGCGCAGGTTATAGCTGTAGCGCCACATGTAATTGAATGCGCGCGCGGCTGTGTCCGGGTAGGAGAAGGTGGGGATGTTGGCGCGGTTCAAAATCGCTTCGCCCGCAGCCACGTCCACGCCGCCCATCCAGCTCGCCAGCACCGGCTTGCCTTCCTGCTTGGCCAACGGTTTCAACTGCTCGGCGATCTGCGTGGGATCGGTCATCGCCTGCGGCGTCAGGATCACCAGCATGCCGTCGGAGTTCGGATCTTTGGCCGCGATCTCGAGCGCCTTGGCGTAACGCTCGGGGGAGGCGTCGCCGATAATGTCGACCGGGTTGCCGTGGCTCCAGGTAGGGGGCAAAACTGCATTAAACGCTTCCAGGGCTTCCTGGGAAATCTCAGCCAGTTCGCCGCCGCCCATAATCAGAGCGTCGGTGGCCAGTACGCCGGGACCGCCGGCATTGGTGACGATCGTCAGCCGCGGCCCTTGCGGCCGGGGCTGCTTCGACAGCACTTCCGCCATGTAAAAGAGGTCGGCGATGTTGGCGACGCGCAACACGCCGCAGCGCCGGAACGCGGCCTCCAGCACCTCGTCGGATCCGGTGAGCGCGCCCGTATGGGAAGCCGCCGCCTTGGCCGCGGCCGCACTGCGCCCCGGTTTGATGACGATAATCGGCTTGTTCAGCGCGACCTCGCGAGCGGCGGAAATGAAGGAGCGGGCGTTGCCGATCGACTCCATGTAGCAAACGATCGATTTGGTTTTCGGATCGTTGCCCAGGTGGTAAATCAGATCGCCCCAGCCAACGTCCACCATCGAGCCGACCGAAACGAATGCGCTGAAGCCCACCATTTCCTTGAGGCTCCAATCCAGCACCGCCGTGCACAGCGCGCCGCTCTGGCTGATGAAGCCGACCGAGCCGGGGCGCGCGATGGTGGTGGCGAAGGTGGCGTTCATGCCGGTGAGCGGTGCCATCACGCCCAGGCAGTTGGGACCAATGACGCGGATGCCGGCTGCCTGCGCCGCGGCCAGAAGCTGTTGCTCGAGCGCTGCGCCTTCGGGGCCAATCTCCTTGAAGCCGGCCGAGATCACGATCGCGCCGCGCACGCCGTTCTCGCCGCATTCGGCGATCAAACCCGGAATCGAGGGCGGCGGTGTCACAATCACCGCCAGGTCGACATCCTCCGGGATCTCCGAGATGGATTTGTAAGCCTTCACCCCCAACACGCTGGGCCGCTTCGGATTCACCGGGTAGACTGTGCCACCGAAGGGCGAAGTGACCAGGTTCCACAACAGCGTCCGGCCTACCGAATTCGGCGTCTCCGTGGCGCCAATCACGGCCACCGTCTTGGGGGAGAAAAACACCTCCAGCGGCTGATGCACCGGACTCTGCTTCTTCTTGCGCGTGATCTTATTGATGGCTTGCATGTTCGTCGCTCTCTGCCTGCGTCCCGAAGGCGGCGCGATTGAGCGCGTCCACCACGTCGGGAATGTGCAGGCCGTTCTTGCGCGCTACCGTCTCGATAGCGCAATCGTCGCAACTGTCGCGGAAATGGAGGTTATCGAAGACAGTCCTGGTTGCCGGGTGGCGTTGTTTCACGTCACGGATGATCATATCGCGGCGGATCAATTGATCGAATCGGAACATAGGCGTGCGGACTGATTGTACTGCACCCTTGCTTCCAAAGGAAACCCGTGCGGTATCAGTAAATTATGAGGTTTTCGTGCGAACGGGCTGGGTGAAATGCCCCACTAGAACGGCCGGCGGCTAAGCACCGTGGCTCGTGGCGGCGAGGATCGTGACGCTCCGGGATCAGGATACAGAAACGTTCGCTCCGCTGAGCTCGGAGTTGCTGATGCTCCAGATGCCTTTGACTTCGTTGCCGGAACCGATGAACAATACGGCCGAGGAAAGCCCGATGGCTGCCAGGACCAGAGTGTACTCGATGAGGTCCTGGCCTTGGTCATAGAGCCATAGCTCCTTGAGTAAGCGTCTCATCTATCACCAACATACATCCCTGGGTGACGGCATTCAACACTAGTACTACTACTAGTACTAATACAGGATGAATCGGTGAGCGAGTCGGGCCACTGGCGGGCGGTTCTGCGTCATTTAACTCTTTCTGTGAGAATGATTTGACTATGTATCGACAGGCAGGTGCAGCCATCCGCTGGCTGCCTCAGGGCTCTGGAACAGTGTGCAGAGTAACCCAACTACGACGCCGAGGCATTGGCTGCAACCAGTTGGGAGTTTGTCGTGCTCCAGATGCCTTTGATGCTGCGGCCCACGCCCGCGAAAAGCGCGGCCGAAGCAAGTGCCACAAACGCCATAAGCAGCGTGTATTCAATTAAATCCTGGCCATTGTCCTCCGACAAGAGCCGGTTCACCAGATTCATCATAGTACTAAAGTACTATTAGGCGCATTTTGACCGAAAGATACGCGACGGGTCCGCCGATGATTCGTGGATCCCCTTACAGCCGCCTGGCCACATCCCCGCGAAAACGGTCAATGAAGGAGAGCACGTAGGCAGCTATGGACAGGTTCGGATCGTCAACCAGGGGCGTGAGATCCATCGCGAAACTGAGGGCGGATTCCTGATCCGTGGCGTGCGAGGCAAAGTAGGTGGCGTGAGCCAGGCGGCGGCCGGCGGTGGCAAGGTCGTAGCGCTTGCCGCCCGAGACCTGGGAATCGAAGACTCCCACCAGGGATGCGGCGATATTGGAGCGGGCAGAGACGGGGAGCGGCCGCTTATCCTGGTCCGGCAACCAATCGAGATCGCGCCACACCTCGCAGCCATAAACGGCGCGCGGCCGTGTCTCCTCGCGCACGGCGCGCAGGGCGGCAATGGCGCGCAGGGCGACGGCGACGTGGGTGTCGTGCTTATCGGCCAGGTTGTGCAGGTACACCACCTGCGGCTTCGCAGTGCGCAGGATAGCGCATAGGTCGTCGACCACCGCTCCGGCCGGGTCTTTGACCTGGGCGCTCGGGTAGCCAAGCTGGATCTGGCACGCGTACTCGCCGACGAAAGCGGCCTTGTGCTGTTCCTGGATCCGCACTCGCTGCATTTCCTCGTCGCTCAAGCCGGCGTAGATGCCGGAGCGCGGGCTGCCGGCGCCGTTAGTCGCCACCACGCCGGTGAACCACCGGTCCACGACTCCGAAACACTCGGCGATACCGTGGTAGGCCATGATTTCGATATCGTCCTGGTGCGCGGCAATCGAGAGGTGCGTGGTCCGGCCCAGCGCCTCGGCAAGCGGCAGGTTGTCGGGAACGAACACGTCAACGTGGGGATTATGAGGAAACATGCGGGATCTCCGTTGCTGGAATGGCGGGGAGGCTGGCGGCGGCGATGGCCTGGCCATGGCGCTTCTCCTGCTCGCCCGGGATGTGGAAGCGGATTCGCTCCGCCAGATCGGGAAACTCGGCCGCCAGCACCCGGCGTGCGGTCGAAAGCAGCAGGTCGCCGCCGACGCCGGTCATCACGCGGCCGAGGACCAACAGGTTGCGGACCTCGTAAAAATCCGCGAAGTGAGCGATGGTGTAGCCGAACCAGACACCGATGGTCTCAAAGATGCGTAGCGCGCGGGCGTCGCCGCCTGCGGCCAGGTGTTGGACCTGTTCCAGCTTCACCGGAAGCGGCACTTCCTGCGGCAGTTGGATGCCGGCGGGCGCCAATAACCGGCCTACGGCTTGCTGCGAGAAATACTGCACGCCGGCGCCCGAATCGCCGGACCATTCGTCCAGCGGCGCGCCGGGCCGGTAATCCACGGGGACAAAAGCCAGCTCATTGAGCCAGCCCGTGATAGCACCGCGCGGCGTCACGTATCCGGTGGCCAGGCTGCTGCCCATGGCGACGCCGAGCACGGCGTTGTCGCCGAGGGCCATCGATCCGGCGAGCGCGGTGACTTCGCCATCGTTGACCACCTCGAACGGAATTCCCCAGGCGGCCCGCAGATCCAGGAAAAGGTTGCGAATTCGGGCTTCGAACAGGGGCGCGGGGACGGAGCGATAAAGCGAGCCGACCCGAACCTGACTGTTGACGTACACGCCGGCCGCGCTGCCACCGATGGCATCCACGCGCGGCAGGTGGGCGGCCGCGCGGCGGAGGGAATCCTGGATGCCATCGAAGTGATATTGGGGGTCGGACTGGGTGGAGGGATTCCACGGCGTCTCGTCGCTCCAGACGGCGCGGCCGTCCATCACGGCGGCGCACTTGCGGTCGCTGGCGCCGAGGTCGAAGCCGATCCGGCAGCCGTTCAGGTGGCGGCCCAGCGGAGCGGTGGTTTCCCGCTCATCGGGAACGGCGTCGTACGCGGCGCTTTCGACGGTGAGCGGCCTGCCGTATACGCGATCGCCCATGAACTGATGATCGAAGGCGCGTGCGCCTTTGGGCGAGTACGCGGCGCCGAGGTAACCGGCCAGCCCCGGTTCGCCACCGACGATTACCCGGCAGCCGCCTTTCTGCCACAGCAGGAACTTGAGGAGCCGTTCGGCGTAGCGGCAATTCCATTCGACGTTCGCGCCCTGGTGCGGCAGAACGGCAGTGCGGTAAACCGAGACCGAGCCATCGCCGCGTTCGAGTGCGACTGCGAGCGGTGTGCTGTGGGTCTCGCTTACAGCGGCGTGATAGGCGCGGTTCCACAACGCTGCAGGCACGAAGTCGGGGTCGAGAGGCGAACGGAATTGGGGGGTGACGGAAAGCGACGGAGCCAATCTACATGATGCGACGGGCCGCGCCTCTGTGTCCAGCGGCTCAGAGCCGCGGGCGGGGCCACCATCGCGATAGCATCGGAGCTGGATATGTTCTGTGAGATGGAGCAGAAGACAGCCAGAAAATGCGTCCCCTTTACGTACGCACGGTCGTTTCAGTCATGCGGCGAAGGCACGGGAGAGCCTATTCAAGTCCACGTACTTGTGCTACATTCCGGGCTTACGGCTATGGATGATCGGGTGAAGCAGTATCTGAAGGCACTGGGCCGCGAACTCTCGCACGGCAAGACCACGGAGCACACGCACAGACCCGCGCTGAAGGCGTTCGTGGAGTCTCTGGCCGAGGTCCTGGCGACTAACGAACCTGGCAGGGAGAAGTGCGGGGCGCCGGACTTCGTTATCACCAAGGCGGGCCCTGTAACGGTCGGCTACCTGGAAACTAAAGACATCGGCAAGTCCCTGGACGAAGCGGAGCGTTCCGACCAGCTAAAGCGATACCTTCTTTCGCTGCCGAACCTGATTCTCACGGATTATCTGGAATTCCGCTGGTATGTGAATGGCGAGAAGAGACGAACCTTCATCCATTCTGTACCCAAATTTGGGAAACAACCTGGGGAACGAGGGCACGATATTCCATGAGGCACTACACGGCCTCACAGGAATACAAGATCAGTCCATCTTGACGATGCTGGGGTATGGAGACGTCTTCAACACCGCAAGTTGCAATATCACGACGTACATACAGCAGAACGTGCTGACATACTCAAGCGGACTCGATCCCACGATGGCGCCATGCCCATCGGCCCCCTCGCCGCCGAAAAACTGAGATTGCGGGAGATGGTGGACGCGGTGCTTGTTCGAGAGAATATCCGCTCGCAAGGTTAGAAGGAGATGTCAATGCACACGGTAAGGTCATTTTGGGGCGAGGAACCCTTGATCGTTAAGCTTATTTTACTCGGCCTGTTTGCAGTGGTTCTTACCTCGGTAATACGGTTGGGCGGACTGGCGCGTCGCCTTTACCGCTATCCAGGCAAGCCCATTTCGCGTGAGAAGATCGCCAAAGGTGAAACCGATCCAGATTTTCTCGCCACCTCCGCGCTCGGGGGCCGAGCACCGCTGAAGGTTGTCTCTGAGAAGTTCGCTAATTCCGAGGCCGCCACGGAGAGGTCAGGCCCAGAGAAGAATATCGGCGGTTTGCGGGCGGCGGAGGCTACGTTTCTGTATCTCTGGGAAGGGTACTATGCCGACGTGGAGTCGACCAAGAGGGCGAGCCTGCTGACCGTTTTGTTGTCGTTAGTAATGGCGGCTTTCGACGCATCCCCGACTTTTGATCGGTACTTCAACAACGGCAAGCGCACGGGGTCCACGTGTCTATTCCTGACCGTCGAGCACATTCTTGTCCTCCTCGCACTCGGGTGGTCATGTTGCGCCGCGCTTTACTTCGCGTCAAGTTTTTTCGAGCGGGCACTGGCCCACCGGAAGACTCGCTGGAGGTACTTCTGCGCGAGGATCAAAAACGAATAGTCAACGTGGCTTGGATCCAGGGGTGTTGTCTCCCCCAGTCGGCGCCCAACTGTACGTCCTCCCCAACGGCTTCACACCCAAGGCGAAGGTGATCTTCCTGGCTGCTTGTGGCGTCGACGCCAACTTTATCGCTCAGTGGCAGCTTGGGCCGGGGCAAGCGCTGATCGTGCCCGTGTACGACCCGTATCTCAACCCGACCATGCAAATATCCCTAAACGCGGCGGCATTCGAGTGGAAGGCGATGCTGCAGGTTCTCGGCACCAGCGGTACCGTCAACGAGGCCGTGGCAGCAGGGAATGTGCAAGCGGCAGCCGACGTCTCGGACTACTGGTGGCAAGTTGTTCCAACAGGAGGCGGTGGTGTTAACCTTAACGCAGCATCGCAGTAGAAACGTATTATTGATTCCTGCATAACTAATGTCCTATACTTATCTCGGGAGGTGCACATGCGGCCATTCGGTTCTCCCGAGGAG
>Ga0209415_10007980_pt1 | contig 18383 bp, 16 predicted proteins | sample PeaSoiSIISIP2007_FD_187696 | JGI IMG/M metagenome (GOLD analysis project Ga0209415, IMG submission 187696) | Peat soil microbial communities from Weissenstadt, Germany - SII-SIP-2007 (SPAdes) (version 2) | ecosystem: Environmental > Terrestrial > Soil > Wetlands > Peat | place: Germany...
CCCGAGCTGCGCGACTGGAAGGTGCGGCGCGAACCCTGGACCAGAAGACTCCTGTTCTACCTGATGCTGGCCCTGATCCCGGTTGCCATTTTCAGCCTGCTGCTGTGGGTGGCGCGACACTGACGGCGGCGGACGTTTTCCTTCTGCCTCAGTTTTCGGGAACCGCTTTCCTTCTTCCAGTGTCTAACCATGCATGCGGGAGTCGCCCGCGCCAACGCCAATCCGGCTAGTCCCAAGCTCGCTGATCCCAAGCCATGGATGAGGCCGCGCCCAATCCGATCGGTACATGGGCGCCTCTGCTCGCCGGTTTGGCTACGGCGGGTGCTGTCTGCGCCTTGGTTTGCAGCGCACCGCGGACGCCCTCGCTGTCGTGGGGCGGCGCCGTCATGTCCGCCGCGGTTTGCGTGCTGGCCGCGTTTCTGGCCGGTGCGGCGGCTGCCCGGGTCTTGTGCGCGATCATTCCCGGTGCACCCCGGTTCAACACCCGCCAACTGGTGCTGAACGTTGCTTGTGCCGCCGTCTGGTTTGCTCCGCTGACGCTCTTTCTTCAGCAGCGATCCGCCCTCGGTATGGCAGTCGCCGCAGTACTAGCCGCGGCCGCGACACTATCGTTCTCCGCGTATCACGGGGTCTCCGGCGAAGCCGTGCCGGCGAACGATTCTCCCAACCTTCTCGCCGAACAGGTGTTTGTAGCTTTCCACGCGCGGCCGCTGGTTCGCGAGCTGCTGCCGGCGTTCTGCGTGGTGGCTTGCGCCGAGGCAGCGGTGCTGGCACAGATGACAAGTCATACGGTGATCGCTGTGGGATTGTCGGGCGCGAGTTCGGCGGTGTTCGCGCGGACGCTGGCGGTGAAAGTCTTGCCGCAGGAATCTCACCTCAGCGGGAGCAGGGAGCGAAAGCCCCACCCCTTTCTTGCGCTCGAGCTGGCTCTGCTCTTTGCCATGATCGGCCTCCTGCCATTTCTGCGCCCCGGTATGGGAGGCGGTTTCGGTTGGGCGCGAAATCCGTCCCGTCATATCCTTTCTTCGAGTGCCGCATCTGGGCATGCAGATGACGCCGATGCCGGCGACTCGGGCCGGCAGTCTTTCGAAAGCATGGCTGGAGATCTGGGTGAAGGCTACGCGGGCATCATTCTGTGGCCCAACCAACAGCAATTGGTCAAACTGGTGGCTCCGCCAGTCCCCAGCAGGAGTTCGTTCGTCCTGGGCGCGCGTTCTTCTATCTTGAGTATTCCCTTCAATGGGGTTTACTGGATTTTCAAATTTCCCGATTTGCATCCGCCGAGAAAATCGCACACGGCCCACGGCAGTCCTGAGGAGTTCAATATCCGTTCCACGGATGGACGGCCGCTGCGCTTGGAAGCGCATCAAAACCTGGCCACGCTCATCGACCTGAGCTGCTGCAGCGGCATTCAAGTTGCTATTGAGGATGCCGACCGCTATCCCGGGACCGTCTCGCTCGAACTCATCCTGCGCAACACCACTCTGCCGGGCAAGCCATTCCAGTCGTTGGGCACGGCCGTTGTGGCCTCGACCCGGCCCTGGACGCTATACGGAGAACGGCCGGCCGTCGGCGAGGTTCTGAACTTCAGCATTGCTCCGGATCTTAAGCTGCGCCAATTTGATGAAATCACCGTTGTGTTTCGGCTCAGTCTGTCCCGTTCGATACTGGCGGCGAAAATTGCTGTGAACCGCTTCATTCTCGTCCCGCGCGGAATGTGAAGTCGGATGCCGGGAATCCTATCTACCGCTTCGTTGCCCGGCCTCAGTCAGTGCGGGCTGGACAAGTCAACTGGTTAGAGAGGCAAGGTGGGAGCGCTATCGGCCTGCGCGAAGCGTCATTTCACGGCAGGAGTTTCTCGGCGAAGAAGTTCCGGAAGAACTTGCGGGATTATTAGCTAATAGCTAATAGTTTCGAGGATGACCTGCGAGCTCCGCTGGGGCTGGAATTGACCCCCACACCGGCCTGGCCGCCAGCTGTCGCTCCTGGGGCAGTGTAGCGCTGCTACGGGGCATCCTGCGAAGCGTCCAGAGGTCAATTCTGCGCCTGCGGATTGCATAATTTAAAGCTAAGTCTATGAGCCTTGGTGCAACTGGATGCAAAGAAAGGGGCGGGAATTGCGCCTCGGCCGGATCAACCGCGGCGACCAGCATTCGTGCTTCATGAGGGCTGGAGAAACCGGGAAGGGCACGGCTTCGAGCCGTGCCGCAAGCAGCGCCCTTTGAAGCACGCGCCGGCACGGCGCAACCGCTAATGCGGCGTGAACTCTTCGCTGTGAATAGTGAATTCAGGGTAGGCGTCGGCACCCAGTTCATGCAGATCCATGCCCTGGCGTTCACCCTCGGGGGCAACTCGTTGCGGGTAGAAACGATCCAGCAGCCAATTCAGGCCATAAGTCAGGGGCAGCACAAAGCCCACCAGAGTCGCGATGCCGATGAGTTGCGCCAGCAGTTGGCCGGAGGCCTGATCGGGAAAGCGCGCGAACAGGCCCACCGCCAGCAGGCCCCAGATTCCGGAAAGGGCGTGCACCGAGATCGCGCCGCCGGGATCATCCACACGCAGCCCGAATTCAAACCATTCCACGGAAAAAATCACCAGCGCACCCGCGACCATGCCGACCACGATGGCTTCCGCTGGCGGGAGCAGGGCGCAGCCTGCGCTGCTGGCCACCAGGCCACCGATCCAGCCATTGGCGGTGAGCGAGGAGTCGGGCTTGCTGAAGCGCAGGCGCGTGATGAGCGCCGCGGTCATGCCGGCCGAGGTTGCAGCCAGCGTGGTGTTGATCGCGATCAATACCACGCGTCCGATATCTGCATCGGTGAACAGGATGGCGCCGGCGGAATTCAATCCCAACCATCCCAACCAAGCCAGCAGGCAGCCGAACACCACCAACACCACGTTATGACCTGGAATCGCTGAAGGCATGCCCTTCGCGGAATATTTGCCACGGCGCGGGCCTAAAATCCAGGCGATAGCGAGAGCAGTCAGGCCGCCGACCACTTGAATGGCGCCCGAGCCGCCGGCATCCACGAAACCATGACCGAGGCCGCAGTTGACTCCGAGTTGCGCCAGCCATCCGCCGCCCCAGGCCCAATGCGCGAACAAAGGATAAGTCCAGCCGGCCAGCAGCGCGGTCGAAGCACAAATGGCGCTCAGCCGCCAGCGGTCGGCGCCGGCACCCAGAGGAATGAGCGCCGCCAGCCCCACGCTGAGCATCTGCAGCCAAACCGCCAGAGAGGCAGGCGAACCATCAAGCTTCAGCCCGCGCAAAAAAAATGGTTGGGCCGCGATCCAGTCCCAGGACTTTCCGCCGGCCATCAGGAAATGCGCGGGCTGGCCGGGAAACCCTTGCCAGGCAAAGCCGCAGACAAAATACACGAGCGCGGCGATCGCCAGGGCACAGAGCGAAGCCATCATGGCATGAGCGGCGCTGCGCGAGCGACCCAGGCCGGCATTGATGAGGGAAAGTCCAGCGGCGGCGCACGGAACCAGAAAAATCAGGACCACACACAGAGCAGCCGCGGTGGCAGAGAGTACGGGGGCGGGCAGAAAAGTCAAGCTTTCTCTCCTCGCAGACGGTCTGCTGGCAGCTTGTCTCTTTCTTCGGGCAGCGCGCGGTGGGTCCGCGCCACCAGCGCCAGCCCCAGGATTTCAACGCTGATGCCGGCCAGCACAAAGATGGTGCGTTGCCCGGCGGAGGCCAGCATGGCCACCGCCGCCAACACGATTGCCCATCCCGCCAGCAACAACAAAAATCCCGCAAGCTTCATGCCAAGAGTCCCCAGCCAGAGCAGGCTGGAGCCGCCCTGATGTTCATTAAGGAGTAAGCCATCACAATATAAACTACCGGTTTTCGCAACAGGAAATTTGCACTTTGTTAGAATCAAGCCGCAGACGGGCTGGCATGCAGAAGCCGCAATCGAATTTCGCCGGCGCCGAGGAAAACCTGATGACCAAGATTGAAGCGATCATCCAGCCTTCGCGATTGGATGCAGTCAAGGAAGTGCTGCTTGAGATCGGAGTGGAAGGCATGACCATTTCCGACGTGCGCGGACATGGCAGACAGAAAGGCCATACCGAGCACTACCGCGGCAGGGAATACACGGTGGACCTCCTGCCCAAAATCAAGCTGGAAATGGTGTTGCCGGATGAGCGGGTGGACGCGACCGTGGAAGCGATCTTGAAAAGCGCCGCCACGGGAAAAATCGGCGACGGCAAAATATTCCTGTACAAGGTGGATGAGGCGATCCGCATCCGCAACCAGGAACGCGGGGCGGCGGCGCTTTAGACCGGCCTTGCGAGGAAATGGTTTGCGGCTACCCAGGTTACGGCCGGGTGGCGGATTCGATTACCCTGCGCCGATTCAATCCCCCTGCTTGGTAGAATCCTCGACAGGGAGCGCCAGAGACTCTCCGGCGGCCACGGGCGTTGCCGCGCGGCCATGCTGCTCCAAACCAGGGATAAGGTCCTTTTGCCACCTTTTACTCGACGCAGGTTTCTCCAAGCCACCGCCGCGGCGGTGGCGAGTGGTTTTCTGGCGGCCGGCGTTGACGCCACGATTTTCGAGCCCAACCAACCCCAGTTGGTAAAGCTGGAAATTCCCCTCGACCGCCTGTCCGGCGCCTGGGACGGTTTCCGGATCGTGCAGTTGAGCGATTTTCATTATGACGACCACTTTTCGGCGGTACCCATCCGAAAAGCAGTTGACATGATCAACGCCCTCGATCCCGATTTGATCGTCCTGACCGGGGACTTCGTCACCATCGCCCCTTTTTCCCGTCACTTCCACCGCGGCGGGAGGGGAAGGGCCCGTTTTGCCGACGTAGCCGAACCTTGCGCCGCTCTGTTGGGCAAACTTCGCTCGCGCCTGGGATCAGTCGCGATCATGGGAAACCACGATGCCGCCACCGACCCTGACCGGATCACCGCCATTCTGCAGGCCCACGGGATCCAGGTATTGATCAACCGTTGCATGCCACTCGAGCAGAGGGGTTCGCGGCTCTGGCTGGCGGGAATTGACGATGTGCTCGAAGGCGAACCTGATTTGAGCCGAGCCTTGAAGGGAATCCCATCGAACGAGCCGGTGGTTCTGCTGGCGCATGAGCCGGATTTCGCCCTCGACGCAGCGCAATATCCCGTGGACCTTCAGCTCTCCGGCCACTCCCACGGGGGCCAGGTGCGGTTGCCGCTGATCGGGGCGCCGATCCTGCCGGAGATGGGAACCATTTTCCCTTGGGGGTTGCACCGCGTCGGGCAGCTGACGCTCTATACCAACGTCGGCATCGGCACGGTTCGGGTACCCGTCCGCTTGAACTGCCCTCCCGAAGTCACCCTGATTACTCTGCGCGCGTCGTCCGGCGCGTAGACTCGTGGCGATAGACTCGGAGCAGGTTCAGTGTGAGCAAGTGAATTTTCAGCTTCCGGTTGGCGGCGTCCTAGTTTTGGCGACTGCGGCGAAGACCTGGGATCGCCGAGGGTGCCGAGAACTTCCGCAGAGTTCGCAGAGAAGAAAGGGCACAGATTAGGACACTTCCATTCCCCCCTAGCGGCCGAGCAAGGTTGGGGAAAGCGCACCCGAGGCAGCAGGTGAGGTCTTTGGCGGCTTTCTTAGCCGTTCGGCGGCTTTTCTCTGGGCCTCGACAATTTCCTCGTTAGTCAGCGAGCTGGCAAGCTTTCTTTTCGCGGCCGTAATTTCGTCCTTCATATCAAGACTCGTCTGCTCGGAGACCAAGCACCACATGTAGGCGGAGACTGGGTCTTTGGCTAGGCCCTTGCCCTCCGCATACATATTCGCCAAGGCAAGCTGTGCCGCCGGCTGGCCCTGCTCCGCGGCTTTTTGCGACCCAGCCAACGACGGATCGCTGTTGCCGTTGAGTTTGCCACGAGCGGGATTTCCAAGCGCGGCAGCGGGGATGGCCTGACCAGCGCTGGGCTGGGTCAAAGTGAGGAACAGAAGCTCAAGCCGGCTGGACACCCCCAGCTTGTCAAAGACGCGGAACAAATAATTCTTGATGGTGTGCTGGCTCAATCCCAGGCGTTCGGCAATTTCACGATTGGTGAGTCCCTCCGCCAGGCAATGGACAACGTCCATTTCTCTTTTAGAAAGCAGATTCAGGCCATTGGCGCCGACCGCGCGCACCACGGGAGCGGAGGCCAGCGCTTCCACGGCGAATGCGATTTGCTGGCTATTTGCCCAGATGTTTCCCTCGTACACCTGCCGAACACACTTGCTGAGGGTTTCGAGTGAGTCGTGGCGGCTGAATACGCCCCGGGCTCCGGCTCGAAACGCCTCGACGACGACCTCACGCTTGGAGGAATCCAACAGAATTACGGCGCGCACCATGGGGCGGGCGGCACGCAGTTCGCGCAGCACTTCCAGGCCCCGCAGCGGCTCTTCATCGAGATTCGAGCTGATGACCGCGACATCAATATTATGGGTTGCCACCGCGTCCACCAGGCCGCCGGAGGGGGAGGCGGATCCGATCACTTCCAAATGGCGATCGCGCCGTAGCGCGTCGGAAAGCAGCTGGGTGTGGATGCGGGTGGTATCGGCAACCAGAACTCGAATGCTGGTTACCTCAGAACTGTGATCCAAAGGCATGACTCCTCCACATTGCGGTAACACCCCGGCATCCCGAACTTCGACAACCGAATCCCGTCCGCAGCCTACCGTTCGCAAACCAGTTTTCTACGGCGAGGGGGCTTTGATTGTTTAAGGGGAGGAACGCTTACGCTCTCTCTGGGGGAGGAGCAACATTCCTGGCGCGGAATTCACGGTGCAAGAATTCGCCCCAGGTAGCAAACGACTAGCTGAATTGTACATGAAGCTGACTGTCATTCGCAAACAGGTTGCAAGATCTTGCGTCCACTTGTGCGAGATTTTGCAACCTGTCTCGATGTGAGATTGTCGGTGCCATTGAAATCAGGACAGCGACGTCTGGAAGTAGCTGGTACATATACTGCTTGATGGTTTGTAATGCCATATTCATGATCGTCTTATAAGACTTCTTCCGACAAAATGGAGCGGCTATTTCCAGGCTGTACCACCAAGGGGCAAAGGTCCTAGAACCATCGTGCCGGAGAACTCGGTCTCTAGCCATGTGGCTTCAGTGGCAGGTATGAGCTTCTCCATCGCGTAGGAGACGTTTTCCGCTGAGATTATGTACCTCTTGCAGGTACTTGCATGTGGCGATACTCTGCGACTGTCACACGGGCCGCTTTCACAGTTTCTCCCTCCCCTTGCCCGGTAACACCCGAAATCCATTTGCCGTACTTCCAGTTCGCTTGAGAGTCGGCCGTTTTGGGTTTCGGAAAAGCTGGTCATTTGTGACCAGATTCTGCGGGACGCTTTGTCGGACAGTGAAAGTGACAAGCAAGTGAAGGGCGGAACCATCCATCGGGACCCAGAGGGCGAAGCTGTGAGCACTAGCCATGAATCATGGTCGGCTTCCACTCCGGTTCTGACCGCGGGCATCGACCAGGGACATTGGTATGCGGTGCACACCCGCGCCCGGCACGAGAAAACGGTGGTGCAGCGATTACAGGAACAGGGCTTGACCACATTTCTTCCGCTGGTCAATGAGACGCACACGTGGAGTGACCGCAAGAAGGCGGTCGAGATGCCCCTGTTCAGTTGCTATGTTTTCGTCCGCATGGCGCCCGGCGGCAAGGAACGCTTGCGGGTATGCAGCACGGACGGGGTGCTGCAGCTTGTGGGTCCGCGCGGCGCGGGGCTAGCAATTCCCGAGGAGCAGATTGAAGCGGTGCGCCTGCTTCTGGCCGAGCAGTTGCCCTGGTCGTCCCATCCCTTCCTCAAGATCGGACAACGAGTACGCATCCGGGGCGGGGCCATGGACGGGGTGGAAGGCATCCTGCTGGCCCGCAACGGAGATCGCACCCTGGTGGTGTCGGTCGATGTCATTCAAAGGTCTTTAGCGGTACGCATTGAGGGATACCAGATTGAACCTCTGTAAGCACTGATTTGCGAACACTGATCCGCGGTAAAAACTGATTCGCCCCCTCCCCCTTAGATTTGTTCCTCAGATTTGTTCCTCCCCAATTTGTTCTTCATGAAGGAAATCTCTAAATCCATGTTGGTCGCTGCCAGCGAATCCGCACGCCTGCTGGTGGTGAGCCGGGAACCCTCGGCTCTGGGTTCGCTCTGGGCGATTGGCGAAGCCAATGCCTGGGCCATGGAAATCACCGGCAGCGGTTGCGAAGCTTTGGAGCGAGTGCAGTCGGGTAGCCGGCCGGACCTGGTGCTGCTCGATCTGGCGCGCGGCGATGCCGACGGAATGTACACCCTGCGCTGGCTGCGCCGGGTTCGTCCGGAGGTTCCGGTGGTGCTGCTGGCGCACGCCGACGACCACCAGCAGAAGTTGGAAGCCATGCGGCTGGGAGCGCACGATTATCTGCTGCAGCCGATCGCGAAACCGGAACTGGAGGCGGCGCTGCGGCGCCACCTGGCAGCAGCGCCCGAGGGCATCGACAGCGAAATGACCAGCGAGAAGTTCGAGCAGGTGGGCGAAGACATGTACTTTGTCGCGGCCAGCGCGGTCATGCGCAAACTGCGGGCGCAAGCCGAACTGCTGGCGCAAGTCGACGTGCCGCTGCTCATCGTGGGCGAGGACGGCAGCGGCAAGGAAGCCACGGCGCGCTTGATTCATAAGCTCTCGGTGCGTTCCGGATTCCGCTTCCGCAAAGTGAATTGCGCCGCCCTGCCCGGCGACCTGCTGGAGCAGGAGTTGTTCGGATATGAGCCGGGAGCGTTTCCCGGAGCCATGAAGAGCCGGGCGGGCAAGTTTGAGCTCTCGGAAAAAGGCACCCTGCTGCTCGACGACATCACGGAAATGCCGGCCGATTTGCAGGCCAAGCTGCTGCAGGTGTTGCAGGATAAGCAGTTTGTCCGCCTGGGCGGCGACGCCCGGCTGGATGTGCGGATCATCGCCGCCACCAACGGCAACCTGGAGCAGGCGCTGGCGGAAAAAAAGCTGCGCGAAGATTTGTACTACCGCCTGAGTGCCTTCACCGTGCATGTGCCGGCACTGCGGCAGAGGAAAGATGAAATTCCGCTGCTGCTCGGGCACGGCATGAACCAGTTGGCGCGGCGCTACGGGCTGCCGACGCGCACGTTTTCTCCCGCAGTGCTGGAGGCCTGCCAGGCCCATGCCTGGCCGGGGAACCTGCGGGAGCTGGAAAATTTCGTGAAGCGTTACCTGGTGATGGGGGACGATGAAGAACTGGCGCTGCGAGAGCTGAAACGGGGTTCGGAGCTGTTATCCGAGCGGGTGCGGGTGGCGCCGGAAACGTCGCCGGGCGCAGGAGAGGAAGCAGTAGAATCACAGGAGTCCACCTCCGGTCTCCGCTCCCTAGTGCAGAGTGTCAAAGGCGAAACGGAACGGAACGCCATCGCGGTGGCGCTGGAGCAGACTCACTGGAACCGCAAAGCGGCGGCCCGGCTGCTCAAGGTGAGTTACCGAACCTTGCTGTACAAAATTCAGCAGTACCACATGAGTCCTCCTTCCAACCATCTGCCACCCCCCGTGCTGCACCAGGGGACCAAAGGAAATGGCGATGGGCACTGAGTTGCAAGGCGGCAACGGAGTGCCGAGCGGGAGGAAAGCTACGGAGCACGCTATGAGCATTACGGGAAACCATCTCCAGCGCAGGTTGTGGGTGTTGCCCCTGGCCGGCTTACTGCTTTCGGGTTGGCTGTGGGCGCAAGCGGGGGCCGGTGGGGGCCAGAAGACAGCGCCCGAGCCGGCGGCCGCGCAAGCTGAAACCGACCATGCCACGCCCGCCGGGGCGGCCAGCCATGACAACAGCTATGTGATTGGTCCGGACGATGTGCTGGCTATCAACGTGTGGAAGGAAGCGGAGATTTCCCGCTCCGTGCAGGTGCGTTTGGACGGCGCCATCTCGCTGCCGCTGGTGGGCGAAGTGCAAGCCGGAGGCAAGACTCCGCTGCAGCTGGAGAAGGAAATCACCGCCAAGTTGAAGAACTACATCTCCGAGCCGGAAGTGGCGGTGATGGTGCAGGAGATGCGCAGCAAGCGGTTCAACGTTCTGGGGCAGGTGGCGCGTCCGGGTTCGTACTTGCTAGGCAATTCCACCACCGTGCTGGACGCCATCGCGCAGGCCGGCGGCTTCCGCGATTTTGCCAAGCAGAAAGCGATTTACGTGCTGCGCAAGAATCCTGATGGAACCGAATCCCGGTTGCCGTTCAACTACAAAGATGTGATCAAGGGGAAAAACGTCGAGCAGAACGTCAAGCTCGAGCCCCGCGACAGCGTGGTGGTCCCGTGAGGCGATTCATATTTATGAAGAAGCGCAATTTCCTGGCATGTCTCGTGCTCGCCGCTAGTGTCCCACTGAGTGCGCAAGTTGCGCCCGGGCAGGCGCCAGGCGAGAATCAGACCCAAACCCAGTTTCCCAGCCAAACCGCCGAGCCGGAATCCATCCCGGCCCCGGTCAGCCAGGCCAGCGTCCCCGTTCCCTTGCCCTTGAACATCGACGCCGGCTCGCTGAAATTCTCAGCGGAAGCGGAGCGCGGCAACTATCTGCGGGGCGGAGTGGGCGTGGGCGCATCCTACGATGACAACTTGCTGGCCGCCAGCACGCAACCGGTCGGCGGCTTTGCCTATACGGTGATGCCCAACCTCAGCCTGGATATCTCGCGGCCACGGATGCTTTGGGACCTGAACTATGCCGGCGGTTTTCTGGTCAATCAGCGGTTCAGCGCCTACAACCAGAGCTCGCACAGCGCCGGCGTCGATATGCGCTTCCGGCTGAGCCCGCATGTCAACTTCCGGATCAGCGACCGGTTTGTGTTGACCAGCAACTTCATGGACCAGCTGCAGGGCAACAGCCCGGGGTTGGGAAGCGGAATCATTCAGCAGCCCAACCAAGCCCTGATTACCCCGCTGGCCCGCCAGACCAGCGATTTGGGGACGGCGCAGATTACTTATCAGTTCAGCGCCCGGGACATGGTGGGGGCCAGCGGCAACTATTACGACTCGCGTTTTGGCAGCACTCCCGGGGGAACGACGGCTCTGCTGAACACCACCACGGAGGAAGCCGACGGCTTCTACAGCCACGGTTTCTCGGCGCGGAACTGGAGCGGCATCGCCTTCAAGTATCAGCGCTTCAGCTTCAATCCGTCCAGCGAGCAGGTTGATACCTACAGTTTTCTGTTGTTCCATACCATCTACCTGCAGCCGCGGATGCAGCTGGCCGTTTTTGCCGGGCCGGAATATTCCGATCTGAGTGCGCAGATTATTTCGACCTCGGTCACGCTGCCGTTTGTGTCGGTGGTATCGACGCCGAGCGCACGCCAGAACTGGTCGCTGTCGGGCGGCGCCAGTTTTAGCTGGCAAGGGGAACGGACCAGCATCCGGGCCAGCGGAGCGCGTAAAGTCAGTGATGGCGGGGGCTTTTTGACCGCCGTCAGTCTCATCACCGGCAGCGGCGCGGTGCGGCGGCAATTGACCCGCACCTCGACCCTGGAACTGGGCGCGATCTACGGCGACAGCCGGGCGCTCGAGCCGGCGGTGAACACCTTCACCGTGATTAAGTCGGCCAGCGGCAGCCTGAGCTGGGAGCAGCAGCTGGGCCGCAGTTTCAGCGCCACCCTGGGCTATGCCCGGGACTATCAACAGGAGAACATTGCCACGCCGCCGGCCTTCGACATCAATCACAACCGCGGCTGGGTGACCTTGGCGTACCAGTTCTCGAGACCGTTAGGAAGGTAGTGGATGCCAGAAGAATTTGAAGAAGGACCGCAAGAGCAGCTGGACTTTAAGAAGTATTGGGCGTTGCTGCGCCGCCGCCGCTGGTATTTGCTGGTGCCGTTTTTTGCCGGCTGGCTGGTGGTGTGGGGAGTAGGCTGGTTTCTGCCCTCGGTGTATCGTTCGGGCACGCTGATTCTGGTGGAACAGCCGACGGTGTCGAAGGACCTGGTGGCCTCCACCGCCGGCGCCGACCTGCAAGACCGCCTGGACAGCATCCAGCAGCAGATTCGCAGCCGGACCCGGCTGCTGCGGGTCATCGATCACCTGAACCTGTACGCCGCGGAGCGGGCCAAGCACGTGAGCGACGACGCCTTGGTCGACAAGATGAACAAAGCGCTCGATATCGAGCTGGTGCGGGCGCCGGGGAAGGACGAGTTGACGGCGTTCAACATCTACTTTTCCGCCGACAATCCCGCCACCGCCCAGCAGGTGACCACGGAACTGACCAACATCCTGATCAGCGAGAACCTGGAAATCGGCCAGGTGAACGCGGAAAATACCACCAAGTTCTTGGACAGCCAACTGGAAGAGGCGCGCAAGAGCCTGGCGGATCAGGAAGAGAAAGTCCGCGAGTTCAAGGACCACTACCTGGGAGAGCTGCCCGGCCAGTTGCAGAGCAATCTGCAGATCCTGAGCGGCCTGCAGGCCCAGTTGCAAGCCGAACAAGACGCGCTGGGACGCGCCAAGCAGCAGAATGCTTACTTTGAATCGCTGATCAGCCAGTACCAGGGCCTGGCGCGTGCCGTCAAACCGGGAAACAGCAACAGCAACAGCATGGGGTTGCCGGCGCTCGATCAGGAACTGGAGCGGCTGCGGGCGCAATTGGCCGACCTGAGTTCGCGCTACACTGACCAGCATCCCGATGTGCGCAAGGTCAAGGAGCAAATTGCCAAGAACGAGAAGATGAAGGAGCAACTGACGGCGGAGCTGCAGGCCAAGGCCGCCGATCCGCAAGTTGGCGGGAGCACCGGCGCCACGACCGACTACGCCGCGGGCAGGGAAGCCGGTCCCATGATGGAAGTGCAAAGCCAGCTGAAGGCCAACCAAATCGAAATCAGCAACCGGCAACACTCGATCGCTGACCTGGAAGCGAAGATCAACGAATATCAGGCCCGCCTGAACCGCGCTCCGGTGCGGGAGCAGGAGCTTGCCGACCTTACCCGCGACTACGATCAATCGCGGACCAATTACGACTCTCTGCTGGGCAAGCGCAACCAGTCGCTGCTGGCCACCAACCTCAACAAGAGCCAGGAGGGCCAGAACTTCCGCATGATCGATCCGCCCAGCCTTCCCACCAAGCCCTTTTCGCCCAACCGCTTCAAGCTGAGTTTGGCGGCGCTGGGCGTGGGCCTGGCTCTGGGCCTGGGGATCACGTTGGGCGCGGAATTTTTCGATGACCGGGTGTACGACGAAAAGCAATTCCAAGCCCTGATTCCAGTGGACGTGATGGCGGAAATTCCGCCCCTGCCCACCGCGGAGGAAGAGAAAGGACAGCGCCGCCGCTTCTGGCTGGAGTGGGCCGTAGCCAGCATCCTGTCGGTGGTGGTGCTGGCGGGAGTGGCGTTCAGCTATCTTCGCAGCTAGGGACTTATGTACAAAAGCTTTTACAACTTAAAGCGCAACCCCTTCGAGATCACGCCCGACCCGTCGTTCCTGTTCCCCACTCGCAGGCACAACGAAGCGCTGGCGGCGCTTTACTACGGCGTGCGGCGGCACAAGGGCTTTGTGGTGATGACTGGGGAAGTAGGGACGGGCAAGACCCTGCTGGTGCGCTGCCTGCTGGAGCTGCTGAACCGCCGCAACGTGGCCTATGCGTATGTGTTCAACAGCCTGCTGTCGCCGCTCGAGTTCCTGCAATACGTGGCCGGCGACTTCGGCTTGCCGGCCACGGGCAAAAGCAAAAGCGAACTCCTGCTGGAGTTGAGCAGCTACCTGATTTCCCGGCATCAACGGAAACTGACCACGGTGCTGGTGATTGACGAAGCCCACCATCTGCCGGTGGAGGTGCTGGAAGAAGTCCGGCTGCTGACCAACCTTGAGACCTCGCAAGAAAAGCTTCTGCAGATTCTGCTGGTGGGGCAACCGGAACTCGACGAGAAATTGGATTCTCAAGAACTGCGGCAGTTGAAACAAAGAATCGCGCTGCGCTCGCAGCTGGAGCCGCTGAGCCTGGAAGAAGCCAAGGGATACATCCAGCGCCGCCTGCAGCTGGCAGGAGCCACCGCCAACGCGGAACAGGTATTGTTTCCGGTCGATACCATGACCCAGGTGTTCCGCCATTCCCGCGGCATTCCGCGCCTGATCAATACGGTTTGCGAAAACGCCTTGATTACCGCCTTCGCGCGGCAGGCGCGCAGCGTGACTCCGGATGTGATTGACGAAGTGGCGGCCGACTTCCGGCTGGGCGTGATGCGTCCGCTGCCCGCCGCCAAGCCGGCGGCTCGGTCCGAGATTCCACTCCGCCATCCCAGCAGCGACAGCGAGGAAGTGTGGAAGGCGGTCAAGACCTTGCTGCAACTGCATGACTATCTGCAGGGCGTGCGATCCAGTGAAGGGGAAACAGCGGTTGCAGTGCAACCCGGGAGCCAGCGCGAATGAGCCGTATCTTCGAGGCGTTACAGAGATCTGAATCCGAGCGGGCGGGGCTAGCCATTCCCGAACCGCCGTCGCTGGCCACCGAGCTGTTGCAGGCGGCGGAAAAAGAAAGCCACGAGCTGGCGGAATTTCCCTCGCTGCCGGTTTCCGTCGCCCCCGGTAGCCGGCTGGTGTCGTTAACCGACAAGGACAGCCTGGGCGCGGAAAAGTTCCGCTTCCTCGGAGTACGCCTGCGGCAGCTGCAGCAGGCGCGTCCGCTCAAAAAGCTGTTGATTACCAGCACGCTTCCGGCGGAAGGCAAGAGCCTGGTTTCCGCCAACCTGGCGGCCACGCTGGCGCGCCGGCGTCAGCAAAAAGTCCTGCTGCTCGAGGGCGACCTGCGGCGGCCGGTGCAAGCCCAGCTTTTCGGCGGCGCCAAACTGGCGGGCCTCAGCGAATGGCTGCAAGGCGGGGCGCGCCCGGTCAGTAACATCTACTACCTCGAAGGGCCCGGCTTCTGGCTCATGCCCGCCGGGCATCCGCCGGAGAATCCTCTGGAGCTGATGCAGTCGGGAAAATTGCCCGACCTGCTGGAGCAGCTGACCGACTCGTTTGACTGGGTGGTCATCGACTCCCCGCCCATCCTTCCATTGGCCGATACCAGCGTGTGGGCGCGCCTGGCCGATGGCACGCTGCTGGTGGTGCGCGAAGGCAAAAGCGAGAAGCGGCAATTGCAGCGCGGACTGGCCGCCATCGAACCCAGCCGACTGCTGGGCATGGTGGTCAACAGCTGCAGCAATGGCGATCACCAAGATTATTATTCGCGGTACGGCCCGGGCGCGGGCGAGTCGTCCCGATCATGACGAAGACGCGTCCCGGCGGAAGTCAATCAAAGTTCTCCCTCCCCTAGAACATCACCGATTGATTACGAAAACAGTCAAACCACAACCTCCAGAGCGCGGGTGCGCGGCCGTATCGTTTTCCCGCGAGTCTGGAAGAAATGTACGAGGAGAGTAAGCGTGAAAGTTTCAGAGCTCGAAAAACAAATGGAGGAGGCGGCTCCAAGAAACGAGCCGAGGCGGGTTGAGGACACCACGATCCTATCGGAGGAGCACTTCCACCGCATGGTCTGCCTGGAGCGGAAACGGGCGGAACGTTCGGGAAAGCCATTCCTGCTCATGCTGCTCGATACCGGCAAATTCCTGCCCAACGAAAGAAACGGGAAGGTGCTCGAGAACGTCGTCTCCGCGCTGGCCTTATCCACCCGGGACACGGATGTGACGGGATGGTACAAGGATCATGCGGTGATTGGCATCATGTTCACCGAGATTGCGGTCGACCTGAAGAAATCGATCCTGGCAACCATGCTGCTGCGCGTCAGCAGCGCACTGCGGGACTGCCTGACCCTGGAACAATTCAGCCAGATCAGCATCTCGTTCCATCTTTTCCCGGAAGAGTGGGATGGTGAACAGACGCCCCAAGATCCCAACGACTCCGCGCTCTATCCCGACCTGCGGCAGGAGAAGGGCCGCAAGCGGTTGTCGCGGCTATTCAAGCGCAGCATGGATGTAGGCGGCGCGCTCGTGGCGTTGCTGATTTTTTCGCCTTTCTTTCTGTTAATTGCGCTGGCGGTAAAGCTTTCCTCCAAAGGGCCGATGCTGTTCCGGCAGCAACGAGTGGGGCAATACGGAGGCCGCTTCACCTTCCTCAAATTTCGCTCCATGTACGTGAACAACAGCTCCGAGATTCACAAGGAGTATGTGAGAAAATTGATTGCCGGCAAGGCGGAACGGAAAGGCAACGATGGGGTGTTCAAGATCACCAACGATCCCCGGATCACGCCGGTGGGACGGATTTTGCGGCGCACCAGCCTGGATGAGCTGCCGCAATTCATCAACGTGCTGATCGGCGACATGTCGCTGGTCGGCCCGCGGCCTCCGTTGCCCTATGAAGTCGAGGCCTACGATGTGTGGCACCGCCGCCGTTTGCTGGAAGCCCGGCCCGGCATCACCGGGTTGTGGCAGGTGAATGGACGCTGCCGGACAAAATTTGACGAGATGGTGCGGCTGGATTTGCAATACGCGCGCAAGCAGTCGTTGTGGTTAGATCTAAAGATCCTTCTCCGTACGCCGGCGGCAGTGCTGTCGGGCGACGGTGCCTACTGATTTCCCTCCCGTTGGTTCTGGTTCGGTGAAACTGGTTCGGTGAAAGACGAAACCGCGAAGTCATGCTGAGTGCGCCTTCCCAGGCGATGCTAAAGAAGTGCTCTCCCCGGTATTTTCTCCCTTGTGGTGATGTGCTTAGTCAGGACTCTAAACAACTCTCGGGAAAGGGTGTCTCTACAAGGTGACTGAATGATTAAGGTCGGCATTATCGGGTACGGGTACTGGGGTCCAAACGTTGCACGCAACTTCAATCACGCCGGGGTTTCGGAAGTTTTAGCTATTGCGGATAAGAGTTCCGCCTGTCAGCAGCGCGCCCGGCAAGCTTTTCCGCACATCAAGATCACGGCGGACGCGCAGGAAATTCTAACCGCACCGGACATTGACGTGGTGGCCGTGGTCACGCCGGTGTGGACGCACTTCGAACTGGCCAAGGCGGCGCTGAATAACGGCAAGCACATCTTCGTGGAGAAGCCGTTTACCGCGAGCGTGGCGCAGGCCGAAGAACTGATCGAGCTGGCGGCCAGGAAGAAACTGCAAATCATGGTGGATCACACCTTCCTGTTCACCGGCGCGGTGCGCAAGATCCGGCAGCTGGTGGATGAAGGGGTGATGGGCAATCTTTTCTACTATGACTCGACGCGCGTCAACCTGGGCTTGTTCCAGCACGACATCAACGTGATCTGGGATCTGGCGCCGCATGATCTGTCGATCATGGACTATGTCATCCGCAAGCAGCCCATGGCCGTGGTCGCTACCGGGGAGAAGCACCTGAACAGCTACGTGGACGTGGCTTTCATGACCATCTATTTCCCTGACAACGTGCTGGCGCACATCAACGTGAACTGGCTGTCGCCGGTGAAAGTGCGCACCACGCTGATCGGCGGGGAAAAGAAGATGCTGGTGTGGAACGATCTGGAGGCCGATGAAAAGATCAAGGTGTACGACAAGGGAGTCTCGGTCAGTAACGGCACCAAAGGCGTCTACGACCTGCTGGTGAGCTACCGGTCGGGCGACATGTGGTCGCCGCGGGTGGAGCAGACCGAAGCCCTGCGCTGCGAGACCAGCCATTTCATGGAGTGCATTTCTTCCGGGCACGCGGCCATCAACGACGGCGCGGCCGGGCTGCGGGTGGTGCGGCTGCTCGAAGCCGCGGAAGAATCCCTGAAAGATCGAGGCAAGCTGGTCGAACTGTAAAGCCGGCGGTTCAGCCGTCACTACCCAAACCAGATCAGGAAAAGGACTATGAGCGCAAAACAAGGCGAAGCGATGGAACGCGACAAATATCTTTCCATTGCCCCGGACGTAAAGCTGGGCGAGGGCGTCAAGCTGTCCAAGTTCATCAACCTCTACGGCTGCTCAATCGGGGACCACACCAAGATCGGAGCCTTCGTCGAGATCCAGAAAAATGCTAGCGTGGGCGCGAACTGCAAGATTTCGAGCCACACGTTCATCTGTGAAGGAGTCCAGATCGAGGACAACGTCTTCATCGGACACAGCGTGACCTTCATCAACGATTCTTACCCGCGAGCCACCACCGAAGACGGAGGGTTGCAGACCGAGGCGGACTGGAAAGTAGAAGTCACCCGCATCGAAAAGGGCGCATCCATCGGGTCGGGGGCCACCATCCTCTCCAATGTCGTCGTGGGCCGAGGGGCTATGGTGGGCGCGGGCAGTGTAGTCACCCGGAACGTTCCTCCCCAGGCTGTGGTTGCCGGCAATCCGGCAAAAGTATTGCGATTTCTAAATGCCGACAGGAAGGTGGGAGACAAGCAATGACGCAGAAAGCAGCCATTCCATTTTTGGATCTGGTTACCCCGCATGTGGAGCTGGAAGAGGAACTGACCGCGGTATTTCG
>Ga0209415_10007983_pt1 | contig 18381 bp, 13 predicted proteins | sample PeaSoiSIISIP2007_FD_187696 | JGI IMG/M metagenome (GOLD analysis project Ga0209415, IMG submission 187696) | Peat soil microbial communities from Weissenstadt, Germany - SII-SIP-2007 (SPAdes) (version 2) | ecosystem: Environmental > Terrestrial > Soil > Wetlands > Peat | place: Germany...
CAGAGGGGCCGCGTTCAAGGCAGACGTGGCCCTTGCACCTTTCGAGTCCTATTTCACTGCCGCATGGTGTAGACGACGGTGATGAAGGTGTCAATCTCGACCGGCTTGCCGTTCAGCACCGTCGGTTTGTAGCGCCATTGCTGGACAGCTTCCTGTGCCGACAGCAGGAACAGCGAATCACCAGACATGACTTGTAAAGATTGGATTGTGCCGTCTGTGCCGATGATCGCGCGTAGCTCCACACGGCCTTCCTTATGAATTTGCTTCGCCAGCGGAGGATAAACAGGCTCGACGCGGTGAATCAGCATTGCCGGATCCAAGCTTGCAAAATGGACGATGCGAGGTTGCTCGTTCCGCCTATCGATGTTCTCCTGTGCCGGCCCCCTCTGTCTCGAGTCGTACAAAGGAATGAGTCCGTTCGGTGCACCTGGAATATTCACTGTCCCGTCAATCGGAGGATCATCCGTCAAGGTTTCGCTTGTCGTGTAGTCGCGCATGACAATATTCGGCGGGATATGGGGTGGCGCACAAAAGCGACATGCAGGTTGCGGACTGCGTGGACGCGGGCGTTGTGCACCCTCGTTTTTTGTTGCGTTGCGATACGGTGAGTAAGGTGGAACCGGAGTGACGATGGTGAGGCTGATGCGCTCCGCTTTGCCGAACAAGGGAACGAGGATAAGCGCAGCAAGGACTGCGCTTTGCAAAAAGATGGAAATGGCCAGGGCGCGGCGCTTCACGCGGCGGGCACGCGTGCGTTGTTCCGGGTCACCGTCCACCAGGCATCCGCTTAACGATCCGAGACTTTCTTTGGGGCTTACTTCGGAAACACTTCGGGGCTCGGGCGACATCTCACACCTCCACATTTTTTTCTGCGAGTCTGTGCCGCTCTGCCGGATCGCAGAACGTGATGACAGAAAATTTTGCGGCGCCGATATCCTGGGGGTTGCTCTAGATCTCCAGGAAACCGGCGCCGCGCTCGCAGGGATGTGAGGTTGCGCGCGTCCTCACAGCGTTGGACACCAAGTGTGGAGACAAGTTCCCGCGGCCAGGCGCAGTGATTGGTTTTGCAGCGAAAACAGTGTTCTTGGGCTCCCAGGAAACCAATAAACTATTTAGAATTAACGTGTTACCGGGGGTTGTATCCAAGAGTCCGCCTAGCGCATCTAAGCTTTTGTGGACGTGGATCTGAGGAGGATTGCCCCGATGGACCGGCACAATCTGGAAACTGTAGGTGTGCGCCGCACCGGCTGGGCTGCTCTGGACCGCGATCCGCAGCAGGACACGGTGGAATTTATCTGTCCGCACTGCGGGGCGCGCGACCAGAAGAACGCCCGGCGCGAGCGAGCGCTTTATCATTTCACGGATGGTTTCTTGCAGGACTTGCAAGGCGAAGTCACACAGTGCCATGCGTGCAAACAGCAATTGCGCGTGGCTCCGATCGTGATGCTGCACGATCAGGATGAAACTCGCCGCTTCGAAGCCGTTTTTTCGGATGAAGAGTTGGTGAGTTCGAACTAATACTTTCTCGTGGCACGAAAAGAAGCGGGGCGCCCGTTACGACAGACGCCCCGTTTTTATTTTCCCTCGACAAATTGTCTTAGCGGTAGCGCCAGCAGTGGTAACGAGCATCCCACCAGCGATGGGGAACGATCACAATGCGCTCCCGAGGACCGTAAAAGCGCGGTCCATAGAATCCGCCGCGCACAATCACGCGCGGACGTTCAACGATTACCGTGGCGGCCGAAGAGCTGGTGGCGCCGAAAAAGCTGAGGAAACCCCCCAGAACCACGGATGCCAGAATTGCTTTGCGGCCAACTGACTTCAACATTTCATATTGCACTCGCATGAGAACCTCCCAGGTTCGTGTTCTGATTCTTTCTGGATGCACGTCCTGTTCATCAAACCCCAGTCCATGAAAAATGTTGCGATATGGAGTGAGTCCGCCCACACCTGAACGCATCGCAGAAACGAATTAGTGAAGTTTAGTAGTCAGTAGGCTTGCAAGAACGGGTCCACGTCCATGTGGTATTTCTCCAGCCCGGCACGGATGTGGTCGAAGGCTTCGTCCACGGTATCGGCAAACTGGAGCATCTTGTATTCGTTTTCGTCGATGGTGCCCCAGCGCACCATGGCTTTCCAGTTCAGCACTTCGTCCCAGTATTTGCGGCCGTAGATCAGGATGATGTTTTGCTTGGCAATTTTTCCGGTTTGCAGGAGCGTTAGCATTTCCCAGAGTTCGTCCATGGTGCCGAAGCCGCCGGGAAAAACGATGAGTGCTTTGGCGATTTGCGCGAACCACAGTTTGCGCATGAAGAAGTATTTGAAATTGAAGCTCAGTTCGGGGCTGATGTAGGGATTGGCAAATTGTTCGTGCGGCAGCTCGATGGAAAGCCCCACGGATTTGCCGCCGGCTTCGTACGCGCCGCGATTCGCCGCTTCCATGATTCCCGGCCCGCCTCCGGAACAGACCACAAAGCGCCGCGGCCGGGGCCCCAGCGTAAGCGACCAGGTGGTCAGCTTGTGCGATAGCTGGCGCGCTTCTTCGTAGTAGCGCGACATTTCCAGCAAACTCTTGGCGTGACGTAAATCCGCGCGGTGCTTCGACAGCTTGGCCCCGGACATCTTCGAGATTTTTTCTTTTTTCAACCGCGTGACGCGCGCTTGCGCGGTTTCGTGGGATTCGATGCGCGCCGAGCCGAACATCACGATGGTGTCGCCAATGCCTTCTCTCTTGAGCTGCACTAGGGGGTGAATGTACTCGCCGAGAATGCGGATCGGGCGGGCCGGCGTGCTCTTCAAAAATTTTTGGTCTTCGTGAGGCGCTTTTGGTGCGTGCTGCTGTTTCAGTTTTTGGCCGTCGGACATGTGTCTACTCTCCCGTTGAGGCGAACATTGATTGTAGGAATCGCGGGCGCTCGCGGCAACGTCTTCCGCTGGAGGTGCGTCGAATCAAGTACACTCTGTTGGTGGCACGGAGTTCATTCTGGATGTCTGGTGATTGAAATGGCGCGGATTGCGGGCACATGGGTGGGGCTTTTGCTGGCGGTCACAGGCGTTTCCGCCTGGGGGCAGGCCTCCTCCGGCCCGCTGCCTCCCAAACCCGGGGTCGAAGTCCAGTTGCCTCCCAAAAACGCGCAAGCGCAGGTAAAAGTACAGGTCGCGCTGGTGAACACGCCGGTGACGGTGCGCAATTCCCGCGGTGAGATGGTGAACGACCTGGAAGCTGGGAACTTCAAAGTTACGGATAACGGAGTTGCTCAGCAGATTTCCCACTTCGATCTGGGTGGCGATCCGCTATCCCTGGTGATTTTGATCGAGACGAGCTCGCGCATCGAGCCAATCCTTCCGCAAATACGCAAGACCGGCATTCTTTTCACGCAAACGGTAATGGGGTCGACAGGCGAAGCCGCCGTGGTCGGCTTCAACGACGGGATCGACAAGTTGCAGGATTTCACCACCAATGGGGATCTGATCGAAAGCGCCATCGCGCGCTTGGGAGCAGGGACGTCGGGCTCGAAACTCTATGACGCCATGGCCGTTGGCGTGGAGATGCTTTCGGACCGCCCGTTGGGAACGCCGGAGAAGCCCGGGCGGCGGCGCGTGCTCTTGATTGTCGCTGAGGCCACTGATGGCGAGCACCGTGACAGCGTAGCGAAATTAGGCGAAGTGCTGCGGCAGGCGCAACTCGCCAACGTGACGATCTACAGCGTCGGGCTTTCCGTTACGCGCGCTGAACTGCAAGCCAAGCCCAAGGCACCGGTGCGGCCAAATCTTCCGGTTGGCTCGATGCCGGCACCGCCAGGCACGGTCAATACGCCAACCAGCGAGGAGAACCGTGAAGGCAATATTGATCTGATGGCCGCGGCCGTCTGGGCTGTCCAGCACATTCACGATCAGGTGAAGGGCCAGCCACTCGAAATTGCCGCCACGGCTACGGGAGGCGTTCATCTGGCCACGTTTAGGGACCGCTCCATCGAAAAAGCGATTGATGAAATCGGCGGCGAGTTGCACTCGCAATACACGCTCAGCTACACGCCGACCGGATCGAATGCTTCTGGATACCATGAAATTAAAGTGAATGTCGTTCGCAACGACGCGAAAAACTTGAAGGTCCGCGCGAGGCCAGGTTATTTCCTCGCTTCACCGGAAAGTTGAGGTCAAATCTTCAGAGGTTCCCACTAAGGACGGTTTACTTGCCAGGCCTCGAAATAATGCCGGGCTGTTCGTAAGAGCCGACGATAACCCGTAATAGGCGCCATTGGCGGTACCTCAGCACAGTAGCGATGACCCACATTAAGCTAATAAGCGCATTCATTCCGCGTTCCAATCCAGAATGTCTTTGATACGCGGCAAGAGACAGCAAGCACCAAGCTACTGCAAGAAAAAGTGTCCAGAAAAAATTGCGCCGCGCTGCCGACACTTTACTGGGATCGTTGGTACGGCCCGACACACTGCCACCTCTGGACCTCAGGGACTCTGCTGTGCGGGTATACAGAGGGGCAGGATCCACGCCAAGACCAAGACAAGGAGAATCAGGATGAGGGCGGAAAGCATCTGATCACCCCACTTGCTTCCAAAAGTTGGCTTCGCGGGAGGCGAGGAGCGCGTCTTTGCGGGCGTTCCAACGCAGGAAATGCGGCAAGCGGGTGTGTTCGGTGTGGGCCTCGCGGCTGGCCCAAACTTCGTGCAGCAGGAGCGCGTTGGGTACGTCCACGGAGCGGTGCAAATCGTAGCGGAGGCAGCCCTCTTCTTTGCGGGACGGGTTGACCAGAGCTCGGAGTTCCGCTTCCAGCAGGGTCTCCTGGCCTTCGCGGGCGTGCAGGATGACGATGAGCGTGACGGCATCCTTCGGGAGCTTTTCGTTAATTCTTGAGCGAAATCCGCGTGAGGCTCGCTTCTTGGCGGGACGTCGGGGGGCGGCCCGCTTTGCTTTACGCTTGGCCATAATGGCCGGGATTGTACTCCAATCCGCAAAAACTGCCAGTGGGTTCATTTATCGAACCCCGAACAGGAGCGGCCCCCTCAGAAGGCGGGCCCTACAGGGAGCCGGCCAATAGGATTGAATCTCGCGAAAGATGTGAACTCAACGTCGCGGCTATTTCTCGGCTAATTTGCGGCCGGCGTCCAGGCTGTCGAAGTTGAGAATGGTGTTGAGCACCATGGAGTAGGTGCCGCGCGTCTCGCCGCGGTAGACCGGATTGATGGAAAAAAGCACGACGTGGCCTTTTCCGGAGGGCACGTCGACGACGGCGGGATGCTGCGCGATTTCGTTTCCGCCTTCGACCAAACCGGAAATGAGCAAATCCTTTTGATCGGCGTAGCGGAAGATGACGCGCGCGCGGTCGGCCGGAGGAATTACGCGGAAACCGTTGCGTCTTTGTTCGTCGGTCACCAGAGCGGCCTCCCAGATTTCGGAGGTTGGTTCCTCGGGGGCTTCGACACCGGGGCGGCCTACGGTGAAATCGGGATCGTCCACGGTGCCGCGACCGGTGGGGCGAGTATGCGATTCGTTGCCGAGGCGGCGGCGTCCGCGCGCTCCGGCGATGCTGCTGAGGGAGAAGATCGGCCCGTTGTCGCAATAAGCCGGGACTTTTTCGTCGTAGCCATAGGCGATGGGGCTGGCGCCATCCACCAGCCTGGTGCCGATGACAGAGCCGACAATTTTCATGCGCTCCGAGGCGTGCGTGCTGACGCCGGTGACAAGGCCGGCCTCCATGGCGAAGCGGGAAGTGTCCGTGGCGGTCAGAAGCACGCCGCCTTTCTCCACAAAAGCTTGCAGCTTGGCAAGGCCATCCCAGCCCAAGCCAGGGCGCATGTCATCCGTGGAATCGTTCTTTCCGACAAGGTTCGGCGTTTCCGGCGTGTTCTTCCACGGCAGCGGATTTCCCCAGGCCGTGGGCATGCCGTTGATGATGGCGGTGGTGCCGCTGAAAAAGCCGACGGGAGGAAAGAGAATGACGTCGTACCTGGTGTTGAGGTCGTCAATCTTGGCGATCGCCTGCGTGCTGATGTAGTCGTAGGGAATTTTCAGGTCGTCGAGCGCCAGGCGCCACCAGCCTTCCGTTTGAGTGCTGAGCCAGGTGTGCACGAAGGCCACGCGCGCGGCACGGACGGGATGAGTCTTTACGCTGGGAGCAATCCCCATCGCGACGGCTTGCAAGCCCAGTTCAGCCGCAGCGCGATCGAGGTCGGCACGGTTTGCGTCGCGAATGACAAAGGAGCCGCGGTTGAATTTCTTTCCGCCGCTTTCGAACGGCTCTTCGGCGGCCTCCACGCCCGTGTCTTTGAGCTTGTAGCGGAGCGTGGCGAGCGCAGGCTCGGCGGTGTTGTTGATCGCGTAGACTGTGCCATCGCCTTTCACGCCGCCGGGCGCGTGAACATCCGTGACACGTTCCATGGCCACATCGAGAACCTTCAAGTCGGTAACGCGGGCAACTTGTACGCCGAAAAGTTCGCCAAACGTCCAGCCCGTGTCGTCGTAGGGAGTTTTCTGCGGATCATCCGGGCTCCAGTACTGATGGTCGAGCAGCGCATCGGCGATGCGCGCGTAAGGCTGGTCCATGCGGACAATGTAGCTGCCCGCTGGAAAGTCTCTTGAAGTGGGCTCCGGCTTTTTATCCTTGTCGCTCTCCTTCTTGTCCTTCGCGTCTTTTTTTGGTTTTTCCTTTTTGACCGGCAGCGCCACGGTGAACGCCGACTTTGAGCGCGAGATTTCGACCGCTTGCTTCTGCAGGACGCGCAACAGCTCCGCTTGCAACTCGGGCCGCGCTTCGTCAGCTGGAAGGACATAAGCGGCCGGACCTTCCGCAGACGGCTTCATGACCGAGCGCTTGGCCTTCAAATAAAAATTCTTCAGGAAGAGGCGCTTGTTCTCATTGAAATAGTGGAGGGAGGTGAGAAGACCGGTCTGCTCATAATTGTTATTGTCGCGCTGCGACCACATCACCTTGGGAAGCGGTGGGTTCTGGCGCCACCAGGTACGCGAATACTCTTCGGGGTCGAGCGTGCGCTCCTGGGTGTCCGCGCCGCCGTTGCCGAAGGTTTCGTACAACCGACTGATGCCATTGTGCATCGCGGCGATAAACATCAAATAGCCGGGAGACCAGGTATCAAAATCGCCGTGAGTGAAGACTCCGGGCATGCCGAACTTGGTCATATCCGCGACGTTGCGCGCGCCGATCATTTGCCATTCGTCGGTGAGAATCGGATCGACCCACGCGTTGTAGGGGCCATCGCCAACGGTGTTGTCGTAGAGATACGGCACGGATTCGTGTAGATCGTGGAGCACCTGAGCTTTCCAGCCAACGTACGTATTCAGCACATTTTCGGTGAGCTTCAGCGTGACGCCCATGGCGTCGCGATTGTTGTCGTGCGCGACGTATTTTCCCCAATAGATTAGCGGCGGATAGAAATCCTTCGGGTGCGCGAGATGCCATTTGTAAATGTCGACCATGCGGTCGCGGCCATCCACTTCGACCACCGGAGTTATTAGGGTGATCGTGCCGTCGCGGATTTCGCGGATGTAGGGACTCTCGTCCACGGCGAGGCGGTAAGCCAGCTCCATCAGCGCGGTGGGGGCGCCAGTCTCCGGGGAATGGATTGTTCCGGTGATGTAATAAACGGGCACAACTTGCGCTACAAGCTTGTCGGCTTCGGCATCATCCAGCTTGATCGTTCGCGGGTCGGCCAGTTTTGCCAGGCGAGCGCGATTCTCTTCGAGGTTTTTCAAGTTCTCGGGCGAAGAGATGGCTACGGCGATCATCTCGCGCCCCTCTTCCGTCGTGCCGATGGAAAAAACCTTGACGCGCGGGCTGGCCTTCTCCAGCAACCGCATGTACTTGTACACATCTTCGGCGTACGGCAGCACGCCGGGCGCGCCGGCCACATCGCCCAGGACAGATTCTGGGGTCGGGACGTTCTTTGACGCCGGGAGGTAATTGACGAGCGGCGACGTGAAGTACGGCGCGGTGGTGTACTTCTGAATTTTGGCGGTGTAAGCCTGGTCAACTGCCTGCTTCGGATCACGAGCCGGAGCCGTTTCGTCGCCGGCGGCCTGCACACTTGCCGCGGAAAAAAAGACGAGCAACAGGAAAACCGTGATTTCAACTACAAGCACTTTCCATGAATCCATCATTTGTTTCTCCTGTGTTGCTATGAACGCGAAGGCGGATTGTAACGCAGCGAGCTACTCCGCAGTAACGAATGTTAAGTCGACTGGCGAAGGCACTTCGACCACTTGCCCGGTAGGTGTCAGGCCACCCGTCGCAGCATCAATCTTGAAAACGACGATGTTGTTCGAATGCTGATTCTCCGCCAGCAGGTATTTGCCGCTCGGGTCGATGGCGAAGTGGCGCGGCTCTTTCCCGCCCGTGGGGATTCCGCCAGCCGGCGAGAGCGTCCCTTTTGCCGAATCGATAGAAAAAATTGCAATGCTATCGTTTCCGCGGTTCGAAACGTAGAGAAATTTGCCATTCGGAAGCACGGCGACTTCGGCTACGTCGTTCCGGCCGGTGAATCCAGGTGGCAAAGTCGACGCCGTTCCAATTTCCTTGAGCGTCCCTTTTTTCATGTCATAGGCGAAGGACGTCGCCGTCGAAGCAAGTTCGCTTACCGTAACAACCAATTTCCCTTTCTGTAAAAACGCGGCGTGCCGGGGCCCGGATCCAGCTTTCAGTCTGGCGAACGCGGGTTCATTCGGCGTAAGCGTGCCGCTGGTGGCATCGAACTTGTAGATCAAGACTTCATCCAAGCCAAGGTCGGCAACCAGAGCGAAACGGTTGTCCGGTGAGGTCTGAATCCAGTGCGCGTGTGGCGCTTCCTGTCGCTCTTTGTTCGGCCCAAGTGTGCCTTGGTCTTTCATGACCGCCGTTTGCTCGCCAAGCTTACCGTCCGCCTGAATTGGAAAGACCGCAACCGTGCCCGAAGTGTAGTTGGCAACGAGCAGGAACTTGCCCGTTTTATCGAACGACAAATAGCAGGGATCCTCGCCGAGCGCCGGCATCTGATTCAGGAAGGTAAGCTTTCCGATTGATGCATCGACCGCAAAGGCGCTCACGGTGCTCGCCTTGCCTGCTTCGTTCGCGGCATAGGCATACTTTCCATTGGGGTGAACTGCAACCCACGACGGGTCCGGCGTCTCCGCCGCAACTCCGACCGCCGTGAGCTGTCCCGTCGCCGTGTCGAAGCGGAACGCGTAGATGCCCTTGCTGTTCGTCTTGGTGGTGTACGTGCCGACGTACGCCAGGTATTGGCCCTTAGCCGAAGGCTTCTCGGAAGTTTGCGCCGAAGAAAAAAGCAGCAGCGGCGCCGCCAGAACAATCAGAAACGCAATCCCTCGCCTTGTGATTTTCATGAGGCGGAGAATTCTATCACCATCTCCGCCGCTCCGCTGGGCAAGCGGGCAGCCGCATCTGCTCAACTAGCGACGCAAAACTGCATGGTCAACGCAATTAGAAGCGTACGGCAAAGCCAAGACCTGCCATCGGACTCGCACGCGTGCCAAGGGGGCCGGGTTGTGGCTGCGGTGGCGTTACCGGCGGACCGGGAGGGACTCGCGCGTTTCCATAGGGCACGATGAGCTCGCTCAGACCGAAGCGTAGAATCACCGGGCCGAGATATCTTTCGATTGATCCGCCAACGTCGAACGCCGGCACGGTGTTTCGGGTGAGAAGCGATGCTTCCTTGTTGTTATTGAAATGCAGGAAGCCTGCGCGCGCTTGCGCGAAGAACCCGACCTCTCCTACTCGCTGTCCGGCGCGGACGCCAAACAGGCCACTGGTCTGCCCAACCACGGCGGAAGAGAGTCCGTTGGGGCTCAAAAGACTGTGCTGCCTGTAGGTGAGCTCGGAATCCAGGGCAAAGTGTTCATTGAAATTGTAATGAAACCGTCCACCAACCCCACCACCCCAGTCGCCGACCCCGTCAAGATAGTGGATGTCGACTTGCATTCCCAATTCATACCGGGGTACGTCCTCGTATTGCTGCAACTGGGCTTGAAGCCTCTGCGGAATCAAGCCGGGAATCACCAGAAGAAGTACTAGCCAACGCATGAGCACCTCCTTGGAGGCGGCGACCACGCGTAAGGAATGCAAGCTGCATTCCGTGGCCTAAGTTATTGAAGGCAAATGGAAAGTGCTTTCACAATGCGCCGAGATGCGCAGGGAACGAATGACAGTTGCTGCCAGATGCCGACGGTGAGACGGCAGCGGCACTACTTCTTTTCTTCTTCGTTTTCTTCCTGCAACACGGCGGCGGCGGCGACGGAATCGTCATCATCGAGCCGCAACAGACGAACGCCCTGCGTCGAGCGGCCGGCTTCGCGGATTTCGTTGGCGTGCACGCGAATGACTTTGCCGTTGTGCGTGATGATCATGACGTCGGACTCTTCGGTTACTTGCAGCGTGGCCACGACGTATCCGTTGCGGTCCGTCGTCTTCATGTTGACCACGCCCTTGCCACCGCGCGAGGTGATGCGGTACTCGGCGAGCGGAGTGCGCTTTCCGAAGCCCTTTTCCGCCACGGTCAGCATCAGCGTGACGAACGAGTCCTTGATCTGCTCGTTCTCGAGTTCCTCAAGATTCTGCGTGGTGGTGTTGTGCTCCTTGGCGATGATTTCGAAGTCCGGCTGGACCGCGTCCATGCTCACGACGTAGTCGTCCTTGTCGAGGTCCATTCCGTTGACGCCGCCGGCGTTGCGGCCCATCGGGCGTACTTCCGTTTCGCGGAAGAGGATGGCTTGGCCTTCGTGGCTGGCGAGGAAAATCATTTTCTTGCCGTCGGTGAGCTTCGCGCCGATGAGCTCGTCCTTGGCATCGAGAGTGAGGGCGATGATACCTGTTGAGCGCGGGTTGGAGAATTCCGTCAGCGCGGACTTTTTCACCGTGCCGCTCTTGGTGGCCATGAAGACAAACTTGTCCGCTTCTTCCAGATTGCGCGCTGCGACGAGCGCAGTGAGTTTTTCATCTTCCTGGAATTTCACCAGGCTGGAAATTGCCTTGCCGCGCGTAGCAGCCGCGGCTTCCGGGAGTTCATACACTTTCAGCCAATAGACGCGGCCCTTCGAAGTGAACAGCAGAATGTAGCTGTGCGCCGAAGCAATGAAGAGATGCTCGACGAAATCTTCTTCCTTCGTCCTGGCGCCGATGCGGCCCTTGCCGCCGCGCGACTGGTGCCGGTAAGTATCCGCCGCCGTGCGCTTGATGTAGCCTGCGTGGCTGACGGTAATCAGCATCTCCGTGTCAGCGATGAGGTCTTCGAGCTTGATTTCGTCCACCTTGTCGACGATTTGCGTGCGGCGGTCGTCGCCATACGCTTTGTGGACTTCGCGCAGTTCGGCGATGATGACTTGCTTGAGTTTTTTGTCGCTGGCCAGGATTTCGCGCAGTTCAGCGATCAATTCGCGGATGGACTTCAATTCCTTGAGAATTTCGTCGATGGAAAGCTGTGTCAAGCGGTGCAATTGCAGTTCGAGGATGGCGTCGATCTGCGCGTAGCTGAGGCCTAGCGCGTTTCCACGGCCGGCGGCTTCAATTTCCGGCGCTCCCTGCGCGCGGTACTTGCGGCCATCCAGCTTCACGCCTTCGATTTTCTTGGACTTCCCGTTTTCCGTGATGGTGACGTCCTGTTCGCTGAAATACTTGAACAGGTTTTCTTTCGCCTCCACGCGGCTGGTGGAACCGCGGATGATGCGGATCACGTTGTCGAGGTGGTCGAGAGCGATCTGGTAGCCAAGCAAAATGTGTTCGCGCTGTTCCGCTTTCTTCAGCTCGAAGATTGTCCGGCGGCGGATCACATCGATGCGGTGCTCGATGAACAGCTTGATCATGGCGATCAAGCCCAGTTCGCGCGGCTGCCCGCCGACGATGGAGAGCAGGATCATGCCGAACGATTCCTGCATCTGGGTGTGCTTGAAAAGATTGTTGAGGATGAGCTGCGATTCTTCGCCGCGCTTCAATTCGATGACGATGCGCATGCCCTCGCGGGAAGATTCATCGCGCACATCGGAGATGCCGTCGATCTTCTTGGTCTGCGCCAGCTCGGCGATGCGTTCGATAAGGTTTTTCTTGTTCACCTGGTAAGGAATCTCAGTGACTACGATATTTTCGCGGTCCTTCCCCACCTCTTCGATAGCCGCTTTCGCGCGCATGGTGAAGCTGCCGCGCCCCGTCTTGTACGCGGCCTCGATTCCTTCACGCCCGGCAATGTAGGCGGCCGTAGGAAAGTCCGGCCCCGGAATAATCTTCATTATTTCTTTCAGTGTTGTGTCGGGCTTTTCGATCAACAAAATCGCCGCGTCCACAATCTCGCGCAAATTGTGCGGTGGAATGTTCGTGGCCATGCCGACGGCGATGCCGCTCGCGCCATTGACGAGCAGATTTGGAATACGCGAGGGCAGCACCACGGGTTCTTCGCGTGTCTGATCGAAGTTCGGAATGAAGTCAACGGTTTCTTTTTCCAAGTCGGCGAGAATGTCTTCCGAGATTTTCGCCAGCCGCGCTTCCGTATACCGCATGGCCGCTGGCGGATCGCCGTCCACGGAACCATAATTCCCCTGACCGTCGACCAGCATGTAACGCAGGTTGAAGTCTTGCGCCATACGCACCATCGCGGGATAGATCACCGCTTCACCGTGCGGGTGATAATTGCCTGAGGTATCGCCGCAAATCTTGGCGCACTTGCGGAAGCCGCGATTGGAGGCCAAGCCGAGGTCGTTCATGGCCACCAGGATGCGGCGCTGCACCGGCTTCAACCCGTCGCGCACGTCGGGCAGCGCGCGCGCGATAATCACGCTCATCGCGTAATCGAGATACGACTTCTTCATCTCCGCTTCGATATCGATCGGAAGCAGTACTGATGTGTTTGTCTCGTCCGCCATTTCCCCTCGCTGTATTGCCCCTTAGGGGCCGAAACTCAATCGCCCGCTGCCCTGAGCTGAATGTAACGTCACCGGGCACGGATGTGGAGGCGCCCGCGCCAATCTAGGAGAAGCCATCGAACTCTACCTGGAAACCTGGGGCGTTCCCGAAGAGCGGTTGGCTGAGCCACCATCCTCCTGGACAACTGTCGAAGTTTCGCATTGAAATGCCCAAGCTGCCGAGTACCTCTGGCGAGCGCGCAATTTCGCGCCTTGAAACGAGCCGGATTCGTCGAGTTGCGCCAAAAGGGTAGCCCTGTTTCCCTGGAAAAACGAGGCAATGCACTCTCAACTTTCAAAAGGCACCCTTTCGGATATCCTCAAGCAGTGCGGCTTCAAACTCGATGAATTTCTCGAACTCCTCTAGCAGCTATTGCTTGTCGACACGATCTAACACGTAAGCTTTCACCATGTCGAACGCATCCGCGGCATTCGTAAACCGCCGCGCCGCAAAATGCTTTTCGATCTGCCGCAAAAATGCGTCGCGCTCGTTGTCGGCAAGCTCAAGCGCAACACCGCGTTCTTTATCAGGCGCCGACGTCGGCGTCGCGCGAAACTCGCTGCAACTCAATCCCCGCAGCCCCGGCAGCGTACTCCAACCCAGCTGATAAATCATGGCTGGCTCTGGCGGCGCGGCCGCAAAACGAAAAAGATGACCAAGCCGAATGCCAGCACAATCAGGAGCCCAATTGAGTCGGCGATCAAAAGAATTCGCCAACTCTCGGCCGCTGTGGCATCACCCAGTCGCGCAGCTCCGCGCCAGGATCGAAATTCATTCACCAGTCGCGGGAGCCGGAATCCAAATGTTGCTACCGCCGCCAAAAACAGACCCCAACGAATCGCGCTGCGAAGGGAGCCAGCGTCGGCTTTGGAATCGACGGGCACGCCTCAGATATCCAGGTTCACGACTTCCAGCGCGTTGTCTTCGATGAACTTGCGGCGCGCTTCCACGTTTTCGCCCATCAGCGTCGTGAAAATATCTTCCGCTGCAACGGCGTCCTCAAGCTTCACCTGCAACAAAGTGCGGGTGTCCGCGTTCATGGTTGTGTCCCAAAGTTGCTCGGCGTTCATTTCTCCCAACCCTTTGAATCGCGTGATGGTGAAATCCTTCTTGGCGTCCTCAACCACGTAGTTGAGTACGTCGGTCACTTTTTCCTTGGTCACTTTGTCGCCATTGCGCGCCACGGTGAACGGGGGATGGTTGAACTCCTCGATTTGCTTAGCCAGCCCGCGCAGGCGCTTGTATTCAGCCGTCGAGGCCACCGCCCAATTGATCTTCTGGCTGTGCGGCGGGCCAAACTGGATTTCATACAGGCTGTGTTCTTCGTCGAAAATAATCTTGCCTTCGAGTTTCAGCTTGGTCTTCTCCAGTTGCTTCAAGAGTTTTTCTAGGGCTTTTTTGTCCTCGAAGTCCGTCTTTTTTTCGAGGCCGCTTTCCACGAGCAGTTCGACGAGGGCGTTTTCGCGCAGCCGGCGGCCGAGTTTTGCCGCCGCTGCTTCGTACTCCTGCACGTTCAGAAGGAACGAGGTGAGCCTGGCGCCTTCCAGATTAACGCCTTCCTTGGCTTTCACGACGTGGTCTTCCGTGGCGCGCTTCATCAGTTCGCGCGCAAAATCGCGGTCATCGCGAATATATTTTTCGGTCTTCCCGCGCTTCACGCGGTAGAGCGGAGGCTGCGCGATGTAGATGTGCCCGCGTTCGATTAATTCCTTCATGTGGCGGAAGAAAAAAGTCAGCAGCAGCGTCCGGATGTGGCTGCCATCCACGTCCGCGTCGGTCATCAGAATGATTTTGTGGTAGCGCAGCTTTCCCGCATCGAAATCGTCTTTGCCGATGCCGGTGCCCAGCGCGGTGATGATGGCGCGAATTTCTTCGTGCCCCAGCATCTTGTCGTAACGCGCTTTTTCGACGTTCAGGATTTTGCCCTTGAGCGGCAGGATCGCCTGGTACTTGCGGTCGCGGCCCATTTTCGCGGAGCCGCCCGCCGATTCACCCTCGACGACGAACAGTTCGCATCGAGAAGGATCGCGCTCCTGGCAATCAGCGAGTTTCCCTGGCAAGCCGCTGGAATCCATCGCGGACTTGCGGCGCGTCAATTCGCGCGCTTTGCGGGCGGCTTCGCGCGCACGCGCCGCTTCGATGCACTTGCCGATAACGCGCCGCGCAACCGTGGAATGCTTATCGAACCAGTCGCCCAGCTTCTCATTCACCAGTTGCTCGACGTCGCCTTTGATGTCGCTGTTCAGTTTGCCCTTGGTCTGCCCTTCGAATTGCGGCTGCGGCAGGCGCACGCTGACGACCGCGACCAGGCCTTCGCGCACATCGTCACCCGTAATGGTGACTTCGTCCTTCTGCTCCTTGAGCATTCCTGCGGCGGACGCAAAATTGTTAATGGTCCGCGTCAGCGACGACCGGAATCCGGAAAGGTGTGTTCCGCCATCGACGGTGTTGATTGTATTCGCGAACGCAAATACGTTTTCACCATAGGTATCGTTGTACTGCAGAGCGATTTCGATCTCTACAGCACCGCGCTTGCCTTCGATGTAGATCGGCGAATCATGCAGCGTCGTTTTGCCACGGTTGAGATGCTTGACGAATTCTCCGATGCCGCCGCTGAATTTGAATTCAGTGGTCTTTTCCGTGCGCTCATCGGTAAGCGTAATCTTCAATCCCTTATTGAGGAAGGCTAGTTCGCGCAAGCGCTGCGCCAGGGTGTCGAAGCTGTAGACCGTCTTATCGAAAATGCCTGGGTCAGGATGAAACGTGACTTTCGTCCCGGTCTTGCGCGTCTTCCCGGTCTGCGTCAGCTTGTTGGTGGGCTTTCCCTTTTCGTAGCTCTGTTCCCACACCGCGCCATCGCGCGAAATCTCCAGTTCCAGCCGATCGGATAGCGCGTTGACGACCGAAACGCCTACTCCATGCAAACCGCCGGAAACTTTGTAGGTGTCGCTGTCGAATTTTCCTCCGGCGTGAAGAACCGTCAACACAACTTCTGCCGCAGGGCGTTTTTCCGTCGCGTGCATGTCCACGGGAATGCCGCGGCCGTTGTCGACCACGGTGACCGACTCATCGGCGTGCACCGTGACGTTAATCTCATCCGCATAGCCGGCCATTGCTTCGTCGACGGAATTGTCCACCACTTCCCAAACGAGATGGTGCAAGCCCATCTCTCCGGTCGAACCGATGTACATCGCGGGACGCAGGCGCACGGCTTCGAGGCCGCCGAGAACTTTGATAGATTTCGCGTCGTACTTGTGGCCGCCTTGCGGCGTGCCGCCCACGTTTTCTTTTTCGCCCATTTTTTCTCCTGGCCAGCAACCTCTCGCTTGTACCTGTGGCGTTGGACAGACTCCGCACAATTCAGACTGCGGGTCTGCGCTCAAAACTTGTTTTCGGTGAAGCAAGGAAGGCGTGCTTGCGGAATGCTCCGTACGTCGCCTCACCCTGTGATCCCGTTTTCGCCGAGCGAATCCGAAACTCGTAGGGTTCCTGCTCCATCCCATCTCGCGCAGCGAGACGTGGCGAAGACTCATGTTTCTCCAGGTCAGTGACCCCGAGCTTCTGGCGCGAAGCCCAACTCCGGGGACCCATTTCCCTGGCGGACGTGTCGATTTGGAGGATCCGGAAACGAATCGACAACGTTTGTCAGTATAACTGAATTAGAGACCATTCTCAAGGCCGGAAGGGGGTGAAAAACGCTCCGTAACGTATTTATTTTGTATTAGTTAGGGTTACTTTCGCGGGCTTGGCGGATTTCGAGGGATAGTCGAATCTGGCGTGAAATCCGATCGGTTTTTTCGCTGGAATCGGTGTTTCCAACATCTGCCGAATGGCCTCGAAAACCGCTTGAAATCTTGCGTCGTAGCGTTTTTCCATCACGTCAATTTTTCGCCTCAATTCTTCGTGCGTTGTGGCTTTGTGCGAACTTTGAGGTTCCAATCTGGAACCTCAGAAATTGCACTTCCTTGGACGAAAGTGGGAACATTGAATCGGAAGGAAACCGGCTGGCGTTTCGCTTCACCGCTTTGTTCAAGTTTCTTGGGAGCACCTCGCAGCCTATATCGTGGCTCCAGTTAAATCAAGCTATAGATAATTCATTGATAAAAACATGCCGGTTTGTGTTTTGCTTTTCGCGCAAGAGTTCAGATACGCATGGGCATGATGATGTAGCGGTAGCGGTAGGACTCATCGGCGAGCGGGCGCATCTGCCCGGCGGATTGTTCGTCCTTCAGTTCGATGCTGATCGGGCCATCGGCCGCGGCGCCGAGAAAATCCAGCATGTAGCTGGAATTGAAACCGATGGCGATAGGCTCGCCTTTGAATTCCTTCTCAATGGTTTCTTTGGCTTCGCCGTACTCCGGGCTCGATGCGGATATTTCGATGCCTTCGCTTGAAACGGCTAGCTTCACGGCATGAGAGCGCTGGTCCGCAAGTTGCGAAACGCGCCGCACGGCATCGCTCAATTCCGCGCGCTCAATGACCACATTCTTGTTGTTGTCTCGCGGCAGTACCGCTTCGTAGTTCGGAAATTGGCCGGTGAGAATGCGGGAAATCAGCAGGCGATGGCCGACCTGGAAGAACAGGTGGCTTTCATCCTTTGCAAATTCGATCTGCGCCTCGGAGCCGGCGGCGCTGGAAAGTTTCTCGACTTCATCCATGGCCTTCTTTGGGATCAGCACTTTTACTTCGCCATTCAGGCCCGCAAGTTTGTGATCGGTCTCCGCCAGCGCCAGTCGATGACCATCCGTCGCCACCATCGCCAGCGTGTCCGGCTTCAGAATGAGCAGCCCGCCATTCAAGGTGTAGCGCGACTCTTCCATGGAGATAGCAAACTTCGTTTTCCCAATGAGGTTCTCAAGGATTGGTGCGGGGATTTTGACCAGTGTGTGGGGCATCACCGGCAGCGCCGGGAAATTTTCCTTGGCCATGCCCACTAGCTTGTATTTCTTTTTATCGCTGACAATCTCTACCCAGTGATTCTCGAGAAGCTTGACCTTAATCTCGCCTTCGGGAAGCAAGCGCACAAGCTCGAGTAGTTTCTTAGCAGGGATGGTCCCGGCACCTTCCTTTTTGATCTTGGCTTCGCAAGACGTGCGAATACTGAGCTCAAGGTCGGTCGCCGTGATCGTCAACTGGCTCCCCTTGGCTTCGAGCAGTAAATTTGAAAGAATGGGAATCGTGGTCTTGCGCTCAACGACGCCCTGCGTGGTCGAGAGTTCATTCAACAGCGCGAACTTTGTGACGCTGAATTCCATCGCTTGATGTTCCTCGCGTGCTGTTCCGGGTGCGGTCATTTTGAAGTTTACCCTCGATCAGGCCTAGGACAAGACCTTTCCCTGCTTATTTCTACCGCTGTCGTACTTTACTCGCTTTTGTGCAAAGTATAAAGCCTGCAACACGCCCCGGAGCTGTGGAAATAGTTGGGAAACCCTGCTTCTATTCTCGACGCGCACAACAATCCACAAAC
>Ga0209415_10007984_pt1 | contig 18379 bp, 16 predicted proteins | sample PeaSoiSIISIP2007_FD_187696 | JGI IMG/M metagenome (GOLD analysis project Ga0209415, IMG submission 187696) | Peat soil microbial communities from Weissenstadt, Germany - SII-SIP-2007 (SPAdes) (version 2) | ecosystem: Environmental > Terrestrial > Soil > Wetlands > Peat | place: Germany...
AATCCGTTGTTCGAGCGCCAGCGGATCACGCTCAGCTCGTCGCGAATCTGCATCATCGCCGGCCAGATGTAGTCGAAAAACTGAATCTCCACGACCGGCTTCAGACCGCGGGTCGCCATGCCAGTGGCGCGTCCCACGATCGCGGCCTCGGCCAGCGGAGCGTTGAACACGCGGTCATTGCCAAATTCATTCTGCAGGCCGAACGTGAGTTTAAAGACACCGCCCTTGCCTTTGACCAGCTTGCGCTTCAAATACTCCTCGCGGCTGCAGTCGGCAACGTCTTCGCCGAAGATCACGATGCGGTCGTCGCGTTTCATTTCGTCGCGCAGCGTCGCGGTGATCAGGTCGGCCATGGTCTTGCCAGCCGGCTTCTTGCCGTCCGCCGGCACTTCCGGAACCGCCGCCTGCGTCTCGAATGCAGACGACGCCGGATCGAGATCTGGCGAATACACAAACTTGGTGATGCTCTCGGGCGCGGGCGGCAGCGCTTCCAGCGCCAGGTCGACCGCCGCCTGCAACTCGGCTTCAACTTCCTTCTCGAGCTGGTTGATGCCCTTCTCGTCGAGGATGCCTTCGCGCAGCAGGAACATCTGCGTGCGCGTGACGGGATCGCGTTGAGCGTCGCGTTCGCGCTCGGCGTCAGGACGGTACAGCCGCTCATCATCCGACAAGGAGTGCGAGTATGGACGAATCACATGCGCGTGCACGAAGGCCGGTCCGTGTCCCTCGCGGCAGTAGCGCGTCGCGCGATCGAATGCGGCGTAGCTCGCCACCGGATCGGTGCCGTCGACTTCTTCGAAATGGAAGTTGGGGAATCCCGAGACCAGGCGCGAAATGCTCCCGCCCGCGGTCTGCACTTCGACCGGTACAGAGATGGCATACCCGTTGTCTTCCACGCAGAAAATAACGGGCAGCTTGCCCAGCGCGGCAGCATTCATCGCCTCCCAGAACTCGCCTTCGCTGGACGTGCCATCGCCCAGAGAGACGTAGGTGACTTCATCGTTCTGGAAGCTGACTTTCTTGAACTGACGGTAGTCCGCGGCACCGGGTGGCCCATCCTTCGCGTTTTGTGCGAAGGGCGGGAGCGCAGGAATCTCCGCGGCCTTGGGATGCCGCGCGAAATAGCGTCCCCCTTCGGCGCAGCCGATAGCCTGCAATATCTGCGAACCCGTCGGCGACGACTGGGTCACGATGTGCAGGCTGGGATAGCTCCAGTGCGAGGGCATCTGGCGCCCGCCGGAACTGGGATCGTCGGCCGCACCCACGCCCTGCAGAAACATGTCGTACGGCTTGACCCCGAGCGCGAGACACAGCGCGCGATCGCGGTAGTAAGGATAAAACCAGTCGTAGCCAGCTTTCAGCGCCAGACCCGCAGCCACACCAATGCCCTCATGTCCGGCCCCGGACATCTGGAAATAGATTTTCTGCTGGCGCTTGAGCAGGATTTCCCGGTCGTCAATGCGCCGGGAGGTATACATCAGGCGGTAGGCCTGGATCAGCTGCTCCCGCGTAAGTCCCTCATAAAGCTTGTTCTTTTTCCCGCCGTTGGCGGCTAAGGCAAGCTTGGGGTCGGTCTTCGTCGTGGCCATCCGGCTCCTGGGTCCCCGTTTTCGTTAGATTCCTGGCAGCCGGTTGCGATCCACGAAAGCTGCCCGGAACCTGATGGATTGTAAATGGAAACCGGGTGTTGGAAAAGCACGGAATTACGTAGCCGCGGACGCATTCGTCGCAGTGCAAAGCTGCCGGTTTCGCAGGATCAGGCGGTCAGACCATACGACCACCGTCACAGCGTTTCGTGACTCCCATCACCGCGATGCCAATGTCCAACTGACTAGTGTGCCGTCCCAGAGCGCGTTTCGCGTCTGTATGCCCTCCCTTCGAACCAGCTCAGTACGGTAACTTCGCAGTCCCTGCGGCCGCAGGTCGCCGGGACTGCGAAGTTTTTGGGGGAATACTCAGGCTGCTGCGCTCAGGGCTTTCCGGCAAGCGCGGGTACGGGCGCCCCAGCCTCTTGCTCGAAGTAGCGACGCTGAAAGTACAGTGCAACGTTCACCAGTCCGATAAGCGCCGGAACTTCGACCAGCGGGCCGATGACTGCCGCGAAGGCGGCGCCAGAGTTGATCCCAAAAACCGCCACCGCGACCGCTATCGCGAGTTCAAAATTATTGCTCGCTGCCGTGAACGACAGGGTCGCTGTTTTCGAATAGTCCGCTCCCAGCTTGCGCCCCATGTAGAACGACACCAGAAACATCACCACAAAGTAAATCAGCAGCGGGATAGCGATCCGAACTACGTCGAAAGGCAGCCGCACGATATATCCGCCCTTCAGCGAAAACATTACGACGATGGTGAACAGCAGTGCGATCAGCGTGACCGGGCTGATTCGCGGAATAAAGCTTTTCTCATACCACTGTTTCCCACGCGTCCGCACCAGCGCGAAGCGGGTGATCATCCCGGCCAGGAACGGAACCCCCAAATAAATGAAGACGCTCTTGGCAATGTCGCGAATGGAAACATTCACCACCGAGCCATGCAATCCAAACCACTCCGGCAACTTGGTCACGAACACCCACGCATACACCGAATAAAACAGCACCTGGAATACGGAGTTGAAGGCCACCAGGCCGGCGGCATATTCGGTGTCGCCCTTGGCCAGTTCGTTCCACACGATCACCATTGCGATGCACCGTGCCAGCCCAATCATGATGAGGCCTGCCATGTACTCCGGGTAACCGCGCAAGAAAATGATGGCCAGGGCGAACATTAGAAGCGGGCCAATCACCCAGTTCTGCACCAGCGAGAGCACCAGGATTTTCTTGTTACGGAAGACCTCACTCAGTTCCTCATAGCGAACTTTGGCCAGCGGCGGATACATCATCAGGACCAGCCCGACGGCGATGGGAATCGATGTAGTGCCCACGCTGAAGCGATTCAGGAAGGGCACGATTCCAGGCAGCGCCCAGCCGGCTGCCACGCCAATCAGCATGGCGGTGAAAATCCACAGTGTCAGATAGCGATCCAGAAAGCTGAGACGGGATATCACATTGCGGTTCATTTGTTTCCGAGCCTCGCTGGTAGTTTATTGCCGCCCGATGTTGTCGACTTCCTTCTTCAGCGAGAAGCCGTCGAGAGTGGAAAGCGGGAGGCTCAGGAACAGGCTGATCCTTCGGTCCAGCAAAAAGAATGCGTCGCGAAAAGCCTTCTCGATCTGCTCCTGTGTTCCCCGCACAGCGGCAGGGTCCGGGACTCCCCAGTGCGCTGTAATGGGTTGGCCAGGCCACACCGGGCAGACTTCGCTCGCGGCGTTGTCACAAACGGTGAAAACAAAATCGAGCCGGGGAGCATCTGGCTTGGCGAATTCGTCCCAACTCTTGCTGCGCAGGCCAGCCATCGGAAGGTGCGCCACCTCCAGTTGCCGCAGCGCCTCAGGGCGCACAGCCCCCGTCGGGTGGCTGCCCGCGCTGAAGGCGGTGAAGTTCGGGCGGCCCTTCTGATTCATGATCGCTTCGGCCAGAATGGATCGCGCCGAGTTCCCGGTGCACAAGAACAGAACGTTATAGTGCTTCGACACCTCGCAACTCCTTTCGCTCATCGTTCAAGAAGGTTCTCAAGCTTTGAAGGGGCGCGGCTTCCAGCCGAGCCGTAAGTCTCGCCCAATCTGCCGCGGCTTCAGCCGCTGAGGTATGCCTAGTTGCAGCACGTCGGACCACAGCACGATTGCTGTGCACGGTTTGGTTTCACGGCACGGATGAACGCGCTCAGAAATTTCCCGTCGACTTGCGGAGCGAGCGCGTCCACGTCAATTCCCTGCCCGGCAAGAAATTCGCGGGCATCCTCGGCGCGATAGATGCGCGTGGGCTCGATTTCAATCTGCTCAAAGCCGGCCGCCGCCAGTTTGTTGCGGTAGTCGTTCTCTTCCAACGCTCCTGCGATGCAGCCCACCCAGGCCAGCACGCTCCGGCGAATCTCGGGCAGAATCTCGCCGCGGGTCACGACGTCCGACACAGCGAAACGCCCACCCGGCTTCAGCACGCGAAATGCCTCGCGCAGCACTTTGTCTTTGTCGGCCGAGAGATTGATCACGCAGTTGGAGATGATCACATCGACCGAATTGTCGGGCAGCGGGATGCTCTCGATCTCGCCCTTCAGGAATTCGACATTCTCAATGCCGGCTTTGCGCTTGTTGTCGTTGGCCAGCGCCAGCATTTCGTCGGTCATGTCCAGACCGTAGGCCTTGCCGCTGGGGCCGACGCGGCGCGCTGAAAGCAGCACATCGATGCCGCCGCCCGAACCCAGGTCGAGAACAATCTCGCCGGGATTCAACTGGGCCAGCGCCGTCGGATTGCCGCAGCCCAGCGAAGCCAGCAGCGCCTCCTCCGGAATCTGCCCAGCCTGCGCAGCGTCGTAGAGGTTCGTCGTAATGGGATCGCAGCAGCCCGTGTTGGCAGTCGCGCCGCAGCAGGAACTGCCTCCGGCCTTCACCCGCAACGCGGCTTCACCGTATTTCTGTCTGACAACGTCCTTGATGCCGGCAGCTACGGCATCGACAGATTCGGTTTTGGGAAAGGCGGTTCTGGGAGGCACCGCTTTAGGGAGGGCAAGGCTGTCAGCCCCTGCGGAAGAAATCACCGGCGATTCCTGCACCGTGGAAGAGCGGCCCTTTAAGGGCCGCGTTAGAGGTGTGAAATCAGTGTGGGCTTCAGCCCCTGTGGTCTCTTCCGTTCGCGAATTCATGATTCCAATCTCCTATTTACAGATTTGAATGATGTCCTGCGGTCTAAGGGCTCGATTGCGCGTGCAGCACTCGGCATAAAGGAACTGCAGCAATTCCTGCAGCGCACCAGTGTCGGCCGTGTAACGAAGAAACGTCCCTTCCCGCTGCACCTCAACCAGCCCTTCGGTCCGCAGCTTGTCCAAATGATGCGACAACGTCGAATTCGGAATTTCCAGTTCCTCCTGAATGTCGCTGACGACCAGTCCCTCGGGATGCGCCGTCAGCAGCAACTGCATGATGCGCAGGCGAGGCTCAGTCCCCATAGCGGAGAACATGTCGGCGTACTTGGCCACGCGTTCGCTCGATTTGCTGGGGGAAGGGGCTTTGGGGGTTGCTGTCATATTTCGATATTACTAGAACTATGGATTATGTCAAGTGGCTGAGCCAGCCGAGCTTTGCTCGGCCCGTCCGGGTCTGAGACCCGGACCCACACACCCATGAATGCTGACGGCTGAGTGCCGAGTGCTTTATCCTGAGAGCAGATGATTCGTACCCACCGCGCTTTCGACCCGCACTCGATCAAGCTCGTGATCTTCGACCTGGACGGCACGCTCATCGACTCGCGCCTGGACCTGGTGCATTCCGTCAACGCAGCCCTGCGCCACATCGGACGCCCCGAGCTGCCCGACGACGTCATCGCCAGCTACGTCGGCGACGGCGCCCCCATCCTGATCCAGCGCGCGCTGGGCGGCGAGGCTGTGGACGAGGCGGTAATCCGAAAGGGCCTGGAGTTTTTCCTTTCTTACTATCGCGCCCACAAGCTCGATCACACGACGGTGTATCCCGGAATCGCGGATGCCCTCGCAGCGGTTCAGAATTCGTCGAACGGTGCGCCCCGCAAGATGGCGGTGCTCTCCAACAAGCCCGTAGTTCCCTCGCGGGCGATTGTCGATGCACTCGGGCTAGGGCAGTTCTTCTCGCAAGTCTACGGCGGCAACAGCTTCGCCACTAAGAAACCCGATCCCGAAGGCGCGCTCCAATTGCTGCAGGAGAGCGGAGTACGACCAGAGCAGGCTGTAATCGTCGGGGACTCGCACGTCGACATTGAGACCGGCCGCAATGCCGGACTGTGGACCGTAGGCGTTTCTTACGGATTTGCCCCGCACACCCTTAGAGACGCCGTTCCAGACTTGTCGATTGACCTCCCGAAAGAACTGGCGGAAGTGTTCCGTTAGATCGACCCCGAACTCACAGTTTCCAAGCCTCCAAAGTAACTTTCGATGTCTCGCGCGCGCGAGTAAAAGAAGTAAAGACCAAGGAGCAGCTAATCTATGGCCTGGCTGGAGCGGCTTGCCCTCGCCATCCTCATCACCGTCAGCACACTTTCGGCGTCTGGCTCTGCGCAGGAAATCCCTGCACTCAGCATTTCCCCGGGAAGAGTCACGATGTTGCCAGGCGAGACCCGCACCTTCCGCGCAGTCGGGAAAGACGGCAAGATTCGCCACAACGTTCGCTGGAGCGTCTCTCCGGGCAACGCGGCCAAACTCAGCACCAATGGCGACGAAGCGGTGGTGCAGGCGGAGGCGGAGGCAGAGTCTTCCACGGTTACGTTGACCGCGTCCGCGGACGGCGACTCAGCGGAAGCTACGGTTGAGATTCGTTCGAACCACACGCTGCCGGCCGGGACACTGCTATGGACGGTTGCTCCGTTGCCGGGGTGCAAGGCCAAGAACATGACTCAGGCGGTGCCCAGCGCAACCGGTCCCGACCTCTACGTGCAAGAAGAATGTCCGCAGGGCGCCTTTGTTCGCGCGCTTACTGCCGATGGCCGCGAGCTGTGGCGCCGGCAGATCACCGGCGCCGGCGGACTCCTTGCGAGCGAGCCCGTCACCCAACCACCGCCGGATACCGGCCAGCACCTCGACCTGCATCGCGCTTCGGTCTGCGACGGAGTTTCGTCAGGCATGACCCGGGACGAAGTCTCGAAAGTCGCGAATGGCCACAACCTGAATGTGGAGAAGAAACAGTGGTCGAGCGACAGCTGGGAGTTCGAGGAAGAAGGGTCCCGCTGTGCGATTTCATTTGACGGAAAGAGCGGAGTCGTGGTGAAAAAGAAAAAAACCATTATTATCGAGTAGCGAGGACTGAACCGATTGCCCGCCCACCGCAATGGACTCCCCGAACCAGACTTCACCCCAACCGAACTGCGCAAGCTGCGCCGCATGAAGAATCCCTACGGCATTCAGAAGTTTCTCGACGATATGCCGTATCACCTGGAAGACACGGCGTGGTCACCGCGCAAGGTGCTGGCCGAAGAATCTGCGCACTGCCTGGAAGGCGCCATCTTTGGTGCCGCAGCATTACGGGCCAACGGATATCCGCCGCTCCTGCTGGATTTCGAAGCCGATCACGATACCGACCACGTGATCGCAATCTACCGCGAAGATGGCTGCTGGGGCGCTGTGGCCAAATCGAATTACACTGGATGCCGCTGGCGTGAGCCGGTCTACCGCACGCTGCGGGAGCTCGCGCTCAGTTACTTCAACGCCTATTTCAACCTGCGGCGCGAGCGCACCCTGCGGCGCTACTCCGGTCCGGTCAACCTGAAACGTTTCGACCGGCAGAACTGGATGACTACCGACCAGCCGGTCTGGTTCATCGTCTATCACTTGTTCGACATCAAGCACTATTCCCTGCTCACGAAGGCACAAGAAAAGCGGCTGCATCGCGTCGACGAGCGGCTCTTCCAGGCAGAGTGCTTGGGAAAGGCGCATAAGATCAGGGACTGACTCCAAGCTGGGCTAAAGTTCCGACGCATTCGGCCGATCTCTGAATCAGGACCGTTGCGCTTGCTTACCGCTGTCGTTTGGACCGACTCTGCATTCGAGAGTCGGCAGGGCGGGCACCGTTTCTGGTCGCTTTTCGTTCAGGAGAGATCGACTTGGAAACGCCCGGTCACCTCGGAACCAGCCAGACTTACGAAATTATGGAAGCCCGCCGCCATCGCCGCTTCAAGCTGGCAGTACAAACCCGCGTCTATCCGCGCGACTGTCCCGTGGTTCGCGGCGACACGGTGGACATCAGCGAATCGGGAATTTCCGCCATGCTGCGAGAGGAAATTCCGCTCGGCGAAGTGGTTCGCCTGGAGTTCACGCTGCCTTTTGGCGATGTGGAGGTTCTCGCCATGGTTCGCCAGCGAAACGCCTTTCGCTATGGCCTCCAGTTTGTGGAAACCAGTTCAGCCCAGGACATCATTGGGCGCACCTGCCGCCAGCTCGCCCGGGATCAGCCGGAGCCCGCGCCAAAGCAAATCTGAGCCGCGGCTGAAAAGCTGCATCCCAACTGAGCTTCGCCCCGTCTAACCACGTAAGATTACGTCATGAAGCTCCGAGGTCTCGCCCTCATACTTGTGCTGCTCGCGTGTCTGCCGTCGCTGGGGCAGCAGGAGCCGCCGCCCGCCACGGCGGCGCACGACCAGGACAACCTTCCCGCTGCCGCAACTCCGCCTGACACCTCTGTCCCAGATCTCACTGCTGGAGCCGACGGCAAGCTCTCGCAGCAACAGATGCAGCAGTTGCTTCGCGTGGTCGCCGACAAGGACCTCGAGAACGACAAGCGGCAGCGCGACTACACCTACATCGATCGCGAGGTCCAGAATAACCTGGACGGCAAAGGCAAAACCAAGTCCACGGAAATCAAGACGTACGAGATCCTGGAAATCTACGGCGAGCAGGTGCAGCGGCTGATCGAAAAGGACGACAAGCCGCTTAACGCCAAGGAAGCAGCCAAAGAAGAAGAGAAGATCCAGAAAATCATCGACAAGCGGAAAAACGAATCCGAAGAAGAGCGCAAGAAGCGGGAACAGAAACAAGAAAAAGAACGCGAGGAGGGCCGGAAATTCGTGCAGGAAGTCGCCGACGCCTACGACTTCAAGCTGGTCGGGACGGAAGAAGTGGGCGGACGCGAGGCCTGGGTGATTGATGGCGAACCGCGGCCGGGCTTTGAGCCGCACATGAAAGAGGCGAAGTTTCTCTCCAAGTTCCACGGGCGGGTGTGGATCGACCAGGGTGATCTGCAGCTGGCCAAGATGGATATCGAAACGCTCGACACGGTGTCGATCGGATGGGTGCTGGCGCGCATCCACAAGGGCACGCGCGTGATGCTCGAACAGACGCGGGTGAACGACGAAGTCTGGCTGCCGCGGCACGTGACCTTCAAGCTGGACGCGCGCCTAGCCTTGCTCAAGGGCTACAAGATCGACGGTGATCAGGAATATCGCGATTATAAGAAGTTCCGCACGTCATCGAAGATTGTGGGCATGGGCGAAGTGCAAGAGCAGAAATAGAAAGTAGAAGTCGAGCACCCTGTTGTGTCCCATCCACGAGGAGTTTTGTCATTCCCGTGGGTTGTCATGCTGAGCGGAGCCGGGACGGTCGCCAAGACCGTCCCGCGCGGAGTCGAAGCATCCCTACCTCAGGCCGAACTCTCGCTGCCCATGACGTACTCGCAGTAGCTTCGCCGCTTTCGAGGAGTCCGTGGGAAAGTAGGGATGCTTCGACTGCGGGGAATCGTCCTTTGGACGATTCCCCTCCGCTCAGCATGACAAGGATTAAAGTTTGTCTTCGGCTTTATAATGCGGAGTCCCAAGCGCGACCGACGCCTGGGACAGGATTCCAATCTCGAATTCATCCTTGAGGCACAGAATGACTTCTTTTCCCCGTTCCCTCACTCGTCGTGATCTGATTCGCTCCGGACTGGCACTCTCCGCTTCCACCCTCGTAGCAGGCTCCGTGGGCCGGGCCCATGCGCTGCTCGCAGCTTATCCTGGCGCAGCATCGGCGGACGCGATGTCCGCTTTGCCTCCTCGCGAGCATCTGCTGTTTGACTTTGGCTGGAAGTTTTTTCAGGGACATGCCACCGACCCGTTGCACGATCTGGGATTTGGCAAGGGCCAGGGGGATTTCGCCAAATCGGGCGAGTTTCATTTTTCGACGGAAAAATTTGACGACTCCAAATGGCGCCCGCTGAATCTGCCCCACGACTGGGCCGTGGAATTGCCGTTTGTGCACGACGAAGAGCAGAACAGTCACGGCTACAAGCCGCTGGGCCGCCGTTATCCCGAGACCAGCGTCGGCTGGTACCGCCGCACGTTCGATATTCCGAAAGAAGACAGCGGACGTCGCATCACCATCGAGTTTGACGGTGCATTCCGCAGCGCTCTCGTGTTTTTGAACGGATACTTCATCGGGCGAAACGACAACGGCTACGCGCCATTTCACTTCGACGTGACGGATTTCTTGAACTACGGCGCAAAGAACTATTTGATGGTTCGCATGGACGCGAGCTTTGGCGACGGCTGGTTCTACGAGGGCGCCGGCATCTACCGGCATGTCTGGCTGACCAAAACGGACGCGCTGCACCTGGGACATTGGGACAGCTATGTTCGCCAAGCTCCGTCAACCAGGGACAACAAGCCGGGCGCGCTGAGTCTTGGAACCGTGGTGCAGAACAAAGGCCCGCACGAGGAGAGTTGCCGTGTGCGCTGGCAGATCTTTGACGCTGCCGGGAAGGGGTTTGCGACGGCAGAGGCGGCACCGCAGTCCGTGGCCGCAGACGGCTCCGCTAACTTCACAGCGAACGCAACCGTGACCAATCCCGCGCTCTGGTCTCCGGAAACTCCGAACATGTATTCCGCCGTCGTAACGGTTGAGTCCGGCGGCAAGGCACGCGATGCCGAGCGTGTCAGCTTTGGCATTCGCGACATCAAGTGGGACGCAGACAAGGGATTCTTCCTCAACGGCAAATCGATCAAGATTAAAGGCACGTGCAACCATCACGACCACGCCGGAGTGGGCGCGGCTTTGCCCGACCGGTTGCAGTGGTATCGCGTGGGAGTGTTGAAAGATATGGGCGGCAACGCAGTACGCACTTCCCACAACATGCCTACTCCGGAGTGGGTGGAGGCCTGCGACCGCCTGGGCATGATGATGATGTGCGAAACCCGTCTGATGAGTTCCAACGCCGAGGGCATGGCACAGCTTGAACTGATGGTGAAGCGCTATCGCAACTCGCCGTCGGTCATTCTCTGGTCGATGGGCAACGAAGAGTGGGTGCTGCAGAGCACGCCGCAAGGCCCGCGGATCATCGCGGACATGATCGCGCGCACCCATGAACTCGACCCCACGCGGCTGTGCACGTCCGCAGTGAATGGAAGCTTCGATACGCACTTTCCGGACGCGCTCGATGTGATGGGCTTCAACTACAACCTGAACGCGCCCGACGCCTGGCACAAGGCGCATCCGAAAAAGCCCTGCGTGGGATCGGAAACCGCCAGCACGGTTTCGACGCGTGGCATCTACTCGACCGACAAGCTCCGCAACTGGCTCAGCGCTTATGACCTGAATCATACCGAGTGGTCCGAGCTGGCCGAGGAGTGGTGGAAGTTCTATGCGGCGCGCGAATGGCTGGCCGGAGGCTTCGCCTGGACCGGCTTCGACTACCGCGGCGAGCCCACTCCCTACGGCTGGCCTTCGATCAATTCACAGTTCGGCATCGTCGACATGTGCGGCTTTCCCAAGGACAACTTCTATTACTACAAAGCCTGGTGGGGATCGGGCCCCGTGCTACATCTATTTCCGCACTGGAACTGGGATGAGCGCGACGGCGAACCGATCTCGGTGTGGGTGCATTCGAATCTCGATTCGGTCGAGCTCTTCTTAAACGGCAAGAGCCAGGGCTCGAAAAACGTGCAGCCGCTGACGCATCTGGAATGGAAAGTGAAATACGAGCCGGGCGTGATCGAAGCGCGCGGCACCAAAGACGGCAAAGTCGTGCTCACGGAGAAACGGGAGACCACTACGGGCCAGCCAGTATCGATCCGTCTGACGGCCGACCGCACCGAGATTCATGCCGACGGTGAAGACGTTTCGGTCCTGACCGTGGAGGTGCTCGACAAAGATGGCCGCGCACTTCCCACGGCCAGCAACCTGATCAGCTTCAAAGTGAGCGGCGAAGGAGCGCTCATCGGCGTAGGCAACGGCGACCCGAATTGCCAGGAGTCTGACAAAGACCCGAAGCGCAGCCTGTTCAACGGCCTGGCGCAAGTGATTGTGCAGGCCACGCGGACACCCGGCACGATCACGGTCGAGGCCTACACCGAGCCCTACCCTCGTCCGAAGCTGCCGGCCACGCAGGTAACGATTACAACCAAGAAGGTGGATCTGCGGCCCGCGGTAGGATGGGGCCCGACGTAGCGCATCGGCGAGGTTGCTAGAATAGCGGGACCTTCGTCCTAGAACAGATGGGGGAAGCGCCCTCGCACCCATTCGTTGTCGATAACACGATGCGAGATATCGACCAAGTCAGCACGTATGAGTAGCTGGACGTAGGGTTCTATCTTCTTTCCAAAAACCTCCCTGCCAGTTGGGGAAAGCACGAAGAGATTTGCGTTGTCGATGGACGTCTTTATCCATTCGCTGGGCGGGTCGGACTCATAGGCGGGTGTCAAACGACCAGCAATGTGCTCTCCCTTCTTCAACTCCCCCACGGCCCAGCGAAGAGGACTCCCCGGACCAAAGTTTAGTACATATTCAGCATTAACTACGACGCCATCAGCCCTAGCGGTGAGGACATCCTCGAAAACATACTCGAAGGGCATTGCGTGCGGCTTGAATGGCGCGTGCTGAATTTGCAATATTATTTTCAGTGTCGCATCAAGACAGTATTCGACGTTCTCCTCGGTCCAGTTGCCGGGGTGTCCCGTCTCGCGGAGCTTCCAGCTCGTTTCGTCTCCGCTTACCGATGGGAGGAATCTCTGAAGTGCCAGGAACGTGCTCGGGTCAACACCGCATCCCAATAGATGCAGGGCGGCTTCGGTGTCCGCCTCGCCCACGTGCACGTAGTATGCGAAGGGTGTCGCGTCGAGAGCCCGAGCGAAGCACCACCCCAATGCCTTCAGGGCCTCTTCGAAGCTACTCCGCTGATGGTGGACCTTCGCCTCTTCGTATAGTTTCCTTGCGGCATCGTCCTCGATCAGCGCTTCGAGGCCGACCTCGTCGATGGACCTGCCGAGGCACGCGCGGCAGGCTTTGTCCAAATTCACCCTCGCACTGGTCACACAGTCGTGAAATTGCTGCGCAGTTGGCAATATGCCGGAGTGCTTGAAACTGACACGTGCTCCATTCAGTTCTTTGAAGAAAAGAGAAATCGACAGCGACCCTTTCGCCTTCTCAATCTCCGTAACGTACTCCATGAAGGTTGTTCGCTCCTTGGAGGTGAAACCGACGCTTTCCGCAAGCGCCGCAAGTGTCAATTCAGAGGCGTCGTGTGCCAGGAGCACCGTCTGAGCAACTGTGAGCGGGTCTGCGTTAGGCGTCAGTGGACCGACTGTTGACAGCAGAGAGTTTCCGATCGCAATCCGATTCAGCACTTGTTGTGATACTTGAGGTGGCACTGTGGAACTCCAATCCGCTGGTTGCCATGCTAATTGTATCGGCGACTACTTAGTCGTCTCACAGACGTTATAATAGAAAGATTCTCTAGGGCCGAAATTCGCTTCTGTGGAGCTTCCGGCGAAAGCCAGCCGAGCTTTTCTCGGCAGGACAGCCGAGGGCGGCTGTCCCCACATGAGCTGTTGCAATTCCGGCAGCTCGAGGACAGGAACTGTCCTCAACTTGAAGTATGTTTGCAGCGTTGGTTGTAGCTAAGAGCCAAGAGCTAACAGCCAAGAGCTTCTTCCATGGACTTTAAACTCGTTTCCAGCTACAAGCCGCAAGGCGACCAGGGGCGCGCGATCGAATCACTGCTGCGCGGGGTGTATGACCGCGAGCAGCATCAGGTTCTACTGGGCGTGACCGGCTCGGGCAAGACTTTCACCATGGCTAAGGTGATCGAGGCCGCGAACCGTCCTACGCTGGTCATGGCGCACAACAAAACGCTGGCCGCACAGCTTTACCACGAGTTCAAGAATTTCTTTCCGCACAATGCGGTCGAGTACTTCGTTTCCTACTACGACTACTACCAGCCCGAGGCCTACGTTCCCGCCGCCGATCTCTACATCGAAAAAGAAGCAACCATCAACGACGAACTCGACAAGTTGCGCCTCTCGGCCACGCGGTCTTTATTTGAGCGCCGCGACGCGCTGATCGTCGCATCGGTGAGCTGCATTTACGGCCTCGGCTCTCCGGAAGCCTATTACGGCATGATGATGTTTCTGGAAAAAGGCCAGAAGATCAAGCGCGAGGACATCACTCGCCGCTTGGTCGACATTCTCTACGAACGCACCAACAGCGATTTCCGGCGCGGAACTTTTCGCGTGCGCGGTGATGTCATCGAGGTCTTTCCTACTTACGACGACATGGCGTACCGCATCGAGTTGTGGGGCGATGAGATTTCCTCGCTCACCCAGATCGATCCGCTGTTTGGCACGGTCAAGCAGAAATACATGCGCCTGCCGATTTATCCCAAAACGCACTATGTCATGAAGGAAGAGACGCGCGCGTCTGCCGTGGACTCGATCAAGAAAGAGCTGGCGTGGTGGGAAGTCGAAATGGAGAAGCAGGGCCGCCTGGTCGAAGCCCAGCGCATTCACCAGCGCACCATGTTTGATCTGGAAATGATCAAGGCCATGGGCTTCTGCCACGGCATCGAGAACTATTCGCGGCACTTCACCGGACGCCTTCCGGGCGAGCCTCCGCCCACGCTGCTGGATTATTTTCCCCGTGATTTTCTGATGTTCATCGACGAGTCGCACGGCACGGTGCCGCAGTTACGAGGCATGTACGCTGGCGACCGCTCCCGCAAAGAAACGCTGGTCGAGTATGGCTTCCGCATGCCCTCCGCGCTGGATAACCGTCCGCTCACGTTCGAGGAGTTCGAACACCGCACCAATCAAGTGATTTACGTTTCGGCAACGCCAGGTCCGTATGAGCTGACCAAGTCAGCAGGCGTGGTGGTCGAGCAGATCATCCGGCCCACCGGACTGATTGATCCTCCGGTTGAAGTTCGTCCGGTGAAGGGGCAGATCGACGACCTGCTGCACGAGATTCGTGCCCGCGTGGAACTTGGGCAGCGCGTGCTGGTGACAACGTTGACCAAGCGCATGTCGGAAGATCTGGCCGAGTACTACGCCGAGGTGGGCGTGAAGTGCCGCTACATGCACTCCGAGATCGAAACGCTGGAGCGGGTGAAGATTCTGCGCGACCTGCGTAAAGGCGAGTTTGACGTATTGATTGGCATCAATCTACTGCGTGAGGGCCTCGACCTGCCGGAAGTCTCGCTGGTGGCGATTCTCGATGCCGACAAAGAAGGATTCCTGCGCTCGACGGGATCGCTGATTCAAACCATCGGCCGCTGCGCGCGTCACCTGAACGGCCGCGCAATTCTCTATGCCGACCGCCAGACCGATTCGATGAAGCGTGCCATGGATGAGACCCTGCGCCGCCGCGCCATTCAGACCGCCTACAACGAAGAGAACGGAATCACGCCCGAGTCGATTGTGCGTCCGCTGGACATGACGCTGGCCGGAATCGTGGCCGCGGATTATACCGACCTGACCGGCGGAGAAGCCGAGGGCGTTCCCGAGTTCAAGTCGCAAGAAGAAGTCGATACCTACATCGGCAAACTGGAAAGCGACATGCGCGAAGCGGCCAAGAAGTTTGAGTTCGAGAAAGCCGCGAAGCTCAGGGACGCGATCAAAGAGTTGCGGACCAAGGAATTTTTGTTCGCGTAGGGGGGCAGAAATGGCCATCGAGAGCTACCGCGCTGCAGAGAAACAAATTGCCTCCGAGGAGAGAGCCAGACTGTTCCCAGGTCTAGAAATCGTCAAGGATCTAGCTTCGAAAGGTGCCGAAATCGTTGGACTCGAGCTACCAAAGTTCCTTGCGCTGAGTTCGGAGGCGGTCCGCAAGAATTCGACCGACAACCTTTTTTATTTGCTTGAATCGCTTGTCCAGGATGCGGAGCGCATCGACTTGAGGCTTGAAACCTTTGAGTCAGCTAGTACGCGAGAGCGAGAAGCACTGAACGAGTTGATTTCCGAAGCAGCAGTGCGAGCCGCTGAAGCGAAGAGCAAGGATCGGGTCAGGAGGATCGCACGGATATTGGCGAACTCGTTTCGCTCGGGCCCCAAGCGGAGCTACGAGCAAGAGCGAGAACTGATTGACACTGCGGTGCAGGTGGCCGACGTCGACGCCTCGGTTCTGGGCGTGATGATGAGGTACCAAGGGCCTGCCGTGAAGCATAGCGGCGTAGCAGATGTAAACGAAACCAACGAGACCTGGCGGAAGATGGTGCAGGAAGACAAAAGCTTCAGCAGCCCACGTATTCACGTTTCCTGCGCTCGCCTTCAGGCGCAAGGACTTATCATCCGCATGGATCGGAATCCGAGTGGGTTAGATCTAGTAACCAATGCTTACTCGCTAACTGAGTTTGGAGTGCAGTTCTGTGAATGGTGCATCGTTGAGGGCGAGAAGTAGCGCGGCATAGACTAAGACTTGAGGTACCGTGCAGGTGACAGAATATCAATCTCCCGCCACGGATGCAGCGCTAGCAGATCGGCATCTCCCGTGATGATCGCGTCTGCCCTTCCGTTCAGCGCCACTTCCAGGAACTTGTCGTCTTTCGGGTCGCGGCATTCGCGGATCTGACGAATGATGGGCACCGACTCGGCCTTATTCGCGATCAGACTCAGGAATTGCAGTCGCTGCTCAAGGCTGACGTAGCGATCGAATTTGGCCTCGGCCAGGACTTCGGCTAGTTCGCTGATGGTGGCCTGTGAGACGAGAAGAACGGCAGTGTCCATGGCCTTGCCTGCGGCTCGACCGGGAACCGACGACAGCCGCAAGAGGCCGCTCACGAAGACATTCGTGTCCACGACAACGCGCGCGGGCGTGTGCATCAATCCTTAAGAAGGTCGGCGAGAATCTCGTCGGTCAGGCCCCGAGCTGCAGCCTGCGCGCTTACTCGTTCGCAGAGACGCTTCAGCTCCACATTGTTCACGCCGCGGATGCGATCGTACTCCTCCGCCGACATGATTACGGCGACGTCGCGGTTTTGGCGGCGGATCAGGACAGGTTCGCGCTGCGCTGCGTCGAGGAGCGCGGCGAGGCGCTGTTTGGCGTCGGTGGCGGTGACAGTCTTCATTTAACCATTATAGATAAAATAGACAAATTGTGCAACCGCTCTAAAGACGCAAGCCGTGGCAGCCGGGCTTTGCCGGCTTGGACAGCCGAGGGCGGCTGTCCCCACATGGACTCAGACGCGGTTTAGCGTCCGTAGGCCGCGCTGGCGGCCAGCGGTTTCCGATGGAAGGTGTACCCGTCAAAGGTTTCGGAGCGGAAGTTCAGGTTCGGGGCGCAGATTTTTTCGGTCTGGCTCAGGAAAAGGTATCCGCCGGGCTCAAGATAGAGATGCAACCGCTCCATGAGCGCAGTGCGTTGGGCGCGTGAGAGGTGGGGCAGCACGTCCATGCAGAAGATGCAATCGAAGCGCCCGATGTAGACCGGCTTAGTCAGGTTCATGGTATTAAAGGTGACCAGGCTGCGCAGACGCGGCTTGACCAGCAGATGCGCGCCGTTGCTTGACCCATTGCTTGAGCCAATGCTCGGATTGTTGCCTGAATTGTTGCCTGAGCTGTTGCCTGAGCCATTGGCCGAACCGTTCCCTGAACCGTTCGCCGCTCCGTTTTGCGGCATATCCGTAGAGCCGTTCGACGCCCCGTTGGGGCTTCCGATCTTCGAGAAGCAGGCGCGGATGGCCGCCGGAGGCAGGCCCGTCAGAGCCGCCTGCGGATATAGCCCGCGCTCGGCAACTTCAATCGCAGAAGGCAGCAGGTCGCTGCCTACAATATGGATCGACCAGTCTCTTGGACCCTGCCCCGTGCCAGCCGCGGCACCGTTCTCGGCAATGCCGCCCGTGCGGCTCGACCCATTCCGTTCCTTGGCGTCTTTGTCTTTGTCTTTACTGCCGTTGCCGTTGTTCGAAGCATGGTTCGAAGCATGGTTCGAAGCATTCCCGGCACTATTCCCGGCGCCGTTCCCGGGTAGAGTGTCGCACAGCGCCATCGCAATCGAGTAAGCTTCTTCGCCGGTCGAGCAACCCGCGCTCCAGATGCGAAGCGTGCCGGGTCCCTCGTCCGATTTGCGGGCGTAGAGTTGCGGGATCACCTGCCGCGCCAGCGCGTTCATGGCTCCGGGATGACGGAAGAAACCGGTATTCACGTTGAGCACGCCGTCAAGGAATGTGGGCAGCGCTGACGGATCCTGATCCGAAGCCCGCAAGCGGCTGATCATCGCCGCGGGAGATTCGAGTTCGTGACTCTCCAGATACTCTGCCACGTGCGCGGCCAAGGCGCTGTTGGGACAGTCGAGCAGGATTCCCGTCTGGCGCTCGACTAGCAGGCGCAGTTCCGAGAGTTCATGCTCCAGTATGGTGACGCCCGCCATCAATCTATGCATAAATCCTTCCCCCGGAGGGTGCGCAAACGATTCCTTCGCCGAACTCTTTGAACTCGGCGTGGTGCGAGGGGAGGAGTTTTCATAACGTCTAGTTACCGGCGGCGGCCGCCGCGTACGACTTGCCGGAATCTTGTTCGGCCTGCTGCGCCACCACGTTCATTTCTTTTTCCAGCGACGAGAAGCGCTGCATGATCTCGTGGATGCGCAGCGT
>Ga0209415_10007986_pt1 | contig 18374 bp, 16 predicted proteins | sample PeaSoiSIISIP2007_FD_187696 | JGI IMG/M metagenome (GOLD analysis project Ga0209415, IMG submission 187696) | Peat soil microbial communities from Weissenstadt, Germany - SII-SIP-2007 (SPAdes) (version 2) | ecosystem: Environmental > Terrestrial > Soil > Wetlands > Peat | place: Germany...
CCTCCGCCTCCGCCGCCGCGAGGGCAACCTCCTCGGGCTCCATCTCCGCGGGCTTGATCTCCGCCGTCTCCGGCTCCTCGAGCTCGAGCGGCTCCGGGAGCGGCTCCCCCTTGGCGAGGAACCGATCGACCACCAGCTCGGTCAGCTCGGCGCGGAACCCCAGGGTGCGCCGGTGTCGCTTCTTGGGCTTGAAGGTGAAGACGCGGAGCTTGCGCCCGCGGCGGTGCCCCGCCACGGTGGCGGCGATGCGGATCCCCTCCAGGCTCGCCGCCTCGACCTGCACGCCGTCGCCGTCGGCCAGGAGGAGCACGGGCTCCAGCCCGACCACGGAGCCGACCTCGGAGGGGAGGCGATCGACCAGGAGCCGGTCACCCGGGGTGACGCGGTACTGGTGCCCGCCGTGCCGGACGACCGCGTACAGGGCGCGAGGCGCCTCGGTCCCGGAGGCATCCGATTGCTTGGGTGGGTTCATCGCTCAGTGGCAACAGCTGATGGGGGAGTGGTCCGCCGCGCCCTCGGCGCGGAAGAGAGCCCATCCGCGGACGGGCGGGCACGGTGCCCCGTGCGCTGGCGCAGGATACCAGACCCGGATCGGTGAGCAGCTGTTCCCGACCCCTTGGCCGGCGCCCCATCGGCGCATAATCCGCGCACCCCGCAGCCCAGATCCAGGGCCATCGCCGCATGCCCGGGAGACACGATGCCCGGCTCTGACCTCCCACCAGGAGTCGACCCCAACGACGGCCCGGACCCACCGGTCCGGCCTTCCGTCACCGGCTCCGCGGGCGCGCCGGCCCCGTCGCCACGTCCTCCGGTCCTGCAACCACCCGACTCCGGGGGTCCGCCGGACGCCTACGCGCCGCCGACCGCCTACGCTGGGGAGTACCCCTACGCCGTGCCGGAAGCCGGCAACGCCCCGGCGGTCGCGGCGCTGGTGCTGGGCATGGTCGGGATCGTCTTCTGCTGGTTCCTCGTCGTCAACTTCATCCTGGCCGCGCTGGCGATCGCCTTCGGAGGCGTCGGCATCTCCCTCGCCGGCGCGAGGGGCGGCGCGGGCAGGGGCATGGCGACCGCGGGACTGGCCCTGGGGTTCATCACGGCGGTCGCCGGGATCCTCTTCGTGGTGGCCCTCTACTCGATCATCCTCGGCACCTGCGCCAACGGTGCCTGCTAGGAGGAAACCGTGTGACCACGTCCAGCGAATCCGAGGGCACCCCGCAGCCGGGCCCCGCTCCGCAGCCGGCCGGGTCCGCGCCTCCGCCGCAACACCCGGGGCCTCCCCCCTACCCGGCGCCTTATCCCTACCCCCAGCCGTACTGGATGCCGCCGGGCTCAGGGGTGCCGCCCCGTCCGACCAACACGATGGCGACCACGTCCGGCGTGCTCGGGATCGTCGGTTTCGCGATGGCGGTCATCCCCGCCGTCTACTTCTTCTTCTACAAGCTCAGCGTCATCGACGCCCAGACCTACACGGGCGTCTCCGGCGTCAACACCTTGATGGGCGCGGACTTCGTGGTCGCCACCCTCGCCGTCGTCTTCGGTGCGGTCAGCCTGGCCCGCGCGGGGGGCGCAGCGGTGACCGGCAAGGGGATCGCCCGGGTCGGGCTGGTGCTCGGCGCCGTCTCACTGGTGCTGGCGATGGTCTTCCTCCCGCTCGCGATCTCCGCGGCCAACAACGCCTGCGGGTCCATCCAGGGAGGCTGCTGAGCCCAGCGGACGGTGGGGCGGGAGCCCTCAGAGCACCAGGTTGACGATCCGGTCGGGTACGGCCACCAGCTTGCGCGGTGACCGGCCGGCCAGCAGCTCGACCACGCGCGGCTGATCCAGGGCCAGGCGCTCCAGCTCCGCCGCGGGCGTCCCCGCATCGCACTCGAAGGTGGCCCGCAGCTTCCCGTTGACCTGCACCGCGATGGTGACCCGCGGCGACGCGGCGAGCGCCGGGTCGTGCTCCGGCCACGACGCCCGGTGCACCGTGCCGCTCTCGCCCAGCCGCTCCCAGAGCTCGTCGGCGATGTGGGGGGCGAAGGGGGCCACGAGCTGCACCAGGGTGCGCGCGTCCACTCGCCGGGCGGTCCCATCCCGGGCCTCCTCGTCGATCGCCCGGGCCAGCTCGTGGAGGGCGCTGATGGCGGTGTTGTAGTGGAGCGACTCGATCGCCGCCTCGACCGCGGCGATGGTCCGGTGGCGGCGCCGCTCGCGGGTGGGGTCGGAGACGTCGTCGGAGGTGGCCGCCTGGGCACACCGCCAGACGCGCTCCAGGAACCGTGCCTGGCCGAGCATGCCCCGCTCGTTCCACTCTCCGCCCTCGAGGAAGGGGCCCAGGAACATGATGTGGAGGCGCAGCGTGTCAGCCCCGTACCGCGCCATGTAGGCATCGGGGTTGATCACGTTGCCCTTGCTCTTCGACATCTTGCCGCCCGCGAAGGTCAGCAGCCCGTGGGCCCGGAAGCGGGCGAAGGGCTCGGGCACCGGCACGTGCCCCATCGCGTGCAGCGCGCGCATCAGGAAGCGCGCGTACATGAGGTGGAGCACGGCGTGCTCGTTGCCGCCGATGTACATGTCCACCGGGAGCCAGCGCCAGGTCAGGTCGTGATCCAGCGCCCGGTCGGCGAAGTCCGTGGACGGGTAGCGCATGAAGTACCAGCCCGAGTCCAGGAAGTTGTCGTTGACGTCGGTCTCGCGCTTGGACAGCTCACCGCAGATGGGACAGGGGACGTTGACCCACTCCTCGACCTGGGCGAGCGGGGAGACCCCGGTGCCAAGCGGACGGAAATCCCTCACCTCGGGGAGCAGCACGGGGAGCTCGGACTCGGGGACGCCGACGGGGCCGTGCACCGGGCAGTGGATGATCGGCAGCGGCGGCCCCCAGTAGCGCTGCCGCGAGATGATCCAGTCGCGCAGCCGGAACTGCACGTGGGCGCGACCCGCGCCGCGGGCCTCGAGCATCTCGACGACCCGACGCCTGCCCTCCGCCGACGGCGTGCCGTCGAGCGCGCCGGAGTTGACCATCGGCCCCTCCCCGGCCCACGCCTCCACCGCAACGTCGCCGCCACCGATCACCTCGACGATGCGCAGGCCGTGGGCCCGGGCAAACTGCCAGTCGCGCTCGTCGTGCCCCGGCACCGCCATGATCGCCCCGGTGCCGTAGCCGCCGAGAACGTAGGGCGCCGCCCAGACCGGGATCTCCTCGCCGGTCAGCGGGTGCACGGCGCGGGTTCCGAGGTCGATGCCCACCGAGAAGTCGGGCTCCGCGTCGGCCGGCGGCAGCGACGCCCGCCACTCCTCGACCGCGGCGCTCCGGTCCGCGCGGACGAACTCGGCGAGCTGCGGGTGATCGGCCCCGATGACCAGGAAGGTGGCGCCGAAGAGGGTGTCGGGCCGGGTGGTGAAGACCGTCACCTGGTCGCGGGCGCAGCCATTGAGCCTGAAGTCGATGAGCGCGCCCTCGCTGCGACCGATCCAATTGCGCTGCGCCACCTTGGTCCGCTCGCTCCAGTCGAGGTCGTCGAGGGCGTCGAGCATCTCCTGGGCGTAGCGGGTGGTCCTGATGAACCACTGCTTGAGGTAGCGGGTCTCGACCGCGGTGCCACAGCGCTCGCAGTGGCCGCTCAGCACCTGCTCGTCGGCGAGCACGGTGAGGCACGACGGGCACCAGTTGACCGGGCCCTCGCGGTGCTCGGCGAGCCCGGACTTGAAGAGCTGGAGGAAGACCCACTGGGTCCACCGGTAGTAGACGGGGCTGGTGGTATCGATCTCGTGCGACCAGTCGACGCCCAGCCCGAGCTTCTTGAGCTGCTGCTCGCGGAAGTACTCGACGTTGCGGGCGGTGAGCGTGGCCGGGTGCTCGCCCACCTTGAGCGCGTAGTTCTCGGAATGGATGCCGAAGGCGTCGAAGCCCAGCGGCTCGAAGACGTCGTCCCCCTTCTGGCGCCGGTAGCGGCCGTAGATGTCCGCCCCGGTGAAGGCGTAGGCGTTGCCGATGTGCAGCTTCTCGGCCGACGGGTAGGGGAACATCATCAGGCAGTAGAAGGGGCGCTTCCCCTCCATGTCGGTGCGGTAGGTCTCGCGCTCGGCCCACGTCCGCTGCCACTTGGCGTCGAGGGCGGGCAGGTCGAGGCGATCGAGCTTCACGGCGGAGGGACCCGGGGCTGCGCTCTCCATGGGGGGCACAGGGTAGCGCGTCGCGGCGCCGCCAACAGGCGGCGGCGGCCGCGCCGCTGACGCAATCGAGGGGGACGCGCGGGGGTGGCGGGTGTCCTGCTAGCGTAGGTCGGTGATCCACCTTCGGGGTCCCATGGCGGCGATGGCGCTGCTGCTGGCCGGCTGCAGCGCCGCTCCGGCCGCGACGCCGGCGACCCACCGGCCGGGCCCGGCCACCTCGGCGAGCACCCGGCCAACGGCCACGCCGGCACCGTCGGTCTCCCAGATCGTGACCGCCGCGGCGCAGCAGTTCGCCGGCCAGATCGTGAGCGGCGCCTTCGACTCCCAGTGGGACGAGCTGGCGCCCGAGGCCCAGGCCCTGTGGCCCAGCCAGAGTGCCCGGACCGCCATGCTGCAGGCCAAGTTCCAGGGGGCGGCGATCACCTCGATCAGCCTCGGCCCGCCCACCGCGGGCGTCACCTGGTACGACCCGGAGAGCCCCGCCGTGTCGGTACCCGGCACCTGGCGGTTCCCGGTCAGGGTGAGCTTCGCGGACCCTGGTGCGCTCTCTCCGCCGGGCGTCGCAGCGCTGTTCTCGATGACCCAGATCTCGGTCGAATACGACAGCGCGACGGGGACGGCATCCGTGGTGGGCGAGGGCCCCGCCTCGATGGACGCCCCGGTGATCGTCCCGGCCACGGTGACCGAGCGGCAGCTCGACGTCCCCCTCTTCATGTACCACCTAGTCGAGAACCAGGAGCCGCAGGAGAGCGCCTACGACGGCAACACCTACGGCTGGGAGATCGACGTGGGGCTGACCACGCTCACCAGCCAGTTCCAGTCGCAGATGGCCTACGCGCACTCCATCGGCGCCACCAGCATCTCGCTGCAGCACCTGGCCGACGCCCTCCTCTACGGTCTGCCGCCGCCGCCGCATTCGTTCGTGATCACCTTCGACGACGGCCGGCTGAGCCAGTGGACCAATGCGGCGCCCATCCTCCGTGAGTACGGCTTCACCGCGGTCTTCTTCCCCTGCACCGCCCTGGTCGGAGGTGTCTACGGGCCCCAGCAGTACGTGACCGCGGCCCAGCTGCGCGAGCTGGCCAGCACCGGCTTCTCGTTCGGCGACCACACGCTCAAGGACAACGTCGCGCTCTGGGTGGGAGACACCACCACCCAGCAGCTGGAGCTCGTCACCGACCAGAGCAAGACCACGCTGGAGAGCCTCATCGGCGGGCAGCCGATCCAGTTCATCGCCTACAGCGGGGTGTGGCCGGGGGCGACCCAATTCTCCTACAGCGCCACGGAGCAGCCCCTGTTCACCACTCTCCAGAGCTACGGTTACGTGGGCGGGCTGCAGGACCTCCAGGTCGACTCCGATGCCGACCTGAGCACGGCACTCTGGCAGCTCCCCCGGGTCCGGGTCGGGCTCGGGACCTCCACCGCCAGCTGGGGGACCTGGGTGGAGAACGCGGCGTAGGAGGCAGCGGGCTGGGGCGACGGACGGGCGTCCCGGGCGGCTGTCCTCTTCCGGCCGCGGGGTGATCCTGGCGGCCCGCCGCCGCGGGATGATCGTCCGCCCCCTGGGCGACGTCGTGGTCCTCAACCCCCGCTCACCATGAGCGACGCGGAGGCCGAGGTGCTGGTGGGGGCGGTGGCGGAGGCGATCGCGGAGGTCGACGGCGCCCTGGGCTGATCCCTCCCGTCCGGCGGTCGGGCAGTCCCACCAGCCGCTCGGGTCGCTGACAGACCCACCACAGACCCGTCGTAGTGCAAATGCACCCGGCGGGGCAATGCAGATGCATCCCCTGACCGGTGACGCCCGTCACCCCCCCTCTCAAACGTCAGCGAAATCGGATGCATTCGCGCGCCCCATTGGATGCATCGGCGTCTATGCGGTTCCGGGCTCGGAGCCGACGATGAGGTCGCAGACCGAGAGGCCGCACACGCCTGGCGGGCTCCACCGCAGGGTCCCGACCGCCGCGTGGCGGGCACACCCGAGGAGCGGCAATGACCAACGGCTGGAACTGACCCACCGATATTCCTCATCCCCTTCGGGCGGGCGCCGCAGGGCGACCTACATCCGGCGCCCGCCCTGCTCCCCTCTTCGCGGCGGAGAGGTCGGACCCCGGCTGTCCAGCTCGCATCCGCCGGGGTCGCACAAAGAATCGAGACGAATCACCGTGAGCGTCAGCAACTCCCCTGCGCACGTCATCGAGCGGGCCGGGCCGGCCGGCCGGTTCGTCGCCGGCCGCGCCGTCTCCGACTGCGGCGACTGGCTGACCACGGTGGCGGTGGCGGTCGCCCTCTACACCCTCACCCGCAGCCTCGCGGCCCCCGCCTTGGCGATCCTCTTCCGGGTGGCGCCGCGTCCAGTCGGGTCGCTGCTCGGCGGACGTCTCGCCGACCGCCGCGGACCGCTGTCCACGCTGGTGGTCCTGAACATCGGCCGTGCGGCTGTCACCGGGGCGCTCGCGGTCGCCCTCTGCACCGACGCGATCCCGGCCGTCCTCGCGCTCCTGGCCCTCAGCCAGGCGGCCGGTGGGGCGGCCCAGCCCGCCGGCCAGGCCGCGATCCCCCACCTGGTCCCGGCCGCGGGCGTGGCCCGTCTCAACGCCGCGGTCGGAGCTGTCGACGCGGCGGCGCTGGTGATCGGCCCCGGCGTCGCGGCCGGCCTCCTGAGCCTTCTCGGGGCGGGTTCCGCCGCCTGGCTGGTGGCGGCCGACGCCCTCAGCTTCCTGGCTCTGGCCGGCCTGCTCGGCGGGCTGCTGACCCTGGACCGGGGCAGGGACGGCGGCTCCGCAGAGCGGGGGCGTTCCTGGGCGGGCGTCGGGCTGGTGCTGCAACGGCCCTTCCTGCGCCAGCTGGCCCTCGCCCAGTTCGGCATCTTCGGCACCATCACCTGCCTCCAGGCGGTGCTCCCCGCCGCAGCCCAGCAGCGCTTCGGCAGCGCTGCCGCTGCCGGTTGGCTCTACGCGGCGGTGGGCGCCGGCAACGTCCTCGGGGCCCTGGCGCTGCTCCGGACCCGGCGCCGCGGGCTGGGCGCGCGGACCATGGCCCTGCTCACCCTCGGGGAGCTGATCCCCCTGGGGGCCTTTGCCCTGGTCGGCTCGGCGTGGGTCGACGTCGGACTGGCCGGGCTCAGCGGCCTGGCGTCGGCGCCGTACGAGATCCTGGCGGCGAGCGAGATGGCGCGCAGCGTCGCCTCTCAGCGGCTCGGCCAGGCGAGCGGTGCAGTGTGGCTGTTCGGCTATGCCGGGATGCTGGGGGGAGGTCTGCTCGCGGCCATCGCCGCGCCGCGGCTCGGCTGGATGCCCACCCTCCTGCTGGCCTGGCTGGGTGGCAGCGCGGTGCTGGTCGCCGGCTGGGCCCGGCGGCGTCCAGCCACCGCCACCGTCAGCGGGTCTCTCGTCGGCACCGCGAATCGGACGGGGCGCGCCCCTGCGACGGAGCGGCTCGGAGCGCCAGGGCTGTGGAACACCTCGTCGACCTGAGATCGCGCAGCGACGGCGAGGCCTCGGTGCGACGGACCCTGTGGGCCGCGGCGCGTCTCTTCGCCTCCGCTGAGGCATATCCTCTGCGTGCCGCGATGTCCGAGTTCGAGACGGCCCCCGAGTTCACCCTCTCGCCCAACCCGCTGATCCGGGTGCTGATCGTCGAGGACCACCAGATGTTCGCCGAGGCCCTGGCCCGCTCGCTGCGCGACGAGCCGGACATCCGGGTCGACGGGATCTCACGGCGCCTCGACGACGCCCGGGAGTTCCTCCGGCGCCGGCACGTCGACGTGGTGCTCATGGACTACCACCTCCCCGATGGGGACGGCGCCATGGCGGCCCGCTACATCCGCGAGGAGCACCCCCGAACCCGGGTCATCGTGGTCAGCGCTATCGAGGAGCGCCAGGTCCTCGACGAGGCGCTCGCCGCCGGCTGCAACGGCTTCATCAGCAAGTCGGAGAGCCTCGACCACCTCCCCAGCGCCATTCGCGGGGCGATGGTCGGCAACATCGCCATCTCGCCGGCGATGGTCGCCAAGCTGATCGGTCCGGCCGCCGCGACGCGCCGGGGGCACGGCGACGATCTCAGCCCGCGCGAGCTGGAGGTGCTCCAGCTGCTCGCCCAGGGACGGGAGAACGTCGCCATCGAGCGGCAGCTCTTCATGAGCCACGCGACCTTGCGCAACAAGCTCTCGAACATCAACTCCAAGCTGGCCACCCACTCCAAGCTGGAGGCGGTGACCAAAGCTCTCCGTCTGGGACTCGTTCAGATCGAGCGTGAGGACGGCTCCGAGGAGCCGAGGATCGCGGCGGTCCCGAGACCGCCCGCCTGACACGGGCTGACCCGGGCGCGGGGCGATCGGCGATGCCAGCAGCGGATGTGGAGCACGCTAGCCTCGGCGGGCAGCGGTGGCTGGCCGGCCGGATTCCCCGGCTGCCGGTCGAGGCCCCTCCGGTGCCGATCAAGTACTCGCCGGCGCTGGTCGCCTACGTCGGCGTGCTGGCGGCGGGAGCCGTGGCTGCGGCGGTGGCCACGGTCCGGCTGCCGGCGGACTCCGCGCTGCTGGCGATGGGAGCCTGCGCCACCTTCCTCCTGGCCGCGACCGCGGTCAAGGTCCTCTCCGGTGTGGGCAGCTTCTGGTCGGCCTCGATCTTTGCCCACCTGGGGCTGTCTCTGGCCGCCGGGCCGATCGGGGCGCTGGTCGCCGTCGCCGGCGAGGTCACCGGCACCAATGCGCGGTTCGGGGTGAGCTGGTTCAAGAGCGTCTTCAACGGCTCCAACCAGTTCCTGAGCAACCTGGCCGCGTGGGAGGTGTTCCACGCCATGACCGGAGGTGGCACCTCGCTGGGGCCCGGCCTCCTCGGCGGCCTGACTGCCGGCCTTGTCTGCTGGCTGGTCAACATCTGGCTGCTCGCCGTGGTCCAGCGGCTGACCCAGCCCGATCTGCGGATGCTGCGCTACGTGGGCCAGAACGCCGGCGCCGTGCTCCTCTACCACCTCGGCGCCGGCATCACCGCCTTCGGAGGCGTCGTCCTGGTGGGACGGGAGGGAGCCGACGGCTTCCTCCTCCTCCTGGTTCCGGTGCTCCTGCTCCAGATTTCCCTGCTGGTGCTCGCCTCCCGAACCCAGGCCGCCCAGCTTCAGCGGGAGGCCGACGCACGGGAGCGGGAGCTGCTGCTGCGCCGGGCGCTGGAGGCGTCCGACGCGGAGCGCCACCGGATCGCCCGCAACCTCCACGACGGCGTCGTCCAGGACCTGGCCGCCATCGCCCTGGGCCTGCGCAGCCGGGCCGAGCGGGACGACGAGACCGACGGCACGACCATGCTGCACGCCGCCGACGCGACCGCGGAGGCGATCGAGGAGCTGCGCACCCTGCTCCGCGAGATCGCCCCGCCCGACCTCCAGGAGATCGGTCTGGCCGCCGCCCTCGATGAGCTGGCCGAGCCGCTGCGCGGCGAGGGGGTCGAGGTGGGGATCGGGCTCACCCCGGCGGCCGAGGAGGTGCGGGGGACGGTGCTCGCCGCCGCCTACCGGATCACCCAGGAGGCGCTCCGCAACGTCACCCAGCACGCCTCCGCCCATCACGTCAGGGTCTCGGTCGGGAGCGATGAGAGCCGTCTCGAGCTGGAGATCGCCGACGACGGCGTCGGCTTCTCCGCCGAGAGTCGCCACCGGCAGGCCGAGGCCGGGCATCTCGGTCTCAGCCTGATCCACGACCTGGCGCGCGAATCCGGGGGCGAGCTGGAGATCCACTCCGCTCCCGGTGCGGGCACCACCCTCCGCGCGCGCCTCCCCCTCGATGGGGCGAGCGCAGCCCGGACCCCCGGCGGAGGGCAATCCGCGTCCTAACGGGCCCGACCGGCGAGCTCCCGCACGGCTGCGACCGCGTCCGCGTAGAGCCGGAGAAGGTCCTCGACGTAGTGATCGAGGGCGTAGTTCTCGAGGACCCGCCGGCGGGCGGCCTCGCCCAGGCGCCGCCGGGCACCGGGGTCGGCCCGCAGCCGCTCCATCCCGTCCCCAAGGGCGGGCTCCAGGGGCTGAACCGGGATGATCAGGCCGGCGCCGTCCAGGACGGGCCCGTGCTCGCCGGCGCCGGTGGCCACGATCGCGCAACCTGCCGCCATCGCCTCGAGGAGCGCGAGCGAGAGCCCCTCGGCGGTCGAGGGGAGCACGAAGATGTCGGTCGCCCGGAGCAGCTCGAGGCGGTCCTCATTGCTCACCACGCCCAGTAACCGCACCGGCGACGCCTCTCCGGCCACCCGCCGCAGCCTGCGGTCCTGGCTGCCACCACCGGCGATGAGCAGGAGGTGGTCGGGGGGCCAGCCGCGGGCGAGGAACGACCTGATGAGCTCCTCCACCCGCTTCTCCGGGTCGAGCCGGCCGAGATAGGTCACGACCAGGGCCGCGCCCATGGCCGCGCGCAGCCCCGAGGGCCCGGGGCTGATCCGCCGGGTGTCGACGGCATTGCGCATCACCACGATCCGCTCCGGGGAGAGCCCGGTGTGGACCAGCAGGTCCCGTTGCTCCGCGGACAGGGCGATGACGCGGTCGTACTCCTGCAGCTGGGTGCCGTGGTACCGGTACAGCCCGCGCATCACCCGGCCCCGGGCGCTCTGGGCAGCGGCGTAGGGGAGATGGCAGGTCACCACCGAGGCTGCTCCCAGGCTGCGCGCCACCCGTGCGACCGCGCCGTCGAGGAGTGAGACGCTCAGCGAGGTGTGGACCACGTCGGGCCGGAAGTCGGCGAGGGCCTTCTCGATGCGGGCCAGGGTGTGGGGGGCGGGGAGGGTCATGGTCTTGAAGCGCACCCCCTCGAGAGCCACGGCGTCGGCCACCGGGGTGCGGTCCCCGTCCAGGTCATGGTGGAAGAAGCGGACCTCGCACCCGGCCGCGACCAGGGCGGCCACGATGTGCTCGCTGTACGCGGTGAGCCCATCGGCCCGGCGCCCTGCCGCATGACCGAACCACGCCACCCGCATCGCCACGACGCCAACCCTCCGCCGCCCGCCAGCCGCCCCGGCTCGCCCCCGGTGTGTTCCCGCCGGCAAGCCTACGCTCGCCGGCACGGCTTGGGCCCGCACCCGCGCTCGCTATGATCCAGTCCTCTGGACTAGTGCGCTGGGCGGAGACGCCATCGAGACGAGATCGGGCGACGCCGCCCGGGTGACCGAGCATGACGGCGGACAGTTCCCGGGCCGCCGGTCGAGCTCCCCGGTCGCCACCTCGGTGGGCGCCCCGGTCGCGAGCCAGTCCCCTCCCTCCGCTCCCCTGCGGCTGTTCTGGAGCGGGATGTCCAGGACCGCCCAGGCCCTGGGGTGGCGGCGCTTCCTCGCCCCCGACGCCGTCGCCGCAGTGGCCTGCCTGACCCGCCCGCGCCGGGTCGCCGCATGTGCCGCCCGGCACCGCCGGGCTGACCCCAGCCTCACCGCGACCGGCGCCCGGGTGCGGGCTCGCGCCTCCTACCGTGAGTACTTTCGCACCTGCGTCGACCTGGCCTGGGCGCACGACCTAGAGGTGGAGGCGGTCCGCCGCCTGCACCCGATCGACGGCTTCGAGAACATCGACAGGGCGCGGCAGGAGCACGGCGCGGGCATCTTCTGCCTGGCCCACTTCGGCAACTGGGACATGGCGGCGACGATGGCGCTCTCCCACGGGCTGGCCGTGACCACGGTGATGCGGGAGTTCCGCCCCGCCAGCCTCAACCGCCTGATCGTCTGGGCGCGCGAACGCCGCGGACTCGAGGTCTTCACCCCCGGCCGGGCCGCCCGCGGCCTCCTCCATGCCCTGCGCCGCGGGCGTTTCCTGGCCCTCCTCGCCGACATCCCGGAGGGAGGGCCGACCGTCGAGGTGCGCTTCCGCGGCGGCCCGGTGCTCTTCAGCACGGGGCCGGCGGCGATGGCGCTCCGCAGCGGGTGCCCCCTGCTGCCGTGCGCCTGCTACCGCGACGGGCGCCACTACCGGATCCTGGTCGAGCCGCCGATCCCCACCGGGACGATCCCCGAGATGACCCAGGCTCTCGCCGAGCGGCTCGACGCGCTCATCGCCCTGGCACCGGACCAGTGGTACCCCTTCAACCCGCTCTGGACCGACGAGAGGTAGGCCCGGGGGCCGGCCGAGCATGGCTCGCCGCGATCTCAGGGGTCGGTGCGATGCCCGATCAGCGGCCGTCCGGGCCGGCGGTCGTGGAGGACCCGGTCGAGGACGACGTGACGGGCTCCCCCGAAGTGGTTGACGTCCCCCACCACACCCTCGAGACGCCGGGCGAGGATGAGCACAAGGAGCACCGCGAAGCCCACGGGGAGCGCGTAGCCGGTGTTGAGCGGGGTCAGCGCGAGCACCACCCCCACCACCGGCAGCACGATGAACCCGGCGAGCACCCCCTCGGCGATGTGGCTCCGGAGGGCGCCCACCGCGAAGCAGGCGAGGAGCGCGACCAGGGCGATGAGGTTGAGACCGGCGACCGCGCCGGTCGAGACCGCCACCCCACGGCCGCCGTCGAAGCCGAGGAAGACCGACCAGCCGTTGCCGACCACCGCGGCGATGCCGACCAGGACCAGGCTGGTGGTGCTGAGGTCGCCGACGAAGCGGGCGAGCAGGAGCGGAAGCAGGCCCTGGACGAACTGGATGGGCCCGACCACGGCGGCCAGGGCGAACCCGGCGTGGCGGTAGACGTTGGCGGTCCCGACGTTGCCCGAGCCGTACCCCCGGATGTCGAGCCCGAGCCGCCGCCAGCGGGTCGCCCAGTACCCTACCGGCAGGCTGCCGATGAGGTAGCCGACCGCACAGAAGGTGACCAGGGCCCAACGCGCGTCCATGATGCCTCCACCGATCCAGCGGAGCCCGAGTCGCCCGCACCGGCCATGGCTATCATCTTAAGCAGCAGCTTCCGGGTGGGGCTCGGCCTCCGACCGGCGTCGAAGGCGCCGGCCGGGGGACGCGTTCGCGACCGATGCAAGGAAAGACGTGGATCATCCCGTGCGCAGGCGGCGCATCTAGTGCGACTCGTGGGTCAGCGGTGACCCTCGAGCTTCCTCCCCGCGTGCGGGCGAAGCCGGCCTGGTCTGACATGGTCGCCACCGACCTCCACTGCGCGCTGGTGACCGGGAGCGGCGCGCTGGTACCCCCCGAGCTGAGATCCACGGTCAGCATCGTCGACCTCCCGGTGCGAATCGGCGACCAGGAGATCGACGCCCGGAGTGACGAGGAGCTGCGCCAGTTCTACGCGCGGCTGCGCGACGGCGCGACCCCCGAGACCTCGACCACGCCCCCCGGGGAGTTCCTCGACGCCTTCCGCCGCTGCGGGGCCGACCAGATCCTCTGCCTCACCATCCCGGCCCGCTGGAGCGGCATGGACGACAGCGCCCGCCTGGCCGCCCGGATGCTCGCCGAGGAGGAGGGGCGGGAACGGGTCACCGTGATCGATACCGGCACCGCCGCCGCCGGCCTGGGGCTGATCACCCGTGCTGCGGCCCGCCTCTGCTCCGCCGGCGCAGAGCTGGACCAGGTCGTGGAGCGCGCTGCGCGCGCGATCCGAGAGGTGAGGATGTTCGGCGCCCTTGAGACCCTCGAGTTCGTCGCCCGCAGCGGCCGGATCAACAGCCTGATAGCGGGGATCTCGGACAGCCTCCACGTGCGCCCCGTCTTCCGGCTCAGCAATGGCCAGACCGGACGGGTGGCCCTGGTCCGGACCGCGTCGGGGATCGTCTCGGCGATGGAGAAGACGGCGCGTGAGCTGCCTGGACGGCTTTGGATCCTGGTCTTCCACGCCGACGCCGTCGAGCTCGCGGCCGGGCTCGAGGAGAGGCTTCGCGAGGTCTGCGACGTCGCCCGCTGCGAGATCGTCGCCCTCGACCCGATCATCGGGACCCACACCGGCCCGGGTGCCGTGGGCTACGCCGCCCTCCCTCTCCTGGAGGGTGAGATCGAGGACGACAGTAACGGCGGCGAGGGCGTAGAAAAGGATCGGTGACGAACCGACCGCGTCGCGCACCCCGGTCAGCGTCCCGACTGACGATGTCCCGATGAGCCGCGCCCGCCGTGTGCGCATGGTCATCCAGATCGGGGTGACGGTCGGCATCCTGGTCGCTCTGATCCTCATCCTCAACCCCGGTCAGCTCGGCCAGGACATCGCGCACTTCCCCCTGATCATGGTGCCCGCGGCACTCGGGCTCACCGCGTGCTTCTACCTCAGCAAGGGGCTCCGCTACCACCAGCTGCTGCGCAGCGAGTCGGTCTCAGTCACCCCCCGTGCCTCGGTGCTGTTCACGGTGGGGGGCGAGGCCTTCGGCCTGCTGCCCCTCGGCGAGCTGGCCCGGGCCGAGCTGGCCAGCGAGGCGACCGGTGCCGCGCTCGGCACCACCATGGCCGCGGTCACCGTCCAGGAGCTGCTCTACACCACCGTGATCGTGGCCATCGCCCTCCCCGGCGCCCTCGCCTACGCCGCCGGGGTCTCGGGGATCGCGGTCTCGCTGGCCGGGATCCTGGCCATCATCGGCATCCTCACCATCCACCCGGTCTTCGAGGCCGTGCTCAGCGTGATCCGACGCATTCCCGTGGCGCGCCGAGCCGCGCGCCAGCTCGAGGTGCTCCACGAGCAGGTGGTCCGGCTGATGCGGCGGCGCGAGACCTGGCTCTGGGCGACCCTGAGCGTGCTCGGCGCCCTCTTCGAGCTGACCCTCTTCTGGCTGATGGTGCGGGGCACGAGCGGCGTGCCCGTCCCCTGGGTGACCACGACCTTCATCTACGGCGCCGCCTACCTCACTGGGGCGGCCACCAGCCCCGGGGGCGGGGTGGGCGGCTTCGAGGGCGCCGCCATCGCCCTGCTCCACGCCCAGGGGGTGCTGGGCCCGGCGGCGGTGGCCGCAGCCCTGCTCCAGCGCGCCGCCGACAAGGGGGTGATCACCCTCTGCGGTTTCGCCGCCTGGTACTGGGTCCGGCGTCACATCCGGCGCCGCCGTGGACTCCTGCTCGGTGACCCCGAGGTTGCGCCGGTGGTGCCGCGGGCCGCGCCGCCGCCGACATCCCGGCCGCTCGTGCGACCGAGGCCGGTCGCGGCCCCGGTGCCGGTCTGGTCGGACGCCATCCTCGCCAAGTCGGTGAGCCGCGGCGGGCCAGGTTCGCCCTGAGGCCGGACCCGCGGAAAGGGGGGCAGGGCGGACCTGCGCGGTCAGCATCGGGTCGGTGCCGGCGTGCTCCGCCACGCGGCGCTGGGTGTGCACCTCCCCCGCCACCTCGTCGAGCCACCACGCGCTGGTCAGCCGGACGGACTGGAGGTGGGTCGACCGGGGACCGCGTAGCGGACGAAGACGTGGTCGCCCGACCATCGCAGCGAGCGCAGGCGCAGCCGCGGCGCCTCGGGTGGCGTGAAGGCGACGCCGGCCACGAGACCGGACCGGGGGGCCGGCTCCGACCGTCCGGCCAGCTGGGGCGCCACGGTGAGGAAGAGCTCGTCCATCCGGCCGCTGGCGAGGAGCTGACCGAAGAGGCGGGGACCACCCTCGCAGAGGATGGTGTCGGCGGCGAGGTGGGTGCGCACGGCCTCGACGATGGCGCCCGCGGGGATCTCGCCGGCCTGACCGGCGACCGCAACCCGCACCCGGGAGTGCAGCGGGGGGAGCCGGCTCGCCCCCTCCGCCGTGGTGATGACCAGGACGTCGGCCTCGGGGCGCCTCAGCGCCGGGTGGATCGCCGGGAGGGCGCCGCTCGCGGTGACCACCGCGAGCGAAGGGGGGGCTGCGATGCCGGCGACCAGGCCGCGGTGGGCGGCCACCTCCTCGGCGAGCTCCGGCATCACGGTGCTCGGGGTCCACTGGTGGTGGGGATCGTCCCGGAGGGTGCCCGCCCCGATCAGGACGCAGTCGGCGGCGCAGCGCAGCAGGGCCATCAGGAAGCGGTCAGCGGCGTGATGGAGGCTCACCGCCATGGCCCCCTCTCCCCTCTCGTCGCCGAATGCGGTGACCCCGTCCGCGGTGGCCACGAAGTTCGCCACCAGGCGGGGGGTGCCCAGCCGAACCCGGAGGGGACCGCCGTATACGCGAAGGAGCGGATCGTCCGGCGGAGGGCCCTCGTCGTCGAAGGCGACCGCGAAGCCATGCTCTCCGGCGAAGCGGGTCAGGGCCTCGGAGGTCATCGCGGGGCGGCGGCGGCAGGCCGGGTACGTCGGGTCCTCACGCACCTGGGATAATGGCTCACCCGGGCGGGGCCGCCGCGTTCCCCTCCGGGCCGCGCCGACGTAGCTCAGCGGTAGAGCAGCGGTTTCGTAAACCGCTGGCCGGGAGTTCGAATCTCCCCGTCGGCTCTGATTTTGAATTCAGAGAGCGCCTCAGTCCACCATCCCCGGTCCGCTTGTACCCCTGATGTACCCCTTAACGGCTAGACTCCTCTCATGGGAAGGCGGGGTCGCGGAGAGGGCACGATCCGCAAGCGGGTGCGGTGCGCCTGTGGCCGGGTCTGGACCCCGACCCCTGAGGTCCGGGCCTGCCCCTCCTGCGGCGCCGCCGCGGCCGGCCGGCCGGTGACCTGGGAAGCTCGGTTCGTCGTGGGAGAGGGCCCAGGGCAGGTCCGGCGATCGATCTACGCCCCGACGCGGCAGGAGGTGGTCGTTCTCCTCGACGAGGAGCGGCGGCGGATCACCCGTGGTGAGGCCCCCACTGACCGGCGCCAGACCGTGGGCTCTTACCTGGCGGGGTGGCTCGCCGGGAAGGAGAGGGCCCTCCGGCCGTCGACGTGGCTGACCTACCAGGGGTACATCGAGAGGTCAATCACGCCCGATCTCGGCCGGCTCCGGCTCACCGAGCTGGGGCCCCGGCACGTCGATGCGTGGATCGACGCCAAGCTCGAGGCCGGCCTCTCGCCACGCACCGTGAGCCATCTCCGGGCCATCCTCCGTGCCGCGCTCAACGACGCCCGGCGGCGCGGCCTGGTCGATCGCAACGCTGCAGCTCTGGCCGGCCCGCCGCGGGTGGAGAAGCTGGCGCAGGCGCCGATGACCTCCGAAGAGGCCGACCGGATCCTTAGGGCCGTCGCTGGGACGGAGATCGAGACGCCCGTGGCTGTGGCTCTCCAGGCTGGCCTGCGCCTCGGCGAGGTCCTCGGCCTCGCCTGGCACGACGTCGACCTCGAGGCCCGGACCCTGCGTGTCCGGCAAGCGCTCTCGCGTCTGAGGGGGGTGACCACCCTCGGACCCCCGAAGAGCGTCGACTCGCGGCGGGTGGTGCCCATGACCCGGCCTCTCACCGCTCTCCTTGCGTCGCACCGGGAGCAAGAGGCGGTCAAGCGGGCGCGGCTCTGCCTCCCGGAGGTAGCGGGCGAGGCACTCGTCTTCACCAATCGCGCCAGCGACCCGCTCGACCCCAGCTGGGTCAGCCATGCCTTCCACGACCGGCTGGCCGAGGCCGGGCTTCCGCCCCGGCGGTTCCACGATCTCCGGCACGGGTGTGCGGCGCTCCTTCTGGCGAGCGGCGCGGACCTGAAGGTCGTCAGCTCGATCCTGGGGCACTCGTCGATCAGGCTGACAGCCGACACCTACGCCGGTGTCGTCGACCGCCTTCGCGGCGACGCTGCCGAGGGTCTAGAGCGCCTTCTCAGGCTCGTCGCGGCGCCGACCCAGTAGCCGGGAGGATGGCGAGGAGACCTGGGGGCACAGCCGCTTCGAGGGGATGTGGTCCGCCACCAACTGCCGGGTGGCCATGGGCATGGTGAGCGGCGACCGCACCCTCCGCGCCCTCTCCGACCTCTTACCGACGCTGCGGCGGTGCTGGGACGAGCTGCACGCCTGGGTCAGCTGGTTCGTCGACCGCTACCACTTGGCCGACCACGTGCCCCCCGTACTGGCCGCGCCACCCACCACTCGTCGATGAGCTCAACACTCTCTAGCACTGCCACCAGGAGGTGACCCGCCCTTTCGTGGCGATGGTCCAGCCCGACCCCGTGGGGTCACCCGCAGAACCCGAGGATCCCAAGGTTCCCGCCCGCGCCTACGGGGAGTGGCACGAGGCCAGGTGGCGGTGGACCCAGGGGGCGCTGCGCGCCGCGTCCGGCTACCACGAGTGCCTCACGGGGCACCGCCACATCGAGGAGCCAGACCGCCGCGGCGGCGCCGCCGCCTTCACCGAGGCGAGCAGGATCATCGTCGACCAGCTCTTCACGGACGGCGAGACGGAGGCGTCGCCCCCGGAGTGAACACGGCATGCCTCATCGGCCTGGTGGCCTGCCTGCCACTACCCGTCGGCGGTGACGGCGAG